>CEUV01136521.1_pt1 | contig 23884 bp, 12 predicted proteins | sample 356401 | NCBI WGS metagenome assembly CEUV01 (sample SAMEA2622710, study PRJEB7988) | marine metagenome | isolation source: saline water (ENVO:00002010), including
TTCACAATCACATCCCATCAATCTTCCGCGCGCGCACGTCGCGCGTCTCTCGTCCTCCCTCGCGCGAACGCGCGCGTACGAGTTTCGCGATTCGACGTGAAGAAGGCCGCGTTGAGTCATCGCGGCTACAGAAATTAAGTCGCGCCTCCGGAGACCGGCACGCGCGACTTGGGGATGGAAAGAAAGTTTTCAACCAGCAATATTCCGCGATCAGTCAAGACTTCACATCGACGGATATAACCCCATGCGCAAAGATGCCTCGCGCGGGGCGTCCGGGTGATGCTTTCGTACCGATCGTGTGTGCGCGCGCGCGTGTTCACGGTTATGGGTGCGTGTGTGATTGATTGATTGATTGATTGATTGATTGATCGGATGTACGTCGATTATGGAAGACACACCCGTAACCTCGAAGAGATGCCATCGAGTGGTTTCTGTGGTCAAAAGCGAGCGCGTGGGGATGGGGATTTTCGTACTTACCTGCCACTCGACCTGTGTGATCATCGAGGCACAGATCGGTGCGCGTCGCGGGTCGCCTTGCACTTCGCGATCGCGCGCGCGCGCGCGGCGTCGCCGTTACGGGGCGTCGCAGTGGACAATTTATTCCAGGGTGAGACCGGCGTTCGCGCCACTCGCCGTTGGAGTATGGGTTGGCGCTCCTCGGGGGTGGTGTGTGTCGTACGGTACGTGTTTCCCCGAGGAGCGCCAATGTATACTGTGGGAGGAATACACGTGGTGTTTTGTGTATGTGGGGGTGTGTTTTACCACGAGTAGAAAAAATTAGGTGAACGTCCCTTTGATTGAGGTGAACGAAGAGCTATATGTGGTAAAAGGCAACGTATAGGCATCCCGTTCGTCCGCCTCGGGACAGTTGACGCGGGGCGCCCGCGCGCGTCGGGAATTTGAGTGTCGAGTGGGGGGTGTCGATGGACATGGAGGTTATGGGTCAGATTTCATGACGAGGCGAATCGTCGGCGAATGAATGAATGAATGAATGAACGACCGCGCGCGAACGCGTCTCGCGTCGATCGATCACGGGCGTCTGGGAACGGGAATACCGCGTCCGCGACCGCCGTGTCGACCGCCGCGACCGCGGCCTTGGAAACCGCGACCTTGGAGACCGCCGCCGCCGCGCGCGCGGACGCGGAAATCGGACGCCTCTATGAACGCGGCGTCGGCGGCGGCGAGGACGCGGCCGATCGTGCGCACGGCCTCGCTCAGGTCGGGTGGTAATGGCTGTTTCGGGTGTTCGACGCGCGCCGCGAAGGCTTTGTGCAGACGGAGACGGAGGACGGTGACTTGGGCGACGGCGCGGAGCGGGACGCGGAAGCGAAGCCAGTCGTCGACGACCAAGAGCGCGGACGGTGGACCCGGACGCGGGCACGGTTCGCCCGTCTCGGGATCGATCGTCGGTTCGTCCGGGCGCACGCTCAGACTGGCGCACACGAAGACGACGGCGGCGGCGGCGACGAGGGTGCACTCGCGCACTTGCACGGCGTGCGCGCCTCGAATGAGTTCGTCGAAACACGCCAAGGTGGCAATCTTCTCGCCGTCTTCGTTCGGTTCGCACAGCGTGGAGACGTCCAACTTACCGTTGACACTGAACGCGTGCACGCGCACGCGCTCACCGCGAAGCGTCGCCAACGTCGGCGCTTTACATTGAGGTAAAAACCTTCCGACGAGCGGGTACATGCCGACGGCGAGCACGGCGCGCACGAGCGCCCCGGACGACGCGTTGACGCTCGCGCTTCGTAAATCTGCGATGATCCCGCGCTGAATCAACGCCGACGTGAGTTGTTGACGCATGCCCTTGATCATGTGCAACGTCGAAGGCGACAGGGAGTTGGCCGTCAAAAATTGTCGTTCGGATTGTCTCCCACCTCGACACGCGAGCTCCCACGCCATGTACGCCTTGGTCACCGCGAGGTGATCGCTTCCACCGCCCGCATCGTTTGAAAACGCCGCGCGCGCGGCGTCGCCGCTCTTTCTCCCATCCGCGGATATGATGAACGGCGGTCGGTACGCCGCCGCGCACGCCACCGTCAAGATAGGATCGAGCACGCCGAAGAGGGCGGCGTACAAAATCATCTTTCCCACCCGAGGGTGCAAGGGAAGCTCGCCGAGATGTCGCCCGAGACGCGTTAAACCTTCCTCGGGCGTCAACGCACCGATGTCTTTCAACAGTTGCACCGCGTTATCCGTCGCCTGTGCCACGGGTGGTTCGACCGCGCGAGATAAGAAGCCCGCCGTGCTCCCGGGTCCGACGTCGACGACGCCCGCGCCGCTCTCCGCCAAGACGCGCACCTGCAGACAGAGCTCCTCCAACGGTGACCGTTGCATCTCGGGTAATTGGTACTCGGCGAACGAGTTGTATCTCGACGTCGAGTACAGACGATAGCACTCGCCGGGGCGCACGCGACCGGCGCGACCGCGTCTTTGCTTGGCGCTCGCCTGGGAAATCCACGCCGCTTGAAGCGTCGACACTGCAGAGTACGCGTCGTAACTCTTCTCCTTCAATCGTCCGCTATCGATGACGAACACGACGTCGTCGATCGTCACCGCGGTCTCCGCGATGTTCGTCGACAAGACAATCTTTCGCATACCTTTGGGTGGACGTTGGAACACTTTCCGTTGATCGGCGGGCGACACCATAGAGTGTAACGGAAGCACCGAGGCGGATCTCGATACGTTGTAATCCGCATTCAACGAATCGCGAAGCTTGGAGATTTCGTCCCATCCCGGTAAAAAGACGAGCACAGCGCCGCCGGAGAATTCATCCGCCGGCCGCTCGTTGATGATCCACACGATGAGATTATGAATCAAATCTACGTCCACCTCGTCCGGATCGACGGAGAGTTGATAATCGCTCAGTAAGATTGCCGATTGTTCGTGACTTCCCGCGTCTTCGTTCTCCTCGTCCACGCTGCGAAGCGCGTCGGCGAGTTCGACGTGACCGAACTTTTCCGCCCAATCCGCGGCGTTGCTCCCGTCCGCGCTGCGCATCGCGGGCGACGCGCCCAGACCCAAGAGTTGTGACACCTCCATCTGTCGTCCTTTTCCCGCCGCCGCCATGAGCGCGGTCGCGCCCGTGGAGTGGGACACGTTAACGTAGGACAGACCCGTTGGATCGGCTTCGCGCGCGCACTGCATCAACCAATCGAACGCCTCGTCCGAATCCTCCAAGAAGGCGCGCATGATGGCTTCGCGCATGGCGTCGACGGTGGCGCCCGACGTCGGCGCGTCAATCTTTGGACCGCTCGATTTCGCGGCTTGGTGATGAGTGCCTCCCCATCCGATCATCGGTAATATGTTCTCCAGGTGGTACTCGGTGACCGGGTGCGTATATCCCGGGACGGAGATCACCGGACACCCGCCAAAGTACTCGCTAAACAAATCTTCGCGCATCGTCGCCGACATGAGCACGAGTTTTAAGTGCGGATGTTTCGGTAACACACCCTTTAAAATGATGGTTAAAAAGTCCGCAAACAGATCCCTCTCGTGTAATTCATCGACGATGATGTGTGTGAGCGATTGGCACAACTTGTCCGACGCTTCGCTCGTGAGTCGACGCAACAAGACGCCCGACGTGCAAAACAACAACGAACAATCCGCCGAGACGCGATTTTCCAATCGAATCTGATACCCCACCGTGCTCTGTCCCACAGATTCCCCGCGCTCGTTCGCGATGCGTTCGGACACCGTCATGGCGCTGATCCGTCTCGGCTGCGTGCACACGATCGACGCGCCTCGTCCTTGCGCCCACGCGTCGTCCAACACGTACTGCGGCACCTGCGTCGTCTTCCCGCACCCCGTCGACCCGGCGACGAGCACCACCTGATTCTCCTCCACCGCGCGCAAGATGGCGTCTTTGAACTCACGTACGGGTAACGTCTCTCTCCTCGCGAATATCGCCCCCAACGCAGGATCTCTCGCCGCGTGTTCCGCCAACCGACTCGCGCGCGCGCGCACCTCGTCGGCGCTCTCGCCCCTCCCTCGCATCTCCAACGACGATTGTCCACGCTTCACTCGTCCACCCTGTCCCGCGTTAAACGCCGCCCACGCCGCGTCCATCGTTCCACTCACGCTCACTCTGATTTCCTCCTCCGTCTGCGGCGCCCGCGCGAAATAATCCTCCATCGCGCGCGTCGCTCGTTCGCCGACGCCGAGGTCAAACAAATCATCCGCGTCTCGAGGTTTATACTCCCCCACCTTGCGCACGTGCACGCGACGCTCCGCGCCCTTGCCGTGGGACTTGGACGTCAATCCGAGCTTTCGACTCTCGGCGTGCACGACGGCGCGGAAGTGATTATCGACGTCGGGAGGGAAGATGAGTTCGGTCTCCTCCGGGTCGGCGCGAAACGCCTCGAGCGCGTTGAGAATGTCGATGCGCGCGAGCTCGCCGACGGGTCGGACGAAGGTGGACGAGCGTCCACCGCGCGGTCGGTCGATGGGGGAACCGCCGCCGCCGCCGCCGCCGCCGCCGCGTCGACCACCGCGTCGACCCATGGGTGATTTCGGCGCGTCGCGGTGTGGAGACGAGGACGCGCGCGGCGGGAAAGCGGCGGGAAGACGACGCGCGGTGGGGCGGGATTCGTTTCGATGGTTACGCGTATCGATTAGAAGACGAATAATCGGTGTCGCGGTCGACCGTGTCGCGTGCGTCGATCCGCGGCGCTAGATGTGATGTGTCGGTCGGACGCGTCGCGCGCGCGCTCACGCTCCGTTGACGCGTCCGCGAATGCGCTCGAGCGCCCACGACGCCGTGTCTCGAAGACTGCCGTCGGATGAGGACGCGCAGTCGCGGAGGAAGGCGTCGTAGAACGGACGCTGCGCGAACGCGGGTCCTACGCCGTTGATCGTGTCCGCCATGTCACCCAACACGCCGACCATGGAGCGAGTGACGGCTTCGTCGCGGTGAGGATCCGCGGCGACGCGTTCGATAAACTCCAGGACGAAGGGCACGTGTTCCTTGACATGCGCGAGCTTGGAGGGGTCAGACTTGAAACCCTGGAGGATGCCAGCGTACGCCTCGAAGATGCCGTTTCTGAGCTCGTTGTTGTAGTCGACCATGTCCTCGTCGTCCGAGTTGGTGGACATCGACAGCTGCGTCGCGCTCTGGAGCATGTTGACGACGTACGGGAGGTACTTTTCGAAAGCTGGTCCGATGGCCAAGGCGATATCGCCGAAGCACGAGAGGATCGGTGGCTTGACGTCTCTGTGAAGCTTGTCGCTACCCAAGTCGCGAAGAAGCAAATACACGATTGACTCGCAGTACGGCTCCACCTTGGCGTCCAGCGCGCGGCAAATGTCTCCCACGACACCGACAGTGACCGAGCACACTTGGTGCTCCTCGTGATTTTCTAATCCTAATTTTATGAACGGGATGAAAGCATCCATGTACGTCGCGAAGTGCTCGCCGACGGCGTACGCCAACGCGCCGACCGCAAGCATTGCCTCTTCGTGCACCGTGGAGGATCGGCATCCGAAAACGGCGAGGAAGGCTTGCATCAAGTTGTCCGCGTGCGGGCCCAATGTATTTCTCTTGACATCGTCCGAGGCCGAGCTCAACGTTTGCACGATGACTTGCAAGGTGCCGCAAAGGAGCGCCTGCGCGTCGGCTTGTCTCTCTCGCATCTCCGCGCTCATCTGCTCTTGGTCAACCAACGTGGCGGCGGCGAGCTTCTGAAGCACGTACGGAATGAGCTGACCGATGATGGGATAGTTTTCGCTCGTCGATGAACGAATGATCTCGTTCATCGCCTCGTAGCACTCCATCTTCAATCCGACTTCGGCGTCGGCGCGTTCGCTCGTCGTCACGAGCGTCTGGATGATGTTCTGGAAGTAGGGCGTGACGGCGTGACGCGTGGCGGGGTCTTCCGTCACGGCTTGAATGAAACTCTGGATCGAATAGCACACCTTGCCCGCGACGTGCGGCACATCCTTCAAAGACTCCATCATCGCCTGCAACACTTGCGGGAAGGTTTGCTCGGTCACCAACTGATGCTGACTCGAGTGGACGAACTCGAACACTCGGCCGATCGTCCACGCCGTGGTGTCTCTGACGTGCGTGCTCTCATCCTTGAGCGCCACCACGAGGAACTGAAGCGCCTCGGAAGAGATGGGCGCCAATCGATCCGGGTTCGGACCCTCTAAAATAGCCCCAAACGCGAACGTCGCCGCCTCTCTCTGTCGCCATTCGCCCGAACGAATGTTACCCTGAATGAACGCCATCACTTGTTCGACGACGGGATCACGCACGAGCTGCGAAACGAGGCCGAGGCAGGTACCGCCCGCCATGGCGAGGTTCCACGCGTTTTCGTCTTCGTCTTGGTCGTCCTCTTGCTTGATGAGCTGTTCGAGCAACATCGGCACCAAAGCACCGAGAGCGGTCCCGATGAAGTTGAAAATCTTCACATCCGTCTCTCCGCACTCGATGGCATCCGCACGACCGAGCTCCTCCTCGCAAATCGTGCTCCAAAACTCGATGGCTTGCAAACCGACTTCGCTCTGGTCCTCTTTGGCCGCCTTCACCGTCAAACCGTACACCGCCTCGATGTACGCCTGCATGTACTCGTAATAGTTCTCCGCGATCCCGACCAACACTTCGAATGCGGCGATTCTCACGCGCACATCCGCGCACGTCGTCGCCTCGCACACGCACTGCATGATGAAGTCGCGCTCTTGCTGACGCTCAAAGTTTTCGTGCGCGAAGTACAGCGCGTTGTTCAACGCATTCGTCGCCGCCAATCGCACCGCGACGTCGCTTTCAGCGTTGCCCATCGCGCTCACCACCGCCGTGAGCACGCCGTTGACGTCATTTTGATCCAAATCATCCGCGTCCACCTCTTCGCACAGAAATCCCAAAGCCTCGAGACTCGCTTGCTTCGCCGCGCCGCCGCCCGCGCCCTGCGCCCCAGTCTGCAAAGACGAGATCAAATCCGGCCACTGCTTCACCGGCACCTCCGCCCCCGCGATCTTCGCGACCACCTGCGCCGAGACGTGTCGAATCGCGCCCTCCCCGTCGCTCAAACACTCCCAAATCACGCGCTTGATCTCCTCCCTCGCGCCCGCGTCCAACCCCAACCACCGCTCTCGACGCTCTCGCTTCACGCCCTCGTCCTTAGCGTCCAGCGCGTTCTTAAAAATGACCCCCGCCAACTGTCTCGTCGCCAGAGGACTCCCACCGTGCTTCAACTCGCGCGCGAGCGCGCTCAAAAATCCACCATAGTCGCTCGTCTGCGCGTTCGCGAGCGTCTCCTCCGCCCCTTGACGCGCCACCGCGTCGGGGTTCTGCGTCGCCTGGAGCACGGGCGTGATGGACGTCATACCTCGCGCCCTCCGCGTCGTCTCGCGCTCGCCCTCGACCGCGCGCGACTCTGCGGCGTCGCCCTCGCGCGCGCCATCCGCGCGCGCGCGTCGACCGATCCGTTCCCCTTCGCGCGTCTCCTTCGTCTCGATACCGGTAAAAACACGCGCTCTATGAAGTGTCGGACGCACTTTTTCAATAAAGAGCGTGAACGCTCTATGACGAGTCATGACTCATCGCGTGTGGGTCGTCCCGCGCGCGCCCCGTCGGTCGCGCGCGCCACCTCGACGTCGAACGTCGACGCGCGCGACGCCGACGACGATGGGACGCCGACGACGATTCGGCGCGATCGACGCGCGCGCGATCGTTCTCGAGGTGGGGGAGACGCGCGACCGGGAAGGAGGACGACGCGACGCGCGAGGGGTGAGAAAAGATGGATTGGATTCGATCGAGGCAACGGTCCGGCGCGTCGTGGGCGGACGCGCGCGCGCGCGATGTGTGGGACTGACGTCGACGTCGTGACTCGCGCGATGCGTCGGTGCGCAGGTGATGGAGAGTTACGCGCGCGATCGATCGCTGTGCGTGACGTTCGCGGCGTGCGTGAGCGGCGCGGCGGCGTACGCGGCGAAGAGGACGGCGGACGACGACGTGCGTCTGTATTTTCGAGCGATGCGAGAGGCGTTGGCGCCGGTCGGTCGCGAGCGGGCGAGAGCGCGGGGGGAGGGTGGTGCGGGGGCGAAACCGCCTCGCGGGCGTTCGGTGAGGGAGGGCGCGAGGGAGACGGTGGACGGGAAGGAGGAGCGCGCGCTCGCGCGCGGGGCGGTCGGGAAGGACGCGGCGTCGACGGTGAAACGCGCGAGACGTTCGCACGCGGCGGTGGACGCGACGTTCATGAGACGGTTGAAGTTTCTTCTGGGAATTGTCGTGCCGTCGTGGCGAAGCGAGGAGGCGTTTTTGTTGTTTACGCAATCGTTCGCGCTCGTGTCGAGGTCGTTTATATCGCTGCGCATCGCGCAAAAGGGTGGCGACGGTTTACAGGCGGTGATGGAGCGCGATTGGCAGGGATTGTTGACGAACATGGCGGATTTTTTTGTCTCAGGAGTCGCCGCGGCGTTGGTGAACTCTTCGTTAAAGTATCTAACGAATAGCATCACGACGTGCTTTCGAGAGCGTCTGACCCTCTACGTGCACGACGCCTACCTGTCGCATCGAGCGTATTACAAGACGGCGGTGCTGCGATTTGGGGATTTGGACAACGCCGATCAACGCGTGGTGGACGATTTACATCAGTTTTGTACCTCTCTGAGCGATCTGTACTCGAGAACGTTCAAGCCGTTGTTGGACGTCATCCTGAGCACGCGGCGCATGTCCGAGACGATGGGGTACTCGGGATTATTCGTCCTGTACTCGTACTTTGGCGTCTCCGGCGCACTCGTGCGTTTCCTCTCGCCGCCGTTCGGCGAATACATCGCGCAGACGCAAAAACGCGAGGGCACGTTTCGCCGCGCGCACTCGCGCTTGATTCAACACGCCGAGGAGGTGGCGTTCCTCGACGGAAGCGCTAGGGAGAAGCAAATTCTCAACAAATCGTTGCGCGAGGTGACAACGTGGAGTCACTTTTACTTTTATTCGCAGTTCAAACAGGGCATCGTCGATCAGTACGCGTTGAAATATTTTGCGTCCATGATCGGTTACCCGGTGCTCGCGTTTCCATTCATGTACTCTCGTTTGAGCCCGGCTCAAATCGCGGCGAGGTACAAGGAAAACAACACCCTCATCCAGAGCTCATGCGAATCGGTGGGTGATTTATTGATGGTGTACAAGAAGCTTCAGCGTCTCGCCGGGTTCACCGCGCGCGTCACCGAGCTCATCGAGGGCGTGGACGTCGTCGCGAGTCAGCCGAGCAACGTGCAAATCACGGGCGAGGACGACGGCATACACTTTGACAATATCACCGTGCACTCGCCGGACGGGCGACTGCTCGTCAAGGATTTATCGCTCAGCGTGAAACCGGGCGAGAGCGTCTTCATCACCGGCGCGAATGGCGCCGGGAAGACGTCGATTTTCAGAGTGCTCGCCGGTTTATGGCGCGCGACGTCTGGAACCGTCGTTCGACCGGCGGAGGGACTCGAGACGACGGCGGACGGTGAGGCGGCCATATTTTACGTCCCGCAGAGGCCGTACTTGGTCTCCGGTACGCTTCGCGATCAGGTGATGTATCCGTTACCCGGCGACGCCGCGCGAGACGACGAAGTCATGGAGTGTTTGCAACTCGCCAATCTCACCAAGGTCGTCGATTCGAGCGCCGAGGGATTGGGTCGCTCCGAACACGATTGGACCGACGTTCTCAGTGGCGGCGAAAAGCAACGCGTCGGTTTAGCGAGACTGTACTTTCACCGTCCCACCTTTGCCATCTTGGACGAGGCGACGAGCGCCATCAATCCGGACGAAGAGGGTTTACTCTACGCCCACATAGAAACCTTAGGAATCACCGCGTTCAGCATCGCCCATCGCATGGAGCTCAAACGGTTCCACGCCCTCCACTTGCACTTACAAGCCGACGGCACGGGTCGGTACTCGGTGACGAATCTCCGCCGCGCGAGTTGGAACATCCAATCCCTCCCCGGCGCGAGTTCACTTCGTCGATCGTTCGACAGGACGACGACGACGGAGCGATGACGAATGTCGCATTGTACTCTACCACCCACGATAGCCCTCTCGCGATGATTCAATCAATCAATCAATCCTCTATTCGGGCGGTATTACACAAACAATCTACGAAACGAAACGACTACCGCTTCTCATCCTCATCCTCCTCATCCGGCGCCTCTACCAACACGAACGACGCGCGCCCGTGCGCGTGCGCATCCACTTTCCTCTTTTTCGCCCCCTTTTTCCGCTTCCCTCTCTTCACGCGCGACGATTCTTCCCTCGCCAATCTCGCGAGACACGTCTCGCACGCGTCGTACTCGACGCCCTCCTCCAAACACCTCGCGCACGCCCACCGCGCGCGTCCCGGTAAGATGTAATTTCCGCACGAATCACACGTGCGAGGTAATTCCCACACGTCGGCGCGATCGACGTCGGCGTCGGCGACGCCCACGGAGCGCTCGAGGTCGTCCTCGCGCGCGAACGAGACCGTTCGCCTTCTCGAATCCATGTTCGTCGTCTCCCGCGCGGGCGTCGCCGCCGTCGTCGTCGTCGTCGTCGCGAACGCGCACCGACTCGCGCGCGTCGTCTCGCGCGTCCTCGACGCGCGCGGACGCGCGTCCTCGACGCCTCGCGCGGTCGACGACTGACGAATGAACGCCAGACGACCGCGCGAGGCGTCGCCGCACCGCGCGTCCGCGCGCGACGACGACGCGCGGGCGACGTCCACACCGCGCGCGATGCGACGACGCGTCGTCTCTTCCGTCGTCTCGCGTCTCGCGGTGACGATTCGCGACCGCATCGCGACGTCGACGCGCGTCATCGACACCGCGCTCGACGCGCGCGCGACCGCGCGCGGCGATGCGTTCGCGCGCGCCGTGGCGACGAATCGGACGCGTCGCGCGTCGACGAGCGAGGAGAAAGAGGAGAAAAAGTCGAGCGACCGAGGCGCGCGAGCGCGCTCGAGGACGGTGGCGATGACGCCGGAGATTCGTCGATTATTGGACATGCGCGACCCGAGCGCGTGGTACCCGCTCGCGAGGTCCATGCGACGAGAGATTACGCTTCACGTCGGGCCGACGAACAGTGGGAAGACGCACGCGGCGATGAGACGGTTGAAGATGGCGGCGAGTGGGACGTACTGCGCGCCGTTGCGTCTGTTGGCGTGGGAAATATCGGAAAGCATGAATGGCGAGGGCGTCCCGTGCGCGCTGGTGACGGGACAAGAGCGGCGCGAGGCGCCGAACGCGCGGCACCTGAGCTGTACGGTGGAGATGTCGGATCTGTCGAGAGTGATGGATTGTGCGGTGATCGATGAGATTCAGTTGTTGAGCGATCCGCACAGAGGGTACGCGTACACGCGAGCGTTGTTGGGATTACCGGCGCTGGAGTTGCACCTGTGCGGAGATCCGAGGGCGGTGCCGTTGGTGAGACGCGTGGTGAAGTCGACGGGGGATTTATTGGTGGTGAAGGAGTACGAGCGGTTGTCACCGCTCGAGGTATCGAGTGAGGTGGTGAAGAGCGCGAAGGATGTGCGCAAGGGGGACGCGTTCGTGGCGTTTAGTCGGACGGCGGTGTACAAGTTGAAGCGAGAGCTCGAACAGAAATCGCCACATCGCGCGTGCGTCATCTACGGCGGTTTACCGCCGGAGACGAGGTCGAGACAGGCGCAGTTGTTCAACAAGGAGAATAGTGGGTACGACGTGCTCATCGCGTCGGACGCGATAGGGATGGGATTGAACCTGAACATCAAGCGCGTCATTTTCACGACGATGTCGAAATTCGACGGCGTGGAGATGCGTACGCTCGAAGCCGCAGAGACGAGACAAATCGCGGGACGAGCGGGACGATACGGCCTTAATTACGCCGACATGGGCATCGTGACGACTGTGAAGAAGGAGGATAACGCGGTCCTCGCGAAGGCGCTCGCAGGGGACCTCGAGCCTTTGACGCAAGCCGGTTTGGCGCCGTCGCTGGAACAAGTCGAGGCGTACTGCGAACTGTGCCCGGACGCGGGACTCGTCGTCGCGTTGGAAGCACTGAGTAAGTCGGCGAAATTGGCGTCACACTTTCGCATGCGAGACATGGAGGATTCGATCGCGGTGGCGAAACTGTTGGAAAAGCTTCCGCTCGCGCTCGCGGATCACTTTTTATTCTCCATCGCGCCCGTCGACGTGCGCGATCCCATGGTGGTCAAGGCGATGATGAAGTTTGCGAAAAAGTTTTGCACGCACGGCCGCGTGGGATTACGGTTGATCTCTCTCCCTCCCGCGCGCACGCCGGTCACGCCGCTCGAGTTACAAAAGCTCGAGAGCGCGCACAAGTGTTTGGACCTCTACCTGTGGTTGGCGAGACGTCTGCCGAATTCGTTTCCCGAGGAGGAACTCGCCGACGCCTATCGCACCGCCACGGCCACCGCCATCAGCGCGGGTCTGCAATATTTGTCCATGCTGGCGCAGAAGCGCGCGAGCGCGAAAGCCGAGCGCAAGGGTAAGGCGCCGACGAAGAACGCGCCGACGCCCGTGAACGACGTGCTCTCGTCGAACGCCGTGCAAGACGCATTCGTCGCCGTCGAGCGCGCGACTAAGGAGGTCGAGGACGAACGCGAACGAGCCGGTCTCGAGCGTATTGACGCCGCCGAGCGACGCGCGTCGACGTCGAATTTTAAGTGGGCGTACGCCGCTCGCGGAGGCGACCGCGCCGGTTTGCGTTCGTCGGCGTCTCGATCGTCGTCTCGATCGCCCTCCCAGAGATCGTCCTCCCAGAGATCGTCCTCCCAGAAATCGTCGGAAACATCGAGCGATTCAGAATCGATGTCACCGCCGACGTACGCGAACAACGCGAGTCACCTTCGCCCGACCTGGCTCGGGAAATCCGCCAGATAGTCGCGACTCATTGTAATACTGTAGTCATGATTGTACAATACTCTAACGCGCGCTACGCGAGCCCAACGTCGACACGTCCCTGGTCATCTTGAACGGGTGCGCCTCCGTGTTGAAAACCCACTCGTCGAGATGCATGACGGAGTCTTCGCAAAATATTAAATACAGATATTTGAGCGTCTCGGCGAGAAAAAACGACTGCATCTTGTCGTCTCCCCGCGGCGGATCGACGGAAACGTCGTGAACCCCCTGCCACCCGCCCGATGGCGCGCGATACGTGCGTTTCATCGCCTGAAATATCGTCCAGGCCTGGTCTCTGTAGACGTCGTCGCCCGTCTTTCGGTAGAGATAGAAGAGCGACTCCACCGTCTCAGGTCGCTGAATGTTTTTCCGGTCGACGAGCGTCATGTTTCCTCCCGACGGAAAGCTCGCGTGGTCCGGCGACAGACCGGTGGGTTGAGACGTGTACATCTCCACGCACGTTCGTGCGATGTTTTTCGCCATCTCGAGGTACTCGTCCGCCATCTCCGTCGGCGCTTCGGCGGCGCCGAGGACGAGCATGCCCGGCACGAAACACGCCAAATGTTCCATCTTCGGCGCCCCGCCGACGGGTGACACGTACGCGTACACCTCCCCGTTCGTCCCACGTTTCCACTCGTGCAACAGATGACTCTTCATGCCCGCCATGGCGTCGTCGAACATCTCTCGCCACCTATCCGCGCGTCTCAACGCGCCGAGCGACCGCCAACACTTTACGAGATACTCGTAAAAACTATCGCCGAGCGCGCCGAACGACACCACGCCGCCCGCGAATCGGCCCGTGTCCGGATTAAACATGTGTGGAAACAACCCACGCGGCGCCCCGCTCTCTCGCGCCCTGTCATAGATGGCGTCGAAGACGTGATTCGTGTGTTCCTCGTACAGCGCGTTTCCCGTCCTCGCCGTGAGCGTCGCCCACTCGAGGTGCATCGATCCGAAATCCGCCAGGATGGAGTTCCCGCTCGTCCACGGCAATCCGAACGCGCGCCCCGTCTTGACGTTGACGAACGATCGAGGCACCCCGCTCGCGGTGTGAAACGCGGCGGATAATCTCGACGCCATGGACTCGGCCAACTCCAACACGTCGGCGTCTCCGGTTAAATCGTGCGTCGACAACAATCCTCCGATGATGCGTATGTTCGTTTCGAACACGCTCACGTCGCGGTCGGTGACGCCGTGAATCAAATCCCGAAACCCCACGCCCTCGGAACCTTTCAAACACGACAGAGCCTCTTTGAATTCGCGCGTGAGGCCCATGATGTGCAACGTATCCAGCGCGTCGACCAACGTCGCGCCGACGCCGCCGAAATCGTCCCTCCCAGTCTTCGACATCGGCGCGAGCTCATCGTGTCCGCGCGCGTAGCTCAGGTACGCACCAAACGCCTCTCGCATAGCCTCTCGAACCGCGCGCCGTCGTCGCGAATCCGCGCCCACGCGCGCCCACGCCGTCGGTTTGTCCGAAGCGCCGCCGCGACGACGCCGATCATCGTCCCGCGTCGCGCCGTCGGCACCGTCGTCCACCGTCGCCTCGTCCCGCGTCGCGTCCGCGTCCGCGGTCGCCGTCGTCGGCGTCTCCGTCCCGCGTCGAACGTCTCGCGCGATGCGTCGCGACGACGACGTCGTCTCGATGGAGACGGTCGCGCGCGCCTTCCCATCGCGCGCGCTCGCGACGCCGCGCGTCCGAGCGCGCGCGAACGCGACGAGGACGCACGCGAAGAGAACGAGCGCGAGCGCGCGGACGGCGCGCTTGACGCTCGCGCGACGCCGCGCGGCGCCTCGCGACGGCATGATGCGCGCCGCGCACTGACCGCATCATTGGGACGCGCGCGGTGCGTCGACGACGGCGGCATGCGCGCGCGAACGACGGTTCGCGCGGTGGCGACGCCCGCGTGCGAAGCGTCGGCGTCGTTCGCGCGCGCGTCGGCGCGTCGACGTCGACGGGAGGTGTCGAGCCGCCGCGGGCCGGCGCGACGCGTGCGGTCGGGGACGCGGCCGCGCGCGAGCGAGAGAGGGACGTCGTCGCCCGGGGACGGGGTGAAAACGTCCACGGGGAGGTCGTCGACGAAACCGCGACCGTGGGCGGTGTCCCTCGCGCGCGTGTTCGAATGGGAGGACGTCTTGGAGGCGTCTCTCGAGGAGACCGGCGACGGCGACGGCGACGGCGACGCGAGACGCGACGACGGCGATGAGGCGTCGACGAGCGGCGCGCGGGGGGCGTTGACGCGAGGAACGAAGGATGAATTCGTCGTCATCGACGGCGCGAACGTGGCGTGGGGTTTGGCGCAAAAATTAAAGAGTCGGTTCCAGGCCAAGGCGCGCGTGCCGATGTCGGCGGCGGTGCTCATGGCGTTGGATTACGAGCCGTGGAGAGCGCGCGGGATCAAAACGCACGCCTTCATACCCAAAGAATACGTCATTGGATACGTCAACTCCGTGTGCGACGGCGGTGGACTCGCGACGGTGAACGCGCAGTGCGTGGAATACGTCGGAAAAGGGCTCTGGTGTAACCGACGGTTGATGGACGAGGTGGATCGCGGACGCGTCACCCTCGTCTCTCGCGCGGGCGACGACGGAAGAGGCTCACGAAAAGCGGACGATCTCACCATTCTCAGTCGCGCGAAAGAGGTGGACGCGTGGATTTGTAGCAACGACAAGTTTCGCGACCACAGACGCGAACGAGGCATCGGTTTCAGCGGCGGCAAGGCGCTCAAAGAGTTCGCTCGACTCCGACGCATGGACCACAACTTCGTCGTCGCCCCCGGTCTCGACGACGACGTCCTCACCGCTATGCTCCGCGCGAGCGACTGGTCCCCGACCGTGGGCGCGAGTTTCTTCCCGGAATACGACGGTCCCGACCGTCGCGCCGTCGAGCGAGACGCGGGCGCGCCGACGCCCTACCACGCCATGCCGCACGACGTCTTACCCATCTATTTCGAACCTCTCCCCACGGACGCGATGAAAACGGCGAGAAAAACCTTCCTCGAGCGTCTCGATTGGTCCGTGCCGCGCGTCGCCGCCCCTCGACGCGTCGCGCCGTGACGCGCCCCGACGCACACGCACCATTCACACCATTCACACCATTCACACCATTCACACCATTCACACCACTCCCAATATGTAACAAAAATCACCCCCATCCCTTCCCACCCAATGATAAAACACAGACACCCAAACGATCGGACATGTGGACGCCTCGCGCCGCCGCCGCCGCGCCGTCGACGCGTCCTCGCGTCACTCGTCCTCGCGCGCGGTGACGCGCGACGCGAGCCGATGCAGTACAACTTTAAGAAGATCGCCGTCGTCCCGCCCGCGAGCGAGTTCATCGATGTCGTCCTCTCTCGCACGCAGCGTCAGACGCCCACGGTGGTGCACGCCGGGTACGCCATCGCGCGCATTCGTCAATTTTACATGCGCAAGGTGAAGTACACGCAGCAATCGTGGAACGAGAAATTATCGAGGATTTTAGAGGATTTCCCTCGCGTGGACGACGTGCACCCGTTTTACAGCGATCTGTTGAACGTGCTGTACGACAAGGATCACTACAAGCTGGCGTTAGGGCAGCTGAACACGGCGCGGAGCATGATTGATAAAATCGCCAAGGATTACGTGAAATTGTTGAAGTACGGGGACTCTCTGTACAGGTGTAAGCAGTTGAAACGAGCGGCGTTGGGGCGGATGTGTACCATCATGAAGAAACACGCGGCGAGTCTGGCGTATTTAGAACAAGTGCGACAGCACATGTCGCGTCTGCCGAGCATCGATCCGAACACGCGGACGATTTTGGTGTGCGGATATCCGAACGTCGGGAAATCGAGTTTCATGAACAAGGTGACGAGAGCGGACGTTGAGGTGCAACCGTACGCGTTCACGACCAAGTCAATATACGTCGGTCACACGGATTATAAGTATCTGCGGTGGCAAGTGTTAGACACGCCGGGAATTTTGGATCGTCCGTTGGACGAGAGAAACACGATCGAGATGCAATCCATCACGGCACTGGCGCATCTCAGAGCGGTGGTTCTGTACATAGTAGATATTAGCGAACAGTGCGGATTCACCATCGCTCAACAGGCGGCGTTGTTCCACTCCATCAAGCCGTTGTTTGCGAATAAGCCTCTGGTGGTGGCCGTCAACAAAATCGACGTGCGTCGATTGGAGGATGTGAGCGCGGAGGATCGAGCGTTGATCGACGGCATGAGAGAAGCCATGCGCGGCCCGGCGTCGATGGAACTCGGCGACGATGATGCGATGCCTCTCATGTCCACCCTCAGCGAGACCGGGGTGATGGAGGTGAAGAATAGATGTTGCGATTTACTCCTCGCGCACCGCGTCGAGCAAAAGCTCGCCAGTCGACGCGCGGGTGAGGTGATGAATCGTCTCCACGTCGCCCAACCGGTGCCGAGAGACGACAAACGACGACCGGCGTACGAACCACCGACGCTCGCGGCGTCGCGCGCGAGAAAAGCGGCCGGAGAGAAGATGGTCACCGAGAAAGATTTACAAGAAGAAAACGGCGGCGCCGGCGTCTACTCGGCGGATTTACGCAAGCGATACCTGCTCGAAGACGACGATTGGAAGTACGACATCGTCCCGGAGATTTACAACGGCAAGAACGTGGCAGATTTCATCGATCCGGAGATCGAGGCCAAACTCGCCGAGCTCGAGCGCGAGGAGGACGAGCTCGAGGCCAAGTGGGAAGCCGAGCGCGCGGATCGCGAACCGCGCGAGGCGCCGCTCGACGACGACGAGCGGGCGTTGCTCGGCCGCGTGCGCACGCGACGCAACCAACTCGTCGCCGAACACCGACGGAAAAAGGCGGCCGGCAACAACAATCCAGTCATTCCCCGCAAGGCGGACGCCGCGCGCAGACTCAACACGACGAACATGAAGACGAGTCTCGAATCCATGGGTTTGGACGCCTCCGCCGCCGTCGAGCGCGCGCGCTCGCGCTCCGTCTCTCGACGCGTCAAGCGCGGTCGATCCATGGCTGGAGACGACGACATGCGCGGCGCCGACGATACCGACGATACAAAGAAGATGCGCACGTCTAAATCACGCTCAAAATCCGTCATGCGTCGCGTCAAGGAGGACGACGCCGCCGTCGGGTTTAAGAGCGTCGACGCCAAGATGCGCGCCGCCAAGCTCGCCGACAAGGCGCAACGCAAGATGAACAAGATGGCCAAAGCCGGCGAGGGAGATCGAAGCATACAGACCAAGATGCCCAAACACTTGTTCAGCGGCAAGAGAGGCAACGGTAAGACGGATAGACGCTAGATTTCACTGTACATTTGACGCTCGACGATTGTTTCGCCCCTCGTCCCGAAAAAAACATCCTCAGAGTCAACGATCTCGTTCGTCGGCACACGTCGTCGCGCGCGTCGACCGAGCCACCATGAAGCCGCGCGCGCCCGCGAGCGATGAAGAGATCGCGCGTCTTCGCGCCGAGGTGTTCGGCGCGTCGACGACGAGCGCCGGGGAGGAGGCGGTGACGTCGAGCGCGACGTCGAGCGCGGCGGACGCGATCAAATCGAAAGAGTCCGCCATCGAGGCGCTGGGCGTCGCGTACGCGTCGAGAGACGACGCGCCGGCGTTTCGTGCGCTGTTTGAGGAGTTGCGACCGCTGTTGGCGAAGGCGCCCAAGGCGAAGACGGCGAAGATCGTGCGCGGGTTGATCGAAATCATGGGACGAATCAGAGGACACGACGGATTACAGGTGGAGTTGTGTCGAGAGCACGTCGAGTGGGCGCGCGCGGAGCGACGGACGTTTTTGAGACATCGCGTCGAGTTGAGGTTGGCGACGTTACACCTGATGATGCGTGATTATCCCGAGGCGTTGCGCGTCGTGGGCGCGTTGGCGCGCGAGGTGAAAAAATTGGACGATAAATTGTTATTGGTGGACATTCACCTGCTGGAATCGAGGATACACTACGCGTTGAGAAATTTACCAAAGTCCAAGGCGTCGCTCACGGCGGCGAGGACGAACGCGAACGCCATCTACGTGCCTCCGAGCGTGCAGTGTCAGATTGACATGCAGAGCGGCATTCTCCACGCCGACGAAAAGGATTACAAGACGGCGTATTCCTACTTTTTCGAGGCGTTCGAGCAGTTGAATTCGTTAGACGATAAAGACACCGCCGTCGTCGCCCTCAAGTACATGCTCATGTGTAAAATCATGTGCGGACAGGCGGAGGACGTCGGCGCGCTCATCTCGAGCAAGGGTGGACTCCAACACCAAGGCGAGGCGTTAGACGCCATGAAAGCCGTCAGCGAGGCGTACAAGGCGCGTTCGCTCAAAGATTTACAGCGCGTCTTACGCGGCTACGACTCTCAACTCGGCGATGACCCCATCATCGCCGCTCACCTCGGCAGTTTACAAGATTCCTTGATGGAGGAAAACGTAAAGCGTCTCATCGAGCCGTTTTCTCGCGTCGAGATCGCGCACGTGGCCCATCTCATCGAGCTCCCCATCGCCGACGTCGAGATGAAACTCTCACAGATGATTCTCGATCGTAAATTCGAGGGCATCCTCGATCAAGGCACGGGATGTCTCATCGTCTACGACGACCCCGCGCCGGAGACCGCGCGCAGAGCCGCGCTCGACGTCGTCGCCAACGTCTCTCGCGTCGTCGACTCGCTCCAGACTCGATCGTCCAATATCGTCGCCTAGCGCCTCCACGACGTCCCCCACGACGCGTCCATCGCGTGTGACGCGCATCACACCCCTCGGTGCGTTTCCAAACACACCTTTATCGACCCGGCGCGCGCGCCATTCTGAAAAAGCAAAGGCTTCAAAAAATCTCGCGCGTGATGACGTGGCGCCTCGATTGTGATCATAATTCCGTGCATTCATCGAATCGTCGTCACACCACGCCTCGCGCGACGCCACGCGTCACGCCAACGAACGCTCGTTCGCTTCCAAAAAAATATGATGCACGCCGTCGTCGCTCGACCGACGACTCTCGCGACGCGCGCGCGCGCACCGCGTGACACGCGAATCAATGCGAATGCGCGCGACGCGATGCGAATGCGCGCGACTCGCGTCTCGTCGACGATGACGACGACGCGATCGCGCGCGACGACGATGAAATCGGGTCGCGATCATATTCTCGCGCGCGGTTTCAGCGTGGAATCGGACGTGGTCGGTCCGATCAAGGACACGATCGCGGACGTGCAATCCGTGTCGGGAATCAAGCGCGTGGCGGAGCGCGCCTGCCTCTACGGCGCCATCGGCGTCATGGCGTTCGCGTCCATTCAGGCGATGCACTTCGGTGGTGCCGGTATCGACGCGTGCATGAAGGCGGCGCTTTTGCCGACGACGCCGGGGACGGTTCTCGGACCGGTGGCGAACGCGCTGTTGATGACGCAGGCGGGGACGTATCTCCAAGCGGCGACGGCGGCGGCGGGAACGTTCGCGATCGATTACGAAGACATCGCGGCGACGCTTGGATCTATCATTTTCGTGCTCGCGGGCGTGTGCCTGTGGAGCGGGAGTGGATTCGGCGCCACGGACGCGCTCGTGCGTAACGCGCAGGTGTATCATCTCTCGATCGGCGGTCTTCTCGCGTTGAAGGTGAGGCGATTCCGCAACTGGTTGCCGTCGGCGCAAGCGGAACTCATCCGTAAGCTCGCGTACGCCGGTCCGAGTCTCGTCATGGCCCTCCTCATGCTTCAAGGCGCATCCTTTGCGAGCTTCGACAAGATGGGCATGGCCGGTCCGGGCATTCTCGGTCCCGTGGCTGATTTCCTCTGCAAACCGATCACGAACTACATCAGCCTGTACGCCGGCGTCAACTATCTCACCGGCGCCGAGACCAGGCGAAGCTCCTTCGTCATGGGTCTCATCAATATCATCGCGGGCATCAGTTACGCCCCTCAGCTCGCGCAGCCGTACGGCAACGCGCTCGCGTTGATGCACCTCGCGATCGGTCTGGGTCTTATGCGCGAGTGCACCCCGAGCGATTCGCTCATTCCCGATTTGTCGTGAGCGTCCACGCGAAGTCGCAGTTGACACCCTCCGGCACACAAGATTAACAAGACAGATAGGTGTATAATACACCTTGACAAACCTTTTGGTTCTATCCATTGCATGTACTTTCCTCGCTTCACGTATAAAACTGTACTACGTATAATAATGAAACACGCTTCAGAGTTGAAATCGACAGCCTCTCGGCTCGCGATCGCGCGAAACGAAGGAACAAGTTTGATTGAATTCTGATCAAATTTCGTATCACACCGTGATGTATCTTTTCTAATTGAACTTGCGACTCTTGATGACGCTCGTCTTGACGCCGGTGAGTTCGCCCCCGTACCCATCCGTCTTTTCCTTGACGTCGCGCACGGAGCCCTTTCTGCGCGTGACGGCGCGACCGAATTTGCCGCGAAGACGAACGCGCGGGTTCTTCGCCTCCTTGTTGCGATGCGGCGTGAGACCTCTGTTCGCCATGATTTTCTGACCGATCTCGCGCTTGCCGTCGACGTCTTCTTCGGGAGCGACGACCAAACCGGGCTCGCGCACGTACTTTTCCTCCTTGGCGCGGCGCTTGCTGTCGCGCAGACTCGCCGCGGCGACGTACGCGTCGTCCTCGTCGATGTGTGGACCTGAGGGGCCTTCGTCTTCGTCGCGCATCTCCATCTCTCTTCGTTGCATCGATCGGGCGACGCCGCGTTCGTATTTCGAACGACGTTCCTGCGCAGTGACGGAAAACGTACGAGTGGTCAGTACGACGCGACTTTTTCCGGCAACAAAAAAAGGAGGCGCGCGAATGTGCGAATGTCCCGGTCGCTTCCCGCGCCCGACGAGCACGTCGACGACGAGCTTTGTGAAGCGAAAGGTGTCTATGTGGCATCAATTTTGACCCCGGAAGATCACGGAAAAGAAAACACCCGAAGCTTCGATATGATGCGAAAAACGCGCGCGCAAAAAATCGCGAAATCGAATTACTCACCCCGAGGGAATCGCGGAACGGCACGTCTTGTTCGCCAGACGCGAAGTCTGGCGCTCGTGCCTTGTAACCATCCGCCACGGTGTCCACCAAACGTCGCTTTCGCGACACCTTGTCCATCTCGTCTGCGCGGTCGACGAGATCCGCCACATCGTCCCCGAAATCGCCCACCGCCGCGAGCGAATTGACGTTTCTCGTCGACGCCTTTTGCCGTCGCCGCTCTTGCTTGGAGAGCGGCACGCGCGTGAACAAATCTTCTTCCACGCGCGCGCGCGCTTCCATACGCGCCATCTCGCGCTTGGCGAACGCGCTCTGCACCATGTCTTCGTCGCCGTGCCCGATTTCCTCGGGCGCTTCGCCGACTTCTCTCGCGAGTTCCTGCGTCGTCGATGAAAATGTGCGCGCGAGTCAGTGTAAGTTCGCGGGACGATGCGAAACGAAATGTCCATCTCTTGATTGGATGTTCGCCGATGAGAGACGAGCGGCACCCTGCCCAAGATTTGGTACGTGTGCTTTCCGCCAGAAAATATAGGAAGCCCCGGACTTCTCACGGACAGAGAACCGGGGGGCAAACAGGCGTTTATCGACGAGCGAGACGAACGATGACGAACGACACGCACCTTGATGAGCTGCGAACGCCCGGCACGGCGACGTTGTTCCTTGTTCCTGCGTAACTCCTTGGCGTCTTTGCCGCCGACTTCGTAATCCATGGCGGTGGGTAACATTTTCGGCGGTCGGTAGACGCCGTCGCCGCCCTCCTCTTCGTCCGCCGTCTTGGACACGAGCGCCGATGGGTTCGGCGCGAAACGCAACGGATCCTCGTCGTCGTCCGCCTTCTCGGCGGTCGCGCGCTCGGACGCGCTCGCGAGCTTGAGTAATTTATCAATCTGCGGGACGAGAGGGGAATACTCGGGTCAGTCGGCGCGCTCGCTCGAGGTTGCACTTCTCAAAACGATTCGCACGATTCGCGCAGACGACGCGTGGCTCAGCCCCTTAGATGTTCTATAAACCTTCAGTGAGTAGTCAGGCCAATGCGTGTGAGCGTTTGCATCACCGCCACGCGTCGTCCGACGCTCGAGATTGAGTCGTCGGCGCGATGTTTTTCCGTTGTCAGTCGAACGCGCACCTGATACTGAAGCTTCTTATCGATTGGGCGTAATTTCTCGAGGTACAATCGAATCTCTACCAAGCGCTCGATCACCGGATGGTCCTTGACGCTTCGTCCCTCCGCCTTGAGGAGGAGATAAAACACGATGGACGAACAATAACTCAGCATCAACAGGTACTTTGTGTCCAAGTACGAGACGCCGTCCTCGGTGGCGAACGCGCCATCCTTGGCCGCCTTGACGAGAGGTTCGACGCTCGCTTCGATGGACGCGAGCGTGGACGTGAGTTCCTTCGATAACGCGATGAGTTCCGGCGCGTCGTTCGCCGCCGTGGCGTCGTCTTCGGCGGTGAGCCGTTCGGCGCGTTCCTCCGCCGTCAACGTCTCGACCGACACCGACGTCTTCTTCTTCGATGATTTCGACGCCGACGACGCCTTCTTCCCGTCGCCTCGACGTAAATTCGCCGCCTTGGCGCCGAGCGTCGCCTTCGCATCGCCATCATCATCGCCATCATCATCGCTTTCATCCTCCTCGCTCTCGACGCCGAAATCCTCGGCGCGCATCTCCTCCGCCATGAGTTTCCGCACGCGTCTCGCCTCCTTTTCCTCCTCGACGCGATCCTCCTCGTCGCTCAGACCCTCGTGATCGACGTCATCATCACCATAAAAATCCATCTTCCTCCTTCCGAACCCACCGTTCTCGTTCTCGTCCTCGTCCTCGTCCTCGTCCTCGTCCTCGGCGGTCACCGCGTCTCTCCGCACGCGTCCCTCCAAACGTTTTTTTTGCGCCTTCATCGCCTTCGCCAGCGCCATCTCTTCGCTATCCGAATATTCAAAATCATCCTCGTCGTCCTCGTTCTCCTTCTCCTCGCTCGAATCATCATCCTCGCTCGAGTCGTCGTCGTCGTCGTCGCTCGAGTCGTCGTCGACGTCCATGAGCCCGTCTTCATCCTCCTCCTCCTCC
>CEUV01074203.1_pt1 | contig 23862 bp, 19 predicted proteins | sample 356401 | NCBI WGS metagenome assembly CEUV01 (sample SAMEA2622710, study PRJEB7988) | marine metagenome | isolation source: saline water (ENVO:00002010), including
GGGTAGGCCTAGAGATACATTAGTGAACTTACAGGAAGAAGGAATAGGTTCCAAAGCCTCGATATTTATCTTGAATGCAGATTTAGAATCTGCAAGTGCTGTAAACAAAACTGTCAAACTTGTGCCTAGAGAAAAATCAGAATGGGATTTCTTACCTGAATCACCACCAAATTATGATTCAGCATTATGTGCAATTAAATGCAGAGTGGTAGATTTCTATCCTCTTCCAGAAGATGCTGTCGGAACTCTAGTAATTCTTAGAGTGGAAGAAATCGAGGCACCAGAAGGGGTAGATTCCGAATCAATACCCGTGAAACTATTCCAGATAGGTTTCGACAAACTCGGTCCTGGGCCTAGCGATTCGGATTGGCGCAGTCAAATTGACTATGCCTAATCATCAGATAATTGGCTCCATTGAGCTATACCTAGCTTGTGTTTTTCAGTATCAACTCGCATATTCCGACCAGCAATCATCAGCAAGGTGTCCGATTCGTTCAGAGCAAACACTGGAAGACCTGTTTGTTGCCCAAGGGTCTCAATTCGTCGTCGACAAACGTCCTGTTGACTAGGCATATGAGTAAGTGAACCAAGATCTACAATCACAAGATTACCCTGAGCTAAATTATGAGACATACCATCTAGATTCAATCGATGCAAATCATCGGGTTTAATGTAGTGAACAAAACGTTCAGCCTCGCCGATTAATTTGTGCGTTCTCTCGGCCCATATTTCCTTGCCCAAATCATGGAACGAATCGTTATTCTGTGGCCCAGGGTCGGCCGACCGAGGAGGCCTCTTTACCTGTTCTACCGACTTAGAAGGGTCGGGTAGTCCAAGTAATCTGAATAGATTAACCACAGTTACTGGAGAAACTCTTCCGCAATGAGTGCTTCGCTAAAGTTGAGCAGTAAAGAACGGTTATTGACAGTCCTGCTAATAGCCGTCACTCTTCTTCGTTAAGTGACTCGGAGTCATCCAATAAATCATTGAAAACATCGTCATTAACCACATCGGATGATCTTGCTTGCTCGTACTCTTCATCGAGTTTATTCATCTGTAATACTGGTGCTTCCTCCGGTACAATCGATTCAGTTTCTTGTGCCTTTGGCTTTTCTTCTGTTTCCAACAATTTACCCTCATCGTTTCTTTTTTGTTCTTGCACACGCCTCTTGGCTTTGTCCTGACTGAACGGGTCAAATTCAGGGTCATCAAAAGCATCATCCATGGATACTTTACGTCCACGCTTTGCTTCTGCAGGGGCTTGTACCAAATCGTCGGGTTGGCGCATTTTGACATATGCAAAACCTCCGCCACCGGCCAAGATTATCAAAATCAGAACTATCATGATTGGAGAGGTGAGTAAATTTCCAAAGCTGAATGGCGCTTCCTCTATATTCAAGGTAATTATCATTGAATCAGATAACTCCTCATCCATCACAGTTAGTTTTACAGATATTGTACCGGATGTATCGGTTTCCCATTCAAACCACTGCCCCACGTAATCTTCATCATCTGAAGGATTACCATTTCCATCGCTATCGGTTGTTACATCCAAATCCCAAACGTACCTCAATGTTTCAAGGTCATGACTTGAATCGGTTGTAAGATTCGCACTGAGAACAACGATATCTCCTATTGTTGGATTTTGATTACTCACCATAGCATATGCATCCGGTTTTACGTTATTTACTGTGATTGGAATCTCTACTGATGCCGACTCACCATCATCGTCTGTAGTGTGGAAAATTATTGCCGATGGTGCCTGTTGAGCATCTGGCCAGGACCCAATAAATCGATTTCCTTCGAAATCGCAATCATCGTCTGAACCACCTGTTTCATCACTATTTACCTCCGGGTTAAGGTCGAAACAATTGACTAGGTTTTCTAAATCTCCTACAGTGTCCCAAACACTAGCAGAGATGGTCATTTCGTCGTCTTCTTTGACAGGTAGCGGGTTGCTAATGGGGTCTATCTCTGGAGCGACATTAACTACTTCAATTGCCACGACTAAAGTCTCAGAACTAGCATCATCATCGTCGGTCACTACGAGTGTTGCAAGATGTAATCCAGATGTTGTGTATGTATGTTCAATAATCGAATTTTGACCAACACTCTCCAGCTTTATTTCGGGGTGATCTTCGGCATCCGGTGACCACAGGTGGACTAGATTATCAATGTCATTAGGCGAGTCCTCGGCAGAGCCTCTAATCTCAATCAAATCGCCTTCATTAATTGTGTAAACCCCTCTAGAGTCAGCAGTTAACCTAGTACTTGAAAGCCAAATTTCTGCTTCCAATCCGGATGGGGCGATATTTGTCACTTCAACAGTTATTTCTTCGGTAGTAGTAGCTCCATCATCATCCATTGCAATTACCTCGATTGTGTAATTTCCTTCTTGAGTAGGAGTTACTGTACACCTCGCGCTAACAGTACTACCTTCCTCACAAGAGGTCTGCCAGGATATGTCGACAGGAGAGATTGGATTATTCGTATCAATATCTTCACGGTGGGTGACTTCGAATGTTACAGAGGAAAGCACTGGAATAGAATATGCTGAGGCATCAACAATAATTTCAGGTGGTCGATTTAGAATAGTAATATTTTCCTCAATCGTATCTGTATCGCTCTCTCCATCTGTAATTATCAAGCGAATTAGATATTCGCCATCATCTTCCCATACCAAGTCATGTATACAATCATCATCCTCAATAATTTCCATATTCCCAGAAGTTGATTCAATCTCGAACACACATTCTACGCCTCCACCGTCGGGATCGATTGAGTTTGATGCATCAAGAGTCGCAGTCTCATATGTTTGAAGAGGAGAATTTGTCGTCAATTCTGCAACTGGCAGTCTTCCAATATAGATGCTAAATAAACCTAGATTATTGCTTCGATTTCCATCATTTGTTATTGCTTCTGCTTCATCGACAATGAATTCTAACAGCGCATTACCTATGGGTTGACCAGCGGGTACTTCCCAATCCAATTCCACACGCTGTTCTTCCAAACTTCCCAATGCAGGAACGTAGCTTGTAGACGATACACCATTGGGGCCAGTTACTCGTAGGTCGGTTTCTGGAGAAGATAGTATTCCTCTGTTTACAACTGGTACACTGAATGTTAGTATGTCTCCGGGAACCGCGTTAAATCCAATAGCTGGATTTAGGCTAACTGTTCTGTCGCCTCTAGTTCTCTCTATGCTAACTCCAGCAGCATTTGCAATCAAATCAACTGGGTGAACATTCTGATCAATTATCAGAGTTGTAGTCCCAACTTGAGGGAAGTTTCCATCAATCCAAGCAATCACTCCATGCGAACCATGTTCAGTCCCTCCATCGGATTGATCTGGACTATTTCCTGTATTGAAATTAACAACAAATTGCCCGTAGGAATCAGTTGTAAAAGTTCTGACATCTTCGTCAATCTCAAAGCGGAATTCCACATTTTGGTTTGATACAGCGTTACCTGCGCTATCTGTCACTGAAACGGTTGCGTCCATTTGCATGTCTAGAGGTGATAGTTGGAATTCGACATCAACGTCTATTTCGTTAATCCTACCCGATTTTTGGTACCAACTTAATTCGTGTGTGGCGATAAATCCTATACTTTCTGTTGTTGAACTCTTGATATCGTTACTAATCGCAGGGCAATACCATTTGTAGCCGGTTTCATCGCCATTTGAGTTTCGTGTAGTAATATTGTAAGATTGAGCACATCCACTGTAAGTGATACCTGAACTTCCTCGAGAAACTACTTCCCAAGATGTGGTATTAGAAGAGCTAGTATCAGATGGAATATCTACGTAATCGCTACTTCCACTATAGGTTGTATCTTGAGTGTAACTGGTTTGCCAATATTCACCAACACTGATTGGGAAATCATATCCTTCCAATGCAGGGTCATATTCGTTAGTCACTACTAATTCTGCGACTTGAATAGTGTAGGTCCACCACCAAATTTGGTAATCAAAATCGATGTCTATTGTTGCCTCTTGTTCAATTGTTGCCAAATCAGAGGCTCGGATTATTTCGACTGTATCTATTTCTATAATCAAGTCACCATCATAGCCAGATAATTCTACGTTTGATGCTTCATATTCACCTTCTGACTCAACCTTGTATACCAAGGTTGAAACTCCTTCAACGGTGGTGGTGTAGATATCTGTCACTTGGGTGTCGAGATTCCCATTTAATGTCTCGACATTAGTGGCTACTCCACTATCTGCGACAAAATCTCTGACATCTAGAAAACCATTGTAATACCAACGATCCCCTATTCGCCAATCTGGAACATCAACAAGGCTTACGGAATTACGATTCACGTCACTTTCTTCTAATTCTTCTGCCAGTTTTTGGTTATGCTCGACTTCTCCGATAAAACCCATTGCAGGTGCTAGAATCAACATCAAAACAACGATGAATCCACTAAATCTTATGCTAGACACGATACTGTGCAGACTACGTCTGCACATGAATCTCACCCAAAGACGTTTAGACAATCTAGAGGGTAAATTTCTGGCTATGTTCACAACAAGTCTGCTAACTCATCTTGGATGAATTGTACAGCGTCAAGAATCTCTGACTTGTCTCGAGCGCCTGTAATTACCATCTTTCCGGAACCGAAAATCAGGCAAACTACTCGAGGATAATCGAGTCTGTAAATTAGACCTGGGAACTGCTCTGGTTCGTATTCTACCTTGTCGAAAGGTAGGTGGAAGGTCAAATTATTGAGATTCAATCTGCGTGGCATTGTTGCTAGTGGCTCCCCTTCTCGGATTCCTCGGATTCGTGGGTCCTCTGCTTCTACTTCTTCGTCCGTTGCGGCACGAATTCCGCCTTCTACATCGATGACTCTTGTATGGTTATCATCCATTCTAGCGGTTCCGAAGTAATCTTCTGGGTAGTGTAGAGCGTAGGTTGCAACCATATTTTGCACCTCAATTTCTACATCATCTAATTCCCATGTCTCGATACCAGCGGCTCTCAAGTCGCCGATCATTCTCTCGATTCCAGTGTGGATGTTATCCTTGTTCTTTCCACCAGTACAAACAGCTCGTCCTGAGCGGAACATTAGGATAGCGAGTTTAGGATCTACAACACGGTAGACTACACCAGGGAATTGTTCTGGTTCATACTCGCAGTTCAGTTGGATGGCAATGTCGGGTAGGTCGAGTTCCTCCGCCACTCGGGTGGAGGCGACCACGTTTACGACAGTTAGTCGTTCTTCGTCGCTCTTCATAGGGGCTCGCACTTATGAACTCCTTATAAAGAATCGTCGTGATTCAGAAGACTTACAATATCGGTTTACTATACTCAGTACGTCGATTTATGGCAAAATCCGAACACCATCTGCTCCGAGCCGTGAAATCAATGGTGTTCCACCAGCAACTTCGATGGCTTCTGCAACTCTCTGTGGATGTTGAGTAAGCGCTACCATACATCCACCTCCTCCCGCTCCGGTTAATTTGGCTCCAATAGAGTGAGGGCGAACCGCCTCAACTAAGGCATCGAGTTCTGGACTACTAACTCCGATGTTTTGCAATTTCTCATGGCATGCATCCATCGCCATGCCAACCGCCTCTAGATTTCCAGCACTTAAAGCGGTTAATCCTGCTTGAGTAATCATTGCGATAGAATCCATTTCTTGGTGCTTACTCGGGTCTTCTTCTAGCAATTTTGCGACTCCAGCCACCATCTCTCCAGTAGGTGATCCAATACCAGTGAATCCAAGCACTAACCAAGCATCCAAATCGTCAGGTAATTCGACCTTACAAACGGACCATTTCCTTTCACCTTCGGGGGTGACCATTGATGCATCGAATACGTGCTCAGTGCCTGTGACTTGTTCTCCAGCCACAACAACACAACCACCAAGGGCGCTGGTTGCCGTATCCGTTGGGCTCGCTCGTCCGAACTGGGCCTTTGCCTCCGCAGCGTGGCCAATTCTGGCTAATTTGATTGAGTCTAATTCTGCATTAGCATCCATCATCCGAAGTACTGCCGCTCCCATCGCATTGGAAAGAGCTGCAGAAGAGCCTAGGCCCGCGGCTGAAAACAACCCGCTTTCAATTGCGATTTTCAGAGGTCTTCCACCATATTCGAAAATGTCATTCAGGATATGAGAAATGTGAGGGTGTTTTTCACTGTGAAAGGGCATTCCTTCAATTGTCCATGAGTCCGATTCGGTCAATTCTACCTCGACCCCTGAATCGATTGCAACAGCAACCGCGGGGTGGCCGTAGACTACTGCATGCTCCCCGAAAAGGATACACTTTCCTGGTGCGAAGGCCTTGACCATGTCATCCGCTAAGGCGTCGAGGAAATGAGGGTTGGGGAGATGACTCGTGTTGTAATGGGAAAGCGGTTGATTGAAGTTCCGGCCACACTTGGAAGCACCATTCAGGCCCTAGGCCTGCCGGTGATTGATGATGGAGCACCCACTTCTTCAGACCTATGGTCCATTAGATGGGTGGATGATTCTCTTACTAATTGGAGGGTTATCCATTGGCTTCTTCCTCTATCAGGTTCAATTAGCCATTCGTCTTGTAATGCTTGGTTCCAGCGATGACCGTTTTGACTCATGGGGCAAGAGAGTTTGGGAAGTTATCACCGGTTGGTTAGGTCAGAAAAGAGTCCTCGAAGACAGAGTCGTTGGAATTATGCATGTTCTGATGTTTTGGGGCTTCCTGATGCTCTCAACAGATATGTTTGACTTAGCCACTGCAAATTGGTTCTCCGGTGAACTATTGCCAAGCGCCTTAGTTGGTCCTTGGAATGGAATCGTGGAACTAGGTTATACAATTGCACTAATCGGATGTGTTGCAGCACTAACCCGGAGGGTAGTTTTCACACCTGAGAAGTTGAAAGGTAAATCGCAATTGGAAGGCAACTTCATTCTCTTTCTGATTATGACAATTACAACCACTTCATTCATAGTAGAATCCGGCGAATCACCTTCTTCAACTTGGGAGCCCCTTGGGTATTGGTTTGCCGAACAGGGAGTTACAGAAGGGCAAGTAATTGCAGCCTATTGGGCTCATATGTTGGCGATATGTACGTTCTTCGTACTTATTCCAATGTCTAAGCACATGCACCTCGTTATGGCGTTCCCGAATGTTTTCTTCTATGATACTGAGCCAATGGCAAAGATGCAGCCACTAGCAGTGAATGATAGCGGCCAAGCAGTTTCTTTGGAAGAATTGGACATCGAGGCATTTGGAGTTGCGAGTTACGAACAATTCTCATGGAGACAACTCATTGATGGCTGGGCTTGTACTACCTGTGCAAGATGTCAGGATGTTTGTCCAGCCTATGAATCTGGCAAGGCATTGAACCCAATGCAAATTGTACACGACGTCAGAGATTATGCTAATGACCACGCGCCGATTCTACTCAAGGGTGAAACACCCGATGAGAGTATTCTAGACCGAATGAGTGCGGATGCGGTTTGGGCCTGTACTACATGTCACGCATGTGTTGATGCTTGCCCGGTTTACATCGAGCATGTGCCTAAACTCACAGATCTCCGTCGAAACGCTATGATGGAGACAATGGAATATCCAGAGGAATTGAATGTCGCAATGGGTAATCTAGAATCCGCTTCAAATCCATACGGATTCGGTATGCATGAGCGTGGTAACTGGGCTGAAGGACTCGACATCAAGATTGGTGAACCGGCAGAATACATCTACTTCGTTGGTTGTGCCGCAAGTTTTGACGAGAGGAATCAGAAAGTTGCACGAGCGACTATTGGTTTGCTAAATGAAGCTGGATTGGATGTTGGTATTCTAGGAATGCAAGAAGGTTGTTCTGGAGACCCAGCCCGACGTGCAGGAAATGAGTATCTATTCCAAATGCTCGCAGAAACCAATATGATGACTTTCCAAGAATTAGGAGTAAAGAGAATAGTTGCATCTTGTCCACATTGCTTCCATACTTTAGGAAAGGAATACGCAGATTATGGCGGTGCAGAATTAGAGGTATTCCACCATTCTGAAATACTCGCCAAATTGCAAGAAGAAGGAAAACTTCCTAACGTTTCAACCGAAGAATCAGTCACCTTCCATGACCCATGTTATCTTGGTAGAATAGGAGGTATTGTCGACGAACCTCGAGACATAATTGGTGGTGTCGATAAGGAAGTTGAGAGGCATGGAACTGATTCATTCTGTTGCGGAGCCGGTGGGGCTCAAATGTGGATGGAGGAAGATGCCGATAAGCGTGTCAATCAAATTCGAGCCAAGGAGATAGCCGAGACAGGATGCGACACAGTTGCAGTCGGCTGTCCCTTCTGTTCAATCATGGTCAAAGACGGATTAGATGCAGTCGGCGCCGAAATGGACGTCAAAGACGTAGCCGAGATTCTATGGGAGCAAATAGTCGCTAGAGACGAAGAGATTCAAGCCGCTGCTGCCGCTAATGCTCCTGAGTGATGCATAAATAGCGCTGCATACACGAGTAACCATGGGCGACGAGTTCACAGTCTCAGGCTTGACAATTCCGAGAATCGCAATTTACGAAGGATCAATACTTGTATTGTGGGGTATCGCGGCATACATCATATCGGACCAATCTTCGATTACTGCAATGATTCCCTCATTCATGGGCGCTCCTCTATTGCTTCTGGGAATACTATCGGAAAGGATGCCAGATATGCGCCATCACCTAATGCACGCATCAATGGTTCTGGCACTATTGATGACGCTTGGAGGTGCAAGAGTTTTTGCCGATTTTTCAGAAATGTCCAATCTTGCAATTTCCTCTCACATTATCCTAATTTTCGTTGGAGTGACGTTCATGGTTTGTGGCATTATGTCATTCCGCGCTGCTAGACTTGCTAGAGAAGCGGAGTGATTGTTTGTCCTCTCCTATAATCGGGGTTACTACCTCGATTAACCTGCGAGATTATGAAACACCTGAGCAAGCAGTTGTCATGTTGCCTGCAAATTATCCAACAGCGATCAGAAAAGCGGGTGGGATACCCGTCTTGCTTACTGAAGGCGACGATGTTGAAACATTACTCGACCGCCTCGATGGGATAATTATCGCTGGGGGTCGAGATATCGATCCAGCACGTTATGGAGAGGAGCCGCACGAAAGGACCAGCGACTTCCGTCCAGAACAGGATAGTTGGGAATCATTACTAATCGCATCTGCAATTGAAAGAGACCTTCCAATGCTATGTGTTTGTAGGGGCCATCAATTATTATCTGTAGAGAGAGGAGGTAGGCTTCACCAACATCTACCTGAAACCCCTGGTCACGAAAGTCATGGTGCAACTGCGGGTGATTGGTCTAATCATCTAGTACAGATAGAGGAAGACTCGCTATTGGCATCTGTCATCGGTACTGAAACCATGGCTAATTCCGGCCACCATCAAGGAGTTGCAGATGCCGGAGACCTAATCGTGGTTGCTAGAACCGAAGATGGACTTATCGAAGCGGTTGAACTACCCGGAGCTAGTTTCTTGCTCTCTATGCAATGGCATCCAGAAATGATAGACCAAACGAAAGTATTCAATGCATTAATCGAAGCAGCAAGGATATAATCTGCTAAATCCGATACCATCGGATTGAATTAGTCAACTAGCAAGTGCCCTACGTATGAGTAATCATGGGCGGGCTCCTGTAATCGGTGTTACCGCCTGTAAACGAGACTCAACTTTCGGCCCATGGAATATCGAAGCAGTAATCCTTCCATCAACCTATACAGATATCATCGAAGAAGCAGGTGGACAGCCTATTCTTTTACCACCTGGGTGTTGCGCTTCAAACCTAGATTTTCTCGACGGTTTAGTTGTGGCAGGGGGTCCAGATATCCATCCTTCTTTGTATGGTCAGGAACCTGGTGAACACGTATACTTGGCTCATCCAGATCAAGACAACTCCGAGGCATCGCTAATCAAAGCAGCAATCGAGAGAGATATTCCACTTCTTGGAATCTGTAGAGGAATGCAGTTGATGTGTGTAATTCACGGAGGTTCAATGTACCAACACCTACCCGAAACTCCTGGATTTGAGGAACACGGAGGATGGGATGGAGAAGTGACTGAACATGGAGTGTCGATTATTGGTGGCAGTCATTTACATGCAATAATGGGTGATGAAGTAATGGCCAATTCAACTCATCACCAAGGAATATCAGACGCTGGTAGTTTGCAGATCAGTGCCTATTCAGTACATGATAATTTGATTGAGGGTGTTGAGCGAACCGACAAGAGATTTTGCATTGGAGTTCAATGGCACCCAGAGCGTATTGGACATATCGGATTGTATCGCGCGCTCGTGGAAGTAGCGCGGGGTTCTTGACGGATAAGCCGCGCAGCACAATCAGAATGACTCTCAGGGTCTATGACACACGGTCTCGCAAGAAGCGAGAATTCTCTCCTCTAAACGAGGGTAGAGTTAGCATGTATGTCTGTGGAATAACTCCTTATTCACCTAGTCATTTAGGGCATGCTCGTTGCTACCTAGCATTCGATGTTGTACACCGTTGGCTAGAAGCTAGTGGCTACGAGGTTGAATATGTTCAGAACTTTACCGATATCGACGATAAGATACTCAATATTTCTGAATCTGAAGGTGTCAATTATTCTGTGGTTTCCAATCGAAATATTGAGGACTACTTCGAAGTAATGGATGCGATGAACGTCCTAAGGGCTGACCACTATCCTAGAGTCACCGAAACTATCCCCGAAATTATCGATATGATTTCGAGTTTACAAGAAAAGGGGCACGCCTATGTTGGTGGGGATGGAGTTTACTTTGAGATAGACACAGCGCCAGAAAAATATGGTCAATTAACTGGTCAAACGCTTGAGATGGTTAGAGCCGGTGCTGGCGGTAGAGTAGCAGATAGCGGCTCAGGAAAGCGAGATCATCGCGATTTTGCGCTTTGGAAATTAGCAAAGCCTGGTGAACCATCCTGGGAGAGTCCATGGGGTGATGGTAGGCCAGGTTGGCACATTGAGTGTTCAGCCATGTCTCTCAATCACTTTGGAGAACAATTTGACATTCATGGTGGCGGACATGATCTTAGGTTCCCTCACCACGAAGCCGAGATTTTCCAATCTGAGTGTTGTACCGGATGCGAGCCTGTTGTAGGGTACTGGATGCACAACGGCTTTGTGAATGTCGATGGAGAAAAAATGAGCAAGAGTCTTGGAAACTTTTGGACCGTTAGAGAAGCCTTCGAGAACCATTCACCGCTCGCTCTTCGATATGCACTACTGAGTGTCCCATATCGTAATCCAATTGATTTGACTCCTGAATTCTTACAGGATGCAGTAATCCATTATGAGAGGTTGGTAGAGGCATATAGCGCGTCTCTTTCTTCGGACTCAGATTCAGTAGTGGACCTGTCTGATTACAGCCAACGCTTCACTGATGCAATGAATGATGACTTCAATACTAGAGCTGCAATTATTGAGATTCAAGCGGTTGTATCTCAAAACCCAGGCAGAGATCTTGTTTCTTGGTTTGAGAAGTATGCAGGGGATATATTGGGACTTCTACCAAGTTCAGCCGAGGTGTTAGCAGGACGTGCTGAGGCAGAATCGGCTAGGGCAGATATTGCCGATAGAGTTGAAGGCCTACTCAAAGAACGTGAAACCGCTAGACAAACAAAGAATTGGAATCGGGCGGATGAAATTAGGGACGAACTCAATTCCATTGGTGTTATTGTCGAAGATGGTCCTGAGGGACCAACTTGGCGATTAGCCTAATCATTCATCTTCATCTGAACCACGAAGGTTGTTATTGATGGTCACAATCGAAGCTACAAGAAGTCCAATCAATGAAATCACTGCAACCCAATACAATGGTCCTTCCAATAATGCCTCCTCTTCGTTTTCTGGCAATTCAGGTTCTGGTTCTGGCTCTTGCTCGATATCCAAGTATGACCACGCATCTCTACAAGTCACATCGGTGGGCAGAGACCCAGTGTCTTCACACAGTTTACTAGGTACTGCAAAGGCATCACCTACCTCTAATTGACAATACCATCCTTCCAATTCAATACAATCATCGGTCGGTTGCATAACTATCAATATGGAACCACAGAGTAATTCTTTGTCCTCGGGAATTGTTTGTCCATTATCGGATGTACAAGTTTCGAGATGTATTCCTTCCTCTATAGTCGTTGGATGAGAAAGCGTTGCACCTCTAGGACCATATGTTGCGAACACGTTTGGCAATTCAGGCTCAGGAACAGTCGTTCCTCCATTATTTCCATTACCACCGTTATTCGGGTCGATTGTTGTGTTTATTGGATCAGCGCCTCCAACAGTCCCTCCTACTCTGTGCCCATCTTCATCTAATTCAATATCATAATATTCAGACCACAGGTCAATGGTTCTTCCATTTTGGAAAGTTTGTGAACGGTTCAGGACGTCGAAGTATCTCTCATCGCCGAAAGTGAATAGATACTCAAGCGGAACCTGTGCACCTTGGTTACAATTTTCCAAGAAAGTCATTAGTTCGTCAACGGTTAATGTTGCTTCAGGTACTCCATCGTAGGTTATGTCAGTAGCCTTTCTGAAGCCCTCTCCTTGGATAATTTGTATCTCATCATCCATGGCTTCCATTATGTCTACATCTCCGAAGACGGCCAGTCCACCCACCACGACAAGTCGTACATCTGGATCAATTGCCTCCACAACGTTTCGATATGGATCGGCGTGGAAGGTGTCGAGGACAACTAGATCGGCGGCGAGACCTGGTTGGATTCGACCTGTGTGTTCAGCCCATCCGATCGCATCAACAATATTGGTCGTAATTGTTTGAACCAATTCATAATCTGTAAATATGTCTCCAAGGACATTCTCATCCCACCAATCTGCAGTCTTCAGTTCGTGCATTGAACTCTTGGAACCAGAAGGAGCCCAATCTGGTCCAATCATTATGTTGACTCCCTCTGCTTTGGCTGTTGCAATATCGGTAGTTTCTCCGTAGAGGATTAGGTTAGAAGTTGGCGACCAAGCAAGACTTCCTCCTACATTGCCGAGTGCATTGAATTCTGCTTGGGTTAATCCTGTTCCATGGATTACTACCAACTCACCTACAAGCAAGTCATTTTGCACCAAGATATCGAATTCAGCTCTGCTGGATTCGTCAATACCTTCTGCTAAGTGTAAGAACCAAGCATCTAATTCACCCGATGCATTTCCGTCTTTGATGTGATTTCCTTGATAATCAGATTCTAATTCTGAGACCTTTGTGTGGATGTAATCCCTACCGAAATTGTACAGTTCTATGTTTCTTGCCAACATAGTCTCGAATGTGTCAGTGTAGGATGTTGAACTTCCTTGTAATGCTGTATTTCCACCAGCGATTGCCCTTAATTCTGCAAATCTTTGGGCTGTAGGATCTGTTAGCGAGCAACCGACATCCTTAGCATCGCGGTAAGAGTCTTCAGCCTGCCATTGGTAGCGGTTATCCCATCCATTGGTTCCGTGATCCCATAGTGGAATGATGTTGTATTTGGCATGATTGTGAGGGTCAATGAATCCGGGATATATTGTGCCGCTAGTTGGAATTGACACAACACCCTCCGCAGCGGATGGAGTAGGATCAGAGGCACTCCAAACAGCCTCAATCATTCCATCGATCACTAGAATACGTCCATCATCGATAACAGAATCTTGCGATTCCATAGTAACAACTCTTCCTTCTAGGACATATTCACCTCGGTGAATATGATCTTGAGGCGGGTAACAGTTACCTTGCACTACGTTCGCTACACCTACCCATTGCTGATCATTAGGCCCTCCTGGGGTTGGAGCGCCATCGACAAGTTTTGCCCAATTACCACCCGTATCGTAGCCATATGGGACATCCCAATCAGAGTCTTCTCCTTCGTAACTGACGGAATCGATTTCATTCATATTCCCGTCAAGGATTCGGATAGTGTCACCATCCCAATAATCGAATTCAATTTGTGTCCAAGAACGAAAGAACGTGATGTAGCCACCTGGTTCGAGTATAGTATTCCATTTGATGCTACAGGCAGGTGAACCGCCGTCTGCGATGTCATCTAGATACCATCCTCCTATGTCTATTGCTTCCGAAGTAGGGTTGTACAACTCTACATATTGATCGCTATAAGATCCCATTGAACCATCTCCATTCCAATCAGTTCCTCCATAATTTGCATTATTTACAGAAACTAGAATTTCATTAATTACAATTGAATTTCCGCTGCCTTGAGCCGAAGCAGGCATCGGTGTAATCGTCATCATTAACATCAGCAGGGCCAAGGTAAGGGCTCTACGCATAGCACAGGCACGGGTCAATACACCCCTTCAATCCAACCCTGATTCGTTCAGTATTCAATTGGTAGAATTTTATTATGAATACTTCAAATCGGCAAAGCGAAGCACCGAAATACTGACCGAGTGCGAAGCACTAGCGTTAGTCATGCAGCGTAGCGGAAGGGTGGCCTGCGCGGTCCTAATGGTCATCACCATGTCATTCGCAGGGTGCTTATCAGGAAGAATAGCTTCTGCAATTATTGACCCAATACCTGATTGGGACAAAGATATGGTATACATCGATGATCCAATGGGTCATGAGGATGCTAGGTATTTCGAAGTAGCCTCTCCTTTTTCCAACCAGTCATGGGGCAATTCTAGTTGGGCAGTCTTTGGAAATGAAGAAGGAGGAAATTGTTGTGAACATTATCTCGCAGCGACCAAAGAAGGTTGGATACTTAATTTCGGAGGCGAATATCCTACTTGGTCTGAAGACAGAGGACATACTTGGCAGGAATATCGGCCCAGTATTTTTTCTCAGATTGGTTGCAGGGAACCTAAGCCAACTGTTCCAGGTCAAGAAGGTCTTGGAGAGGGAAGTATCGTCCAAGCCACTAATGGAGACCTAATTTCCATGGGTTGGTTCCCATATCCAAGTAGTAGTGGAGCGGACCAATTCTACGCTTTCCTTTATGATGCCGAGGATGAGGAATGGATGTGGTGCTTCAACCGTACTCCTGAACCATTCTACGATCGCTCTTGGCAAGTAGAAATCGTAGGTCCAATTAATGGTGGTTTGTATGGTAATGGCGAATATGCTACTTTGGTAATTTCTAATTTCTGGCACCAAGTTGCAAATCTTGGTGGCCAGATATCTACTGATGGTTTGAATTACGATTACTTTGATTTCCCTGACAGAGATGCTAACCTCGATTCAATCGAGGTTGATTTGACTGCGGAAGGCTTGGGTCCTGAGTGGGATTTCACAAAACCGCACAAAGAGATGCGCGCATTTCCTGTGCCATCAGGGGGTCTATACTTTCCTGACTACTTCACAGATGGAACCGATGCATTCGTCGACACTTCTCTCAATTGGTGGTCCGCAACAACACTGAATGGTTCATCCCTACCTACTCAGTACTGTGCTTTTGACTCATCATCTGCCTTACATTGCTTTGGTGGAATGTCCGGTGGTGTTGGCATAACTCACTACATGTCTTGGGACGGCGGAGAAACTTGGGATTTACAGAATTATAATATCACGGGAAGCGCGACTGAGATAGAAGAATGGGAATGGCATTCAAGTGGCGTGCACGATTTAATGGTTGTAAATATCAGATACCAAAGTGCTGAAGGTCCTGATGTTGATGTTGCTTGGCATGTCCGAGGATTCTCGGATTCCCTCGAACCTGATACCTTGACTTACCTTGGGCAAGGGGATCTAGATTCGACATCGGGTGCGGGTAATGACATACGGTTTGACTTTGCTAGTATGGGAATTCTACCAGATGGAGGTTCATTCATCGCTTATCACGATTCAACAGACCCAGACCCGTTATTCGGGGTAGAGTTACTTTTGCCAACTGAATATGGCCCGTCAATTGCGATTTGAGTCTACGCTTCTACAGCGAAGGTCACAGAAACTCCATCCACTTCGAAGTGGTCTCCCTCAGTTTCACCTTGGTTCAATTGTGCAGTCCCTGCTCTTACCTCAGATTGAACGTGGGCCCAATCGGAGTCTGACAAATCGAGTCCTTCAATCCAGACTGATAGGCTAATTGTGGCCTCTACATCAAGGTCGAGATCTTTTCGCTTTGCTTGTACTCTACGAATTATGTCACGAGCTAGACCCTTGGATAGCAAATCTTCGTCCAAAACCATGTCCAGTACTAAGGATACATCTCCTACGTCCTCGTCAGAGATTGTTGCAGCTGCATAACCTTCTTGTTCCACTCTGCGGATTTCTATGTCTTCCATTATTATGTCATATCCTTCTAGAATACAGATTCCTGCATCAATCTCGAGAAGTAGATTATCAGGATCAGCCTCTGCAAGCAATGCTAGAACCGAGGGCAAATCTTGACGGCACTTTGCACCGAGTGATTTCCTATTCGGTTCGATAACAATTCTTTGGAAGCGCTCTAGGTCGTCTTCCGTAGTTAGTGATTCAACATTCAACTCTTCAGACAGCAAATCATGGAATTGTGAAATGTCTGGGCCACCAACTATCCAACCTGACTTGCATGGTAACCGTTGTCTGCGATCCGCTTCAACACGAATTCGACGTCCGGTTTCTGCTATTGTCCTAACCAGAGCCATCTCTTGCTCCAGTCCCCAGTCCTGAGGTGGAAGACTTGAGTCTACTAATTTCGAGCCAACCGGCCAATCTGCGAGGTGTACGGATACTCCAGTCAAATCTCGGTGAATTTGATCTGGCATGAATGGAGCCACCGGTGCCATCAGACGGCAGACTGTGAGAAGCACCTCGTGAAGGGTGTGTTGACAGGCTCGCTTATCGCTTGAATCAGCCTCATCCCAAAGTCGTCGTCGACTTCTGCGAACATACCAATTGGACAAATCGTTGACAACGAATGATTCCAAATCTCTACCTGCTTTATGGAAATCCCAAGCAACGAATTGGTCGTGATAAGCATTGGCGACCGTATGTAATCTTGAGAGAATCCAACGGTCGAGTGGACTTCTTTCGGATACTGCAACATAACCACCTTCATCATCCGGGTCAAAGCCATCCAGTGCAGCGTAGTCTGCATGGAAGCGATGAACGTTCCAAAGGGTCAGGAACATCTTTGCATATGACTCACGAACTCCGTTAGGGTCGAAATTAGTAGGAGACCAGGGAGCGCTTTGTGTCATCATATACCAGCGGATTGAATCCGAACCTTCCTTGTTGAAATGGTCCCATGGATTGACAACATTACCTCTTGATTTCGACATTTTCTTGCCATCTTTATCGAGAATATGACCCAATGAGAGACATCTTCTGTAGCATATACTGTCGAATACTGTAGTTGATACTGCCATTAGAGAATAGAACCAACCACGAGTTTGGTCGACCGCTTCGCAAATGTAGTCAACAGGGAATGAACCGTCGAATTTACCATGATTTTCGAATGGATAGTGCCATTGAGCGAAAGATGCACATCCTGAATCAAACCAGCAATCCATGACATATGGTTCTCGAATCATTTCTCCTGAACATCCCTCTGAAGGACAGTGCAATTTGACATCGTCAACATAGGGTCTGTGTAATTCAGGAGGCATTGAGGAATCAGCGGTTTTCATTTCCTCCATTTCAGCGATGCTTCCTATGCAGTGTTCCTTACCACAGTCGGGGCAAATCCAAACTGGTATTGGAGTCCCCCAATATCGTTCTCGACTAATTGCCCAATCTTTGATGTTGGAAAGCCATTCACCCATGCGCTTTTCACCGGTCCAAGAAGGAGCCCATTCTACTTCTGAATTGTATTGCAGAATTTGTTCTTTGACTGCGGTCATTCGAACGAACCAACTGTCCATTGCGTAGTACAATAGAGGGTGATCGGTTCGCCAACAATGTGGGTAATCGTGAGTATATGTGTGCTCTCTGTAGAGTGAATTTTGCTCTGCGAGAAGGTCGATAATATCGGAATCACAATCCTTGACATATCGTCCATCAAGTTGCATATGAGTTCCTTCAACAAATCTTCCATCCATTCCAACAGTATGTTGTGCTGGGAAACCTTCCTTCATTCCAAGATTGTAATCATCTTCACCATACATTACCGCTGTGTGCACAACACCTGTTCCGTCAGTAGTAGTGACGAAATCAGCACCTACGATAGTCCAAGCAGCCGGATGATTTGTTCCATCGATTGCACCTTCAAACAGTGGTTTGTATGACATACCGACTAAATTTGAGCCAGGGAATTCCTCAACAACTTCCACTTGATGCCTCAAAACTGTACTCATTAGATCCTTGGCAAGAATCAATTCTTCCTCTAATGGAGCACCTCCACGTCCCTCCCATGAGTCTGATGGAGGAGCAGTAATCTTGACTCGAACATAAGTCACATCTGGTCCAACTGCGAGTCCAACATTTCCAGGTAGTGTCCAGGGGGTAGTTGTCCAAGCCAGTACCGAAGCATCATCATCTGACAATTTGAACTTAACAAAAACCGCTGGTTCTGAAACTTCCTTGTAACCAAGAGCGACTTCATGACTGGAATAGCTGGTTCCTGTCTGAGGGCAATAAGGCAGGACCTTATGACCTCTGAATAGCAGACCTTTGTCGAACATTTGCTTCAAAGACCACCAAGCAGATTCAATGAAATCATCGTGTAAAGTAACGTAAGGATCATCCATGTCAACCCAGAATCCCATTCTTTCGGTCATCTCTCGCCATGCTTGCTCGTAAGTCCAAACGCTTTCCTTGCATTTCTGATTGAATGCTTCCATCCCGTAAGCCTCAATCGCTTCATTGCTCATCAGGTCCAATTGTTTCTGAACTTCAATTTCGACAGGAAGTCCGTGAGTATCCCAACCTGCCTTTCTTTCCACGATGTGTCCTTCCATAGTCTTCCATCGGCAAACTAAGTCCTTGAATAGGCGAGAAATAACGTGGTGAATTCCTGGTTTTCCGTTAGCGGTAGGCGGCCCTTCTAGGAAGGTGAAAGGAGATGCACCGTCACGGCGCTCCTCAATGCTCTGGGCGAATGTATTCTCATCGCTCCAGGTTTGCATTAGGGCAGTCTCTAGGGCAACGGGATCAAGGTCACCTGCTTGGGTCGGCACTACCATCGAAGCACCCGAACTGAGATGTCGTCTTGAACTTGAGGGGTTCGCCCGAAGGGCGCTTATGGCCAATTGCAAGGGTTCAAAGGCGAACTCACTAGGGTTCTATTCATGGCAGATACCATCAGACTCGAAGTTGGGGGAATGACTTGTGACGGATGTTCATCTAGGGTTCGGGATGCTCTTCAAGCAGTATCTGGCGTGAGTTCCGCTGAGGTTTCTCATGAGCAAGGAAGTGCAATCATTTCTCACTCCGGGGTATCAAAGGAAAATTTGTCCAGCGCGGTGCGAGCAATCGGGTACACTGTTGATGGCCTCGGAGAAGACTTCCATTGGCGCGATGGAAGTGTTTGGAGACAGTCTGCACACAATACCAAGTGGTGCTTGATTGGTTGTAGTATTGGCGACTTCGGAACAATTGCCGCTTTCCAATTTATTCCTTATCTTGATGCTCTTGGCTGGTCTGCAATGTCCATTATGATGCTCGCAATGTTCAATGGAATCATGACCTCAATCGCACTTGAGACCTTCATCTTAATCAAACAGATGGGAGGAATTAGAGAAGCATTCAGAGTAGCTATTGGGATGTCTCTTATTTCGATGATTGCAATGGAATCTTCGATGAATGCCACAGATCTTCTAATTATGGGAGAACCTTCATTGACATGGTGGGTAATTCCGATTATGTTGTTTGTAGGATTCATTACTCCATGGCCATACAACTATTGGCGTCTAAAGAAATACGGCTTGGCATGTCATTGAAACGGTGTGAATATGATTGATTGGAGTGAATTAGCGGACGAGATTACCGCTTGGATATCTGATTATGCGCAAAGCAATGGCATAACCACTCTAGTCATCGGAGTATCCGGTGGTATCGATTCTGCAGTAACTTCAACTCTCTCAGCAAAAACCGGTTTGCCTACAATCGTTCTCAATATGCCAATCCACCAAGATCCGAAGCAATATGAGTTATCCAACAAACATATTTCCTGGCTAGAATCTAATTTTGATAATGTCGACGGTAGATTAGTAGATTTGACAGGCACCTACGACGTATTCAATCAGGAAATGAAAGAGCACGATTTATCCTCCCTTGCACTAGCTAATTCCCGTGCTCGTTTACGGATGACCACTCTCTATGCGATTTCGGGTTCAACTGGTGGTATAGTAGTAGGAACTGGAAATAAAGTCGAGGACTTTGGAGTTGGCTTTTTCACAAAATACGGTGATGGTGGAGTCGATATTTCACCCATCGCCGACCTAATGAAATCAGAAGTCTATGAGGTTGCTAAGGCTCTGGACATCATTGAGGAAATTCAACAGGCAGCACCTACGGATGGATTGTGGGGTGACGGCAGAACTGATGAGGAACAAATCGGGGCGACATACGCTGAACTAGAATGGGCAATGAGCCATGAAGAAAATCCATCAGAGGATTTGACCGAACGACAACATCAGGTTCTGGAAATATATCGCGGATTCAACAAAGCAAATTCCCACAAGATGAATCCAATCCCAATTTTTGAGATGAATAATCGTCGATGAGTGATGCTAATGTCAATGCAACTCTGTGGAACCGAAGAGGTTCGAAATGCTATTGAGAAAGGAGACTCCATCTCATTGATTTTAGCAAAAAGAGATCATGATAATCAGGCGGTCGATGAAATCATTTCGATGGCTGAAAGATCTGAAATTCATGTTATTGAAGGTTCAGAGAATGATTTGTGGAGAATGGCAAGGAACAATTCTGATGGCGCCCCTGACATTATTGCTTTAGTAGGGCGAAATCCATCTGCCACCTTCGAAGAAGTTCTCCAATCGGGTGGTCTAATTTGGATGCTTGACGGAGCAAAATATCCAGTCAATATCGGCTTTTGTATACGGACCGCCGAAGTCTCTGGAGCAGATGCCGTGATCATAGATGGGCCGTTGAATAATCAAGAAAGAAGTGCGGCGAAACGTGCCTCGATGAAAGCACATAGATTCATCCCAGTTTTCTGGCGCAACGCAATTGAATCTATTCATTCTGCAAAACAGGCAGGATTCAGAATAATCGCGGTTGAAGATATTGGAGAAAAGACACCTTGGGAAGTAGACTTGACTGGCAATGTGATTCTAATCGTTGGTGGAGAAAGAGAAGGTATCAGTGAGGCGGTACTGTCCTCGGTGGATGAGATAATCAGAATTCCAATGACTGGTTTTGTACCTTCTTTCAATTTACAAGCACCGTTGTCTGCAGTGGCGATTGAAGCCCAAAGACAGCGTTATAGTTGACTTTGAGTCATGCTTCCGAACTAGGCTTGATTACTATCTGGAACGTTGCTACTATTGCAAAAATTGTGGCGGCAGTTAACGCAATCATTGCACCACTTGCTGCTTCTGTTTCTGCTGCGTAATATATCCCTACAATCGTCGAAGTCAAACCAAAAAATTGTGTCCAAATAACACATGACCGAAAACTCTTCCCAACGAATTGAGCGGTAGCCGCTGGAGTTACTAAAAGAGCAGTGACTAACAATGCGCCAACAATTTTAACCATACTAACTACTACTGCTGCAGTTAGAATACTGAACAATAAACCAACATCTCGCACCGGTAAACCCTGGACTCTTGCGGCTAATGGGTCAATGGTGGATGCCAACAAAATCGGATGAATTAAAATTAAACAAAAAAGTACTAAGAAAAAAGTTACTGTGATAATTCCAAGACTAAATGGTGAGATTACATTCAAGCTACCCCAAAGATAACCATGGATATCGCTAGTTATACCTCCACCCCACAATTCAAGCATAGTTATTCCAATCGCAAACATACCTGTGAGGAAGATTGCAATTGATGCATCACCAGTCAATAACTCTCTTGATTGTAGTTCGTAAATCAAAATTGAAGCAATAGTGCTGAAAAGTAATGCCCAGAGTAATGACTCCTCTGCTGACCCAATAACAATCGCAAAAGCAACCCCGCCGAAAGACACATGTGCTAATCCGTCGCCAATCAGAGATAGATTACGAATCAAAAGAAAAGAACCCATGAGTCCAGCAATAATAGTGGCCAAAATTCCAGCTATTAATGCACTTTGAAATAATCCAATTTCGAAATATAACGGGAAGGTATTACCCGGAACAATTGGTGCAAAGAATTCTAAAATCGGTGATAAGGTACGCAGAGTACCTCTTCCAATTTCTTCCATAATTTCTCTAAACATCTAGTATCACCTCCTAGCCTAACTTCCTAATGCTGGTGTCCGCTCGATTCATCATGTACTGGATTTATTCCCCTTAATTCAGCAATTTCAGTAAGATCTGGAAATTCACTTGTTTCGCCATCGAATTTGATAGTTTCTTCAAGGTAAATCATTCTATGAGCGGTTTGGCGAATAGCTGCTAAATCATGAGATACCATTAGTATCGTCTTTCCCGCATCATGGCATAGTTCATCTAATAATTTTAACAATGAACTTCTGGCTATTCGATCTATACCAACTAGTGGCTCATCAAGAATGATAAATTCAGCTTCTGATGCCAAGGCCCGGGCAATAACAGCTCTCTGCCTTTGCCCCCCCGATAGCCTCGCAACATCGGTATGTTCAACATCCTTCAAACCGACCATTTCTATTGCCTTATCGACAACCACATCGATTTTTTTCCGATTAGGGAAAAACATGTTTCGACTTGAAATAGAACCCAATTTTACTAGTTCCCGAATTGTTATTCGTAAGTTGTTAGGAATATTTGATGCTGCTTGAGAGACCCATGATATTCTCCCATCATTGCTCCGACACATCGGCTCGCAGCCGTGTATTCTAATCCTACCTGATTTTGCATTGAGAATTCCGAGTATAGAAAGAAGAAGAGTTGTTTTTCCACTACCGTTTGGTCCTACAATTCCAACGAATTCGCCTCTAGCAATTTTTAGATTAATGTCTGAAATTACTAATTTACCAGAACGAATTACCGAAAGATCCTCGACTTCCAAAATGTAGTCATTCATCTCCATTTTTTCTGATTCACCGGTCAGCATAATCCGCGCCTCTACTTTGATTCAGGACGGAAATCCCATCCTTCATTATTTATCAAAGAGACCGTGCTTGTAAGTATCTACCCAGCATTTTGAAAGACAGATAGAAAAATACAGTTCCCACAAATAAGATAGGAATGTAGTCTACAGTATCCACAATCTAATCTCCTAACGTTACAAAATAGAACTTGTTTAACAGCCCATTCCGGCCTTCAAGTTATCCAGGTTCTTTTCCATCAGACTGAGGTAATTATCCTCTGAATCCATTGGCGGCATCTCCATTGTATAGAGAGTCTGGATGCTGATTCCTTCAGGCATGGTGTCAGATTTTGTCTGTTCAACAATTCCTGCCACAGCGTCAGGGTTGGTGTATTCTTCTACGAATAGTACAGTCAGGCCATCTTCTTCAATTTGCTCAAGGACTTCAGCAATATCTGCTGCTGATGGCTCGCCTTCAGGATCTAGTCCATGAACGGTTACGAAGCGTATGTCATAGAGTTGTCCAATGTAGGAGTAGGCATTGTGATTGGCAACGACAGTCCTTTGCTCACATTCGTCACTGATAGCACTGTACTTCATGTGAAGGCTATCCAATTCTGCTTTGAACGCTTCAGCATTCTCTTCGAATGTATCTTTATGCTCTGGATACTGTTGGCTTAAGGCTTCGACTACAAGGTCTGCCTGAGCCTTGAAAGCAAGTGGAGATAGCCAGCTGTGCGGGTCATATTCAATCTCTTCACCGGAGTGATCATCATGGTCATCTTCCTCATCCGAGTGGTCATCTTCCTCATCCGAGTGGTC
>CEUV01045252.1_pt1 | contig 23823 bp, 25 predicted proteins | sample 356401 | NCBI WGS metagenome assembly CEUV01 (sample SAMEA2622710, study PRJEB7988) | marine metagenome | isolation source: saline water (ENVO:00002010), including
TTTTTGGGTAGCGGGATTTGCAGGATTGCTTCTTGATCCAAAACTCATTCGTATTCCTGAAAACATTGGTTTCCACAAGGAGACATTTACTCCGCACCTCAATCAATCAGAATGGGTACAGAACTCGCATGGAATTACAAATGCGCCAAATCGGGATATCAACTACCTCGGGTTTGCTATGCTCTATCTTCCTTTACTCTACCACCTGATCACCGTCATTGCAGTGATTGATGGAGCCAATGACGATGCACTATTTTTGGGCATAGTGATACCAATTGTTGGTCTCCTCGTTGGAATTGGTGTGTATCGCCTTGAATTTTTGAAAGGTTTTGGACTTCACCTCGGCTATTCAATTGGTTACGGCTTCATGATGTATTTCTTGACGATCATCGGATTTTTGGCGTTGGCGATTGAAATCTTGGAGGAAGGAATCATTCTCGTCCTCATCGTGGTTGCTGTTATCATGCCAATAAGGTATCATCTGAAAAGTAACCACATTCGGGCGCTTGGGGCAACCTACACAGTACCACTCACGATATGGATTATGTTCATTGGGTTAATGATCGGTTGGCTTCAGGTCGATGGTTGGTTGTAAAGTTGAGACTGTGGTGATGCAAAGGACTGTCTGCCAATCAATGGAGTCGATGCAATGAGCAATGAGTCAACCACTGAAGCAGATCGAATTGCTTTAGCGGTACGTGAGAAGGTGCTCTCTAACATGCGTAAAGATGGGTTGCAATTAAGCGAGGATGGTTCAAGTTGGGTTCCAATTGAGGAAGAAAACAACACGAAGCGAATCAATCTACCAAATGCGGAGGATCAAATCGGGTCCTTGGATGTACTTGCACCACTATCGATTATCACTGCTTTCTTTTCATTGTTAGCTGGGTTCGACGAGACAAGTGAGTTGCCTTTTGCAGCCTGTTGTTTGTTCCTTGCGATAGGATGCCTTGCCATGTTGGCAAACAGCGAAGGTAGGGTTGGAGTAACCATTCTGAGAATCGTGGGTATTCTCATCTTCTTTGGTATCGTGTTCACGATCATTCTTGATTCCATGATGAGCGGAGGAATGGGCGGAATGGGCGTAGGAGGTTTGTCAGATTGGGGCGGGCCATGATTGGTATGGTTAGTATACAAATCGATGAATGCAGGGAACTACATACTAATTCTTCGATGAAGCAGGAAGTGAGGAGTGATGAAGGACAATACGAAGATTGCTTAAGCCATCGCGAATGTATCCAAACGTATACTCGACTTTTGTTTCAGCCCCATCCTTGTCTGTGAAGAAATAGTTGCCCATGGCGATAGCATTCAATTTGTTGATGATGATGCCCGAATTCTCAAACCGTACTGCTGTCCAGCCTTTAATTGCAAATCCGTTATCCTCTTCACAAACGCCGTTTGAAGCTACAAAATAGGACAAAGCGCTCTCAAACGTCGGGCGGAATTGATCAATTGAAGCCATCGTCGGTTTGAAGAGGACTTCACTAAGGTCGTACGCATACAATTGTTCAACATGTTGGGTGGCAATGTCTACGTAATCGCCTCCGTTATTGTGAGCAGTTGCGATTTTTACGATTCCATCTCCCCACGCACGTTGAGCATCTTCTACATCTGCAATCGTAATCAAAAAACCACCTAATTCAAAACGTGAAAAAGGTAATACAAAGTCTTTCTCGGTTACCATCAACCAGATTGTGTGAGAATTATTCGGTGTATCGGAGAGCAACAACGTGTTCGATGTTGAGCTCGTCTTGTCCTTCATGAATCGTCATCTCGATTTCATGCATGTCAACAGGGGCAAAATGAAGCGTATTCCACGTGACACTACCTCCATTTTCGACAACCTCACGATTGCCCATGCATTGATCATCAACGTTGATCACAGCCCACTCAACATCAACATCACGTCCATTGAATTCAATGATTGGAGAGGGATTGGAAACGGTGGAATTGAGGATTAGATAGGAGGGCGGAGTTCGATCATTTCCGGGGTTTGCATCAAAGAAGAGGGATTGGGGATTACCAGTTCCTTCCTCTGTCCATCGAACAATCTGCTCGACGATGATCGTCTTGGAGGACGTTAGATTGTTGCCCTCTGAATCAATAGCGTACAACTCAATGTCATACATCCCATGATGATCGAAATCGAGGGAGATGGTCGTCTCTTCGGTTGCGTCAATACTGAACGAACGACCATCATCCGTGACGAGTCCGAAGGTGAGGATTGATACCACTGAGGTTGAACCTGAGAAGTCGAAATCGATTGTTTCTATTGAGGACGAAGCAAGTTCCCCTTGCTCGTAGATTGTTTCAATCGTTATGCGTTCGTTGCTCACTCCCACATTCAATACAGTCTCAATGTTCTCATTCAGAACGGAGCCAAGACATCCTGATAGGAAGAGAAGGCAGACCATTCCCGAGAAGAGAACAGACCTTCGCATGCCATCACATCAGTTGTTCCAGTTGGTAATCAAGTGGTACATGGTGCGGACGTGAATACCTGTTGCACCGTTGCCAACCATCGTGTTGGTCTTGGCACCCCAGTAAGTTCCCGCAATGTCCATGTGAGCCCATGTGATTTGCTCTCCATCTTCATCGTAATTTCGATTTGGAACGAATTGCTTGAGGAACGCTGCTGCGGTGTTGGCACCGCCCCATCGACCTGCACCAAGGTTGCGTGTATCAGCAATCTTCGAATCGGTCATTTCCTTTTCGAAGGCAGGTAGAAGAGGCATTGGCCAAGCAAGTTCGTCAACAGCATTTCCTGCTTCGTGAATCTTGGTTCGGAAGTCATCATCGTTGGACCACAATCCTGTTGCTTCGTGACCGAGAGCGACAACGCAAGCACCGGTGAGGGTTGCAAAGTCAATGATGAATTCAGGATCGAATTCACCAGCCTTCCACAATCCATCGGAGAGAACCAATCGGCCTTCAGCGTCTGTGTTGAGAACTTCAATGGTCTTGCCAGAGAGTGTTGTAATGACGTCACCCGGGCGTTGTGCGTTAGCAGCAGGCATGTTTTCAGCCATGCATGTGATTCCGACCACTTTGCCATCGTATCCAGTTGATGCGAGCGCTTGCATGGTCCCAAAGACTGTTGCAGATCCACCCATGTCGTACTTCATTTCGTCCATGTTTGCACCTGGCTTAAGCGAGATGCCGCCCGTATCGAAGGTAATTCCTTTTCCAACCAGAAGAGGACAGCGACCCGGCTTTTCCTTATTCATTTCGAAGATGACCATGCATGGTTTTCGAGATGAACCCATACCGACAGCGACAAGTCCTCCCATGCCGGCTTTCATGGCATGTTCGTAGTTGATGATGGTTACATCGACATTGTCGTATTGCTTGGCCCATTCCCAAGCCATGTCTGAGAATGCTTCAGGGTACATGTCGTTTGGTGGACAGTTACCGAGATCTCGAGAGAGGTGGACACCGGATGCAACACCGCTGTGGATGTTGACAAGCGCTTGCAAGTCTTCCTCTTGGCCTTCATCGCATGTAATGCGTACACTGCGCTCAGCTTCCTTGTCTTCCTCCTTCTGCATTTTGTACTCGTCGTAGGAGTAATCGCGGAGCAGCATTCCCTCAGCAAATGCTCCCATGCATTCGATGCTAGCACCAGCGAAGCGAACGGTAAGATCGGTTCCGTGCGTCTTCTTTCGAGCAGAGACAACAGCGGCGCCAGCCTTTCGGTAGGCGTGAACATCGGCATCGTCTTCTTTTCCAAGCCCGACGAGCATGGCCTTTCCACCTTCGCTTCCAACAAGGGACATGCTGGACTTTGGCTTGCCCTTGAAATCGCCATCGGCGAGGACCCGGTTGATTTGTGCTTTGAGTGCAACGTGCATACCTGTTGCATGGGCTTCTGGTACGATATCAGTTCCTTCGAACAAAGGAAGAATGAGCGTTCCATCGATGTTGTGACTTGAACTTACGTTGATTTGCATGGTTTCACCGATACCGTCCAACCCCTTGAGGCACTTGAAACCTTGCGAATGATTTTCAGCGATTTAATCCGATTCTTCCTCTTCATTTCGAAGAAGCGAAATGACGGCAAGACCAGCAAGAATCGTGGTTGGACTGAACAGGCCGTAACCGATGAGGAAGCTTGTGTCATCGTCTTCACTGATCACCGTTGCATTGATTTCGAGTGGCTCTGTCACCCACTTCGCAGCATCGATCACTCGCTTCTGATAGTACAACTGCCACGACCCGTCCTTCGAATAAGAGAGGTTTGAAGCATCAAGAACAGCGATGGTGGAATTTGTAGCGTTGACGGTAAAGAGCGAAGATGTCCATGAAACCTCTCCAGTCGATTCGACGAACTGTAGGGTTGCATTGCTCGTCGATGCCTGTCCAAGATTGGAGATGTCAAGCATGACTTCTTCATCGGACACCTGAATGGATTGAACATCAAGGCGAGCACGCCAATACCACACGTTGGTGATCAGGTATCGCATAACATCCAATTCTTCATCCAGACGTTCGTTGAGTGCCTCGACAGAGCCAGGAACAAATTGTTCATCGTCGGTTTCGAAGGTGAAGGTTGGGATTCCCATCACACCGTATCCATAATCTCTACTCGTACCACAGTTCGGATACAATCCCTGGTTCGCGTTCTGCATTGGTATATCTGAAATGTTGGCGTTGACATCGTCACGAATCCTATGGAACAATTCCCAATCGGACGGCTGGTCTGCCCACTTCCCCCAAGGGTAGAGAATGATCCACACACCGGTGTGCATGGTGACATAGAGGTCAGCGTCTGTAACGTATGTGTTCATGTACTCTGCATTCGCTGCGGTCTCCGCTTCACTGAAGGCGGAACTACCTGGCTGTGTTGTGGGACAGGTGTTCCAATAGTGGTCGTAGTTTCGATTCAAATCGACTTGGTTGATGTTCCACCGTGTGTCGAAGTCGTTACCATCTGGATTGAGCATAATCAGGATGTGAAGTTCAGTACTTTGGAGAACATCAATCACCTCTTGATTGCCTTCAGACCAACCTTCGATGTAGAATTGTGCTGATAACCATGCAAGCGCCGTTCCAAGGTACTCATTGCCATGATGTCCTCCATCAATGTAGACGATTTCCTTTGCTTTGCCATTGGCTTTTGTCTCCATCGACCAGTCTGAAATTTGAAGCACCCAAAGTGTCTTACCAAGTTCTGAGTCTCCCGCATCGATCAATTTAACGATGTCAGGATGGTTGTCTGCCCAGTCATTCACTTCCATTGTCAATGCAGCCCACGTCATGTGAATGTGGTTGTCGACTGGTTCACCCGGCCATGCATTATCTGCATCAGAAGAAGCGGTTGCGACCGGTGATAGGCCAGCGAAAAGCAGGCACAAAACCAAGCCAACGGCGACTCGCATGGTTGGCCCTTGCTTCGGTAAATCAAAAACGCTTGCTACGCATCTTCACCAATCGCTTGTGAACGCGTTTGGATTCTGAACCTTTTCTGATTCTCGGGTCCAGATGGATTGTCCATCAGTACCATAGATGTCGGCGAAAGGGTCGATTTCCTCTGGCTTGCGTTGTCGCTGCATATAGGATTCGACACGCTCCTTGAGATCAGGCTTGAACTTCCAGTAGTGTATGCGCCATTCACGACCATCCCAGAGCGTGGTCTCCTCGGATTCAGTCGTCAGCAAATCGTAATCTTGGAACATGTAAAACAAGTTGCGGTCGGTTGGTTCGAGGGCATTGTCGATGATACGGTTGTAAAATCCGAAGAATCCGAGTGCGTGTTCAGCCATGCCAGCTGCGACCTCGGCGTCCATTTCTGTATCAATGTGCTGTTGAATTGCTTGCGTCAACGATTGCAGTGTCATTCCCATCTTCCATCACCCCGCCCCGGTTTTTCTCCCGAGAACACTATTGTATATTGGTCGTCGATGTATATTAACACATCGGCCCTTTTTCTTGTAATCACGACTTCGACGACGATTTGGACTCGATTTTGGCAATCCTTAGAAGCATGAATAGGCCGCCGCAACCATGGAGGGCGAAGACATGCCAACCTTTCTTGGGCTGGACCAAGGTGAGGGTGATGTCGATGTCGCCATCCTTTCTTTGCCGTACGAATTGACAACATCGTATGGCCAAGGGACGGCCTTGGGTCCGATGGCTTGCATAGAAGCTTCAACGCAGGTTGAATTGTACGATGCACAACTTGGCCAAGACCTACCTGCTGGACTTTCGATGCGTACCATTCAGCCTTGGAATGGTGAAGAGCCTACACTGCTCGAACAACTTGACTCGATGGCAGGTTACTTGATTCCGTGGTTCAGAGGCGACTGTTTTCCGCTCTGCCTCGGTGGGGAGCACGGTATTCTACCTCCCATTATGGAAGCAGCACGGCACCATCCGCTAGTGGACAACGATCTCTCTAACCTGACAGTCGTCCAAATCGATGCACACGGAGATCTCCGTGAACAATTGGACGGCGAGAAGTATTCGCACGCTTGTGCCGCAGCACGAGCCCTTGATGCTGGAATTGGTTCGTTACTTCAGGTGGGTATTCGTGCCTACAGCAAAGAGGAACACGAGCGTATGACGGCGGATGAACGAATTACAACATTCCTCGCCAGAGACACGCAATCACTGTGTCAGGGTGTACACCACTGGAAGCAATGGCTCGAGACGCTTTCTTCGATTGAAGGGCCAGTCCATCTCACCATCGACATCGATGGGCTTGACGGATCCTTGGTTCCTGCAACGGGAACACCGGTTCCTGGTGGTTTGACCTATTGGCAGGTGCACGAAACCATCCAAGCCCTGTTCACCGCTCCAAACGCTGTTGTTGTCAGTGCAGATATTAACGAAATTGGTGTTCAGGAAGATTCACCATTGACTCAGTTCACTGCGGCTATGTTGGCAGCAAATGTCGTTGCTGCACACGCTTCTGCACGTCAACGAGGTGCATGGAATGCGACAGCACCAACATCTGGATTTGATCGATTGCCCCATGATTTTACTGGTTTTTCAGCGTCGAATGGAGGAGAATAAATGCCTTCAAAATCACACGGAAAACACATCCTCCTCGATTGTACGGAGTTCTTCCCTACGTCTTCGTTCGATGGAAACAACATGCTTGAGTTGATGCAAAAAGCTGTCAATATAAGCGACGCGAAAGAAGTTCATGCCCATGTCGAAATCTTCGATGGTTCCACTTCACCCCCTGGGTTCGCTGCCGTTGTGTTGCTCGACGAAAGCCACGTGAGTGCGCATTGTTATTCGGACCGAGGCTTACTCGCCATCGATGCCTTCACCTGTGGAGGAACAGACCCTACGTCCATCGTTGAGGAGTTGAAGCAAGCCCTGTACGAGTTATCGCCTACAACGGTCTTGATGCAACAAAAAAGCGTTGATCGCTTCCTGCTTCCCGAGGTGTGAACATGAGTGTTAGGGCTACAATTGAATCCTACTTTCATCACTTCAATGCGGGTGAATTGTCCAAGATGTCTGCTTCACTGTTGAAGCACATCGAGTCAGGCGGCAAGGTTTTCATTACGCTCGCTGGTGCTATGAGTACTGCCGGAATTGGACAACTGCTTGCTCCCATGATTCGGCAAGGTCATGTTGCTGCAATCAGTTGCACAGGAGCGAATCTCGAGGAAGATGTGTTCCGCATGATGGCGTACCCGCATTACGAATCCATCGAGAACTGGAGAACACTTTCTCTTCAGGATGAGCTAGAACTCCTCAACAAGAACATGAATCGCGTGACGGATGTCTGCATCCCAGAAAAACAAGCAATCCGTGTTCTTGAATCGCATCTATTGGAAGCATGGAAGCAGGCATCCAAGGAGAGGAAGCGACAACTTCCACATCACTACTTCTTCGACGTTCTACGTTCGGAGTCTCTGCTCGACTCGTGTGAGGGCGATGCCACAGCCTCTTGGGTCCTCGCAGCTTGCGAAGAAAACGTACCCCTCTACGTGCCAGGTTGGGAAGATTCGACCTTGGGCAACATCTTTGCTGCTCGTTCGATGGAAGGCGTGATCGATTCCGATTGCATCCTTTCTGGAATTGAGTACATGAAACACCTTGCAACGTGGTACGAAGAACAAACTTCACCACTCGCCTTTTTGCAAATTGGCGGAGGAATCGCCGGGGACTTCCCGATTTGCGTCGTTCCTATGCTCAATCAAGACCTAGAACGAGATGTACCGCTATGGTCATGGTTTGGACAAATTTCCGAATCACGTCCTTCGTATGGAGGATATTCTGGCGCTCCGCCAAGCGAGAAAATTACGTGGGGTAAAATCGATGCATCGACGCCGATGTTTGTTGTTGAAAGCGATGCAACCATTGTTGCTCCCATGTTGTTTGCCTACATCCTGAACCTTTGATTGTTGAAACAATGTCCCCAAACCCTTAGAGATGAGCGGTGTCAAGTAGAATCCATGAGGCGCAGCCGTAGCATTGTTCTTGTTTTGCTGTTGATGTTGACGCCTCTCTCAACACTCGTCTCTGCAGAAGGGTTGCCAACCGTATCCATCACCACGGATTGGAACAGTTCTTCCGCCTTGACCAACGAACATGCGTACGTATTGACGTTTGGAGATTCCTCTTCGCATGATTACGATGTGAGCATTGAGCACATTCGAGATTCAATCGATTTGGCGCCTTCCATCCAAACAACGTTCCTTGACAATACGCCAACGCTGACTGCACGTATTGTTCTCGATACAACGATTGCATGGAACGATACCATCGCAATTTCGGTAACCATCAACGGCCACGACGGTAATGCGCTACCATCAGCGATCACAGAAGAGCGAACCTTCACAGTTGGATCGTGGAATCAACCCATGGCCGATCACGAGGTAACCACGACCACATCATGGTCGCTCGAACAGAATTATCAAACGAGCGATGGCAACCAGTCGTTCATGTTGCTGTTTGAAGGAAACGGATGGCAACAACGCATCGGTGAAGTTCTCAACGCCTACGAACTCGGCAATGGAACGTTGTTGACCTCGGAGACAACCGGTAATTCAACCACAGAACTTGCCCTCGATTTTGAATCGTTTTGGAAGAACGAAACGGTGACCTCTGGTGTTCTTACATCTCAAGTCATTCAAGCAACAGGGAGCGGTGATATCCTCTTGCAACTCGAAGAGGATGGTCTCGTGACCACCATCAATGCCACAGTGGTCGATGCATTGCTCAACCGCTCGAACATTGACAACGTCGTTTCTGAGCGATTGCGATTGGAAGCGTTTGGTGCTCTCCTCGTCAATGGGGAAGAAGATGGTGGGCAATTCGATGTTGATGGTGACATCAGTTTACTCCTCCTCGAAACGACGGATGTTGATGGTGTTCGTGTCCTTCAGCACACACAAATCGAGGCGACGGCCGATATGCTTCTCAGTGATGAGGGGTCGGAATTCAATCTTCAACTCGACCAGTTCGAGACCCTCGAGCGCTGGGAAAACGGTGTACGTGTCGATCAACTTGACCTGATACGCGGCGATGGGACCTTCGGATTTACCGATCAAGAAGAGAATTCGTCCATGGTTGTCAATGGAACTGTGTACAACTTTCACACGCGTGTTGAAGATGGAATCACACTCATCGATGATGTTCACGTTGATGGAACGCTTTCTGGGGATGTCCAGGGTACGTTTGGTGTTGTTCAAACCATCGAACAGACGGGGAAGCAATTGAATCATACGTTGGTCGAACACGATGTGAACGTTATTCACAGTGAAACTTGGTTCAATGTAACCGGTGTCGGGGGCAGTAATTTCTTCGGAGGAAGTGGGGCTGGGTCTTACTACAATGATTCCTACATCTATCAAGCAACCAATGCGGATTGGGACAATCGAACGGTTCGACTCGTATGGACCGAGACAGGACCGGACCCTTCCAGTGGGGACGAACGCCCAGAACGAAGTCCAATCGAACAAGAACCAACGCCGCCAGAGGTTGAGGAAGCCTTAGGGAACATCTCTGTTGGAAGAGAAGCCGGATTCGCACCGGTTCCGATGGAAACGGGCGATGTTGTTCGTCTCCTCGCACAAGACGGCATCGTCTTGACTGTAACTGCTGGACAAGAAGCTATTGAACCGCGTGATGCGAAGAATCTGAGTGTGATTCAGTGGACAGGCGTCTACAGTGATGGAGTTTCAGGAACTGCATCGGGCTCCATTGTTCATCAGGGACCATTGACTGGTTTGCTTGCAAGCACCGTCCGTTCCTTTGCAATTGAATTCGGGAGCGATGGCGAAACAGCACTTCTCAATGAATCGCAGGCTGTAGATGCCATTCTCTCACCGAGCATTGTCTCGGCCGATGACAACACAGCTCCGCAAGTTCTCGACCTCTCGCTCATGGAAGGTTTGGTCTTCGGTGAGGGTGGCTCACCTGCTCATCTTGTAGCGACGATTGACGATCCTGATTGGAACATCGTCAGTGTCCAAGTCGATCTTTCCTCGATTGGTCTTGGAGCAGTTGCAATGAACGACCGTGGCCTTGACGGCGACCAAACCATTGGTGATAATGAGTGGACTACGATGGTTTCTGTTCAAGGTCTCGCTGTTGGTGAATTGCCCATCAGTGTCGTCGTTGTCGATGAATGGGGTGAAATCGATACCCTCGCTACGAACATGACTGTGGAAAACCAAGCTCCGCGGATTTTGAGTGCAAGCATCGAACCAGAAACCGTCGTACGCGGCGGTTCAACGCTCATGACACTTGACGTGCTTGACTACCACGGTGTCGCTTCGATTGTGGTTGATCTACGTGAATATGGTGGTGTCGAAACACCTTGCCTCGAAGTCGAAGTTTGGGCTTGTGAACTTGCCATTCCTCAAGGGATGACGCCTGGTGAACGTTTGCTCAAGGTTCGATTGACAGATGCTCTCGGAGCCTCGATTCTTGTTACAAAAACCCAAGCCTCTGAACATCATTTCCAACCGAGTTCAACGGACATGGACTTGGCGGTGACGGTTGAAAACACGCCGCCAACCTTGACACTCGTTCCTTCAGAAGCGCTCCAACGAGGAAATTCGGATTCCGAACAAGCGATTGAGATTCGAGTCGATGATGCGGATGGTATCTTGTTGGTTCGTGCAGATTTGGGCGTACTCAAACCACTTGGTCAAACCACACGTTGGGTTACGTTGTACGACAATGGACAAGGCCTCGATCGAGAAGCAAACGATGGAATCTACACTGCTGCTGCATCCGTTCGAACGTCAACACCGATCAGTGCGCACGAAATCTTCGTTCAAGCATCCGATTCCTTTGGTGACGCAACAGCACCTACGTCGTTCGTTGTTTTCGTTGAGGAAACCGATGATGGCCTCGTTGGTGCAAAGGAGGGCGAATTACCGTTGACATTGATTGCAATTGTCGCTGGTATCGCCCCAATTCTCGTCGGCTTATTCGTTTTCCTGCGACAACGTCAACCACCGAAAGATTACGAAGACCGATTCGGGTTTCAATGAGCAACAAATTGCGCCGACAATCGTTTATACCCCTGCTCGGTGGGTTGGTTGCTACCTGCGAGCGTAGTGTAGTGGTTATCACCGGGCGTTGCCAACGCCTGAACCCGGGTTCGAGTCCCGGCGCTCGCACCAAAATTAATTGAAAAAGGCTTTACATACTGTGTGTTTAATGTCAATGTATGACCGAACCTCGTGTTGTTTACGTCGGCAAAAAACCCTCATTCTCGTACGTCAAAGCTGTCCTGATGGCTATGCAAGAAGGCGAACGACTGGTTCGTTTGCAAGCACGAGGACAAGCCATTAGCCGGGCTGTCGACGTTGCTGAAATCTGTCGAAGGCGTCATGGAATCATTGCATCCATGCTTCCAGAGAAAGTGAGCATCGTCAACATCGTTACGGATTCAATTGAACTTGAGGATCATGATGGTCGAAGTAAAACGGTCAGCAGCATGTACATTGAACTGCTAGGCGAAGGCGAAATGGCTGAGGAAGAATAATCACAATAGGGACAAACGTCGCTCAATCTCGCTTGCTGTTGCTTTGAACACGTCCAACGATTGTCCAACAGGATCATCCAGTCCCCAGTCCTCATCAATCCGCATGGCAGGACAAGAGACGCCACAACCCATCGATATGACCATGTCAAAATCTTCGGCCTTAAACAAATCAACCGATTTTGGCTTTAGTCCATCGGTCTCAATGTCCTTGGATTTCAGAACAGTGATGGCGTTTGCAGAGACCTGCCCCGCAGGATGGGTTCCAGCACTAGCGGCCTCATGTCCAAGATGTCGAGCAATGCCCTCAGCCATCTGGGATCGGCATGAATTTCCTACACAAACGAACAGCAGTCGCATGATTTGACCTTGGTAACGGAACTTATCAAGGTTGACTCCTTAGAAGCTTTAGGAAGGTGTGTGAGATGAAAGCAATTCTTGTGTTTTCTTCGATCTACGTCCTTCTCTTTGTTCTTCATATCGTCTTCGCAGCAAACGATTTGAAACATTTGTTCCAGATCGTTGCCGTTCTTCTCGTGGTCATGACGTTCTTTTGCGCTCCACTCCTCTGGCTCATCGATTCAAGCATGAAGCACTCCATACGAATTGGTTACATTGCGAGCATACCGCTCTCGATTGGCATCGCATACGCTTACACGAACATGGAATTCCAGTTGTGTGCAACGTTCTTCGCCGTCATCGGAACAAGCGCAACACATGGAGCATGGTGGTTGTTCATGAAGGAAAAATAAACGCATTGAAGTAGGCTGAACAAGTGGGAAGACTATGTCCGATTCTCCGGTTTCAATGCACAACCCAGGAAACGATGCTCCTGCAGAAGCACCAGCAGCACCTGATGCCGCAGCTCAAAAGCAGATGGAACAAGCCTATGCCCAGATGAAGCGAAAGATGGCTATGGCCGAGATTGGTAAGAAAATCAAGCACAAGATCATGGTCCTTTCCGGAAAAGGTGGCGTCGGTAAATCCACTGTCTCCACTGGACTTGCTCTCGCCCTTGCACAACAGGGTCACAAGGTTGGCATTCTTGATATCGATATCACTGGTCCTAACGTTCCAAAGATGATGGGACTTGACGGACGTAAGTTGCACGTCGAAGCCGGTCGGATCCATCCTGCACAAGGACACCTCGGTGTGAAAGTCATCTCCATGGCGTTCCTGCTCGAAGATGAAGACACGCCCGTTGTATGGCGTGGCCCGATTAAACTCGGAGCAATCCAGCAATTCATTGGTGACGTGGAATGGGGCAACCTCGATTATCTGATCATCGATTTCCCACCAGGAACGTCCGATGAACCATTGACCGTTGCTCAATCACTCCCAGACATTGACGGAATGGTCATCGTCACAACACCACAAGACGTTGCACTCCTCGACAGTCGTAAATCCATATCGTTTGCCTCTTCGTTGAAGGTTCCCGTTCTTGGCGTCGTTGAGAACATGAGTGGATACACCATCCAAGGCAAAGGAACACCAGGATCCGATATCGAGATTGCTGCACCAGCAGGTCGTACACTTCGAGCAACATGCGATGATGAAGGTCGATTCAGTGTCACCTTGGACATCTTCAAAGAAGGTGGTGGACGCTCCACAGCCGAAGAGTTCGGTGTACCGTTCCTTGGAGCATTGCCCTTTGACCCAGGATTTGTCCGTGGCGGCGATGACGGAGTTCATCGTATCGTGAGCGAACCAGAAGGTGCATCGGCTTCGGCCTTCTCCCACGTTGTCGCATCCATTCAATCACAATTGGACGGAGCAAGTTCATCCAGTTTGGAGATCATCTGAGGCTTGAATATGGCAGAAGATGTCCTTGAGTTGCGCCGTCTTGAACGACGCGATACCGACATGGAACTTACCTACGAAGATGGAACCACGTTCACGGTATCCTACGATGACCTGCGCCATGCCTGTCCGTGTGCTAAGTGTGCACCTCTTCGGAACGAAGACGAGACGAGCATGCAACTTCGACGAACCGTTGAAGCTCATCCAAAGCAGAAACCGTTGGTTCGAACTGTCGGAAACTACGCACTCTCGTTTGAATGGGAAAGTGGATGTTCCAGCGGAATCTATCGGTTTGAACGCATTTGGGATCTTGCACATCGTCGCGACCCTGACCGCGGCCGACCCTACGTTCATGGCGCATGGTGATTCGACCTTAACTGGACGAAATCAGGTGCAGGTTTCTTGAGCAAGAGCCATCACCGTGCCATTAGGAGGCATCAAGATGGATGGCGTCTATCTCACTTGGCTCATCTCGGCATTGGCCGTAGGTGTCTTCCTGATGCCGTATTTCAAGCCACCATGGGCCAAGCTTACTTTGACTGGATTCGTTGACTTCATTCGACGTTATTGGCTTCACTTACTGATTGCACTTGTCATCTACAACGCCAAAGATTGGCTTGACCAAATCGATCGAATGTTGATGGCTCGAACAGGACTCGACATGACGCCGTACATTTATGCCATCGAGGGCGACTTGGTTGTCTTGTTCCAAGATGCGTTCAGAGCGGCATGGCTTGATGTGTTCATGACGCATTTCTACATTGCAGGATTCATGTTCATCACTTATGCTTCCATCTTCTATGTGACCTACTTCGATGATCGGTGGATGGCAGATAGAGTCGCATTGTGCGTTGCATGGGTCTATCTCCTTGCCATTCCATTCTATCTTTTCTTCAACGTTCGAGTTACGGGCTTTTACATTGAGGACATGGATGCTATCGCTTACACGTTGAACCCAGAAATCGAAGATTGGTTCCGACGGATTGATGCGTTCACGAACTGTATGCCATCGTTGCACATCGCCGTTCCATTCGCCATATGGCTCACCTTCAGAAAGCACGATCATGACGGTCGATGGAACCGATTTCAGAACATGACCTTGGGCTACATTATCCTCACAGCGTTTGCCATCATCTATCTCGGAATCCATTGGTTTGTCGACATCATTGGGGGAATGATTCTCGCCACGTTTGCGGTCAATCTTATGGAGAAAACCAACGATCCGGTTTGGAAGTTTTTCGATGAACGAACCATCAACAGCCGACTCGCAACGCTTCTGACACGACCTGCTCACTCAGCATCGCTCCTGTTTGGTCGAATCAAAAACTACGCCAAGACCTGGCTTAAGCCAACCAGCAAGGAAACGGGAACATTCATTGTCGTCATTATGATCCTAACAGCTGCTGTCATCACCTGGGATTTAACGCACAACGAACTTCCTGCTGAAGGTGTCCAATCGGCACAGGGTGCTGTTGCTTCGGAAGGTTGGTTGGCCACCATGGACAATCAGTCTGGAGAGGCCATCGTCTTGATTCACGATGTGGCAGATCCGTTGTCCAATCCGACAACAGTTGCTCAACCCCTTATGCAATTCGATTCCCCTTATGCCCTGTTTGAGAACTATCTGGTGATGGCCAATGATAGCCAGTTACGTGTGATTGATGTCGATACGCCGAACGCGGTTCTCCTACAGCAGGATGTAACGGGCATCCAATCTCTGCAGATGACATCTCTTCAAGGCAGACCAGTGGTTCTGTACATTGCCAATGATGCGTTGCATGCAGTGAACATTGAGGGTCAGGACGTTCAAGTTCCAACGCTACCTAACAGTGAAACCATCCATCTCATGTCCGTTTCTGGAATCGAGATACTCTTGGTCTCGGAAGAACAACCAGACACATTACGCATCGGAACCATCGGAACCTCAGGTTCTCTCAACATCATCATGAATGCATCCACGACGGAGGAGCAGAACCTTGAGTTGGAAGAGTGGGGTCAAACTGTTGATGATAACAACGCAAGCATTGAACAAGTGTCCTTTGATTCACAACACATTGCGGTCAGAATGAACGTTTCAGCCCTTGATCGAATGGTCATTTACGACCGTTCAACGGGTGAACAGTGGCTCGGTTTCGACCCAATTTATCCCGTTGGGAATCTTTCAATGGGCTATGGCTATGTTGTTTGGGAAGCCAAAGATCACTACAATCCTCTCAGTTTCACCGATAAATACGGCGACTGGGAAATCCATCAGTTGCATCTTGCAACGAATTACTCCGAACAACTGACATCGGACACCATCGATCAGGTGAATCCAATCGCTCTCGAAGGTGGTCTTGCTTACATCGAAGTCGAAGACGATGGCGAAGTTACCATCAATGTCCTAACAAGGGGAACTGAACTCGCAACATACTCGAGTATCGTTCTTCAATGGTCCGTTCTCCTTCTGATTGCTTTGACCTTCATCTACATCATGCAGCGTCAAGATGAAGTCCGATCAACGAACATCATCCATGATAACGCACTCGAGTCCGAATAAGATCGAAGCGCTCGAGAACATCGCTCATCGAAACCGGATCGCCACCGGAGGTCGTCGGAGCAGGGCCAAGGTTATCTTCACATTGTGCGTATCCTTCGAGCACGGCTTCCATCGCTCCTACACGATGCGGGTGTGATGCACCGAGAATCTCAAACAAAACGTGCAAATCAATACCATAGAGTTCAATTTCAAATTCAATCTTTGCAAGACCAAAATCGATGAGCACAGCCTCTCCTTCAGGAGTAATCATGATGTTGTTGGTTGAAAGATCACCATGGACAATGGCTTGACGGTGAAGCATCCGGATGCTTCGACCAGCTCTTCGCAAATGCTCGTTGACGGTTGCATCGTCGATGGAAGCATCGTTCAATAGCTCGATGAGTGGCTGACCTGGAACGTTGCTCATGACCAGTTGTTGCGCAACAACATCGCAATCGTACAGGACGGGTATGTTCAGTCCGCTCCTGTGGAGGCGTACCATCAATCGTGCTTCTGCAATCATTCGTCGTCGACCCAACCGGTCGTCCAAATCTGGATGACGCCATGAGCGAAGACGACGTTGCTTGCGGACTGCAGGCAGGCCCATCCATGAGCCACGCCACACTTCCGCCTCTGCACCTAGGTACAGTCGCTCATCAGCAGTGAATGCCATTGTAACGACGGAATTGCATTCTTTTGATAAGGTCAGCGATGCCAATGGGTTGAAATTAGTGGGCGGATTGGAACATACGATACGCATGTCTGTTTCATTGGCTATGTGCGCAGTCGACTTCTCATCGACATCGATGTCGCCTGAGGATATGGCGATTGCAGAGCGAATCGCTGAGTTGAAGCAACAACTTGGTGAGGATTTGTTGATTCTAGGCCACCACTATCAACGCGATAGCATTGTCATGCATGCAGACTTCCTTGGCGATTCGTTCATGCTCAGTCAGAAGGCTGCAGAATCCGATGCTAAGTACATCGTGTTCTGTGGTGTCCATTTCATGGCCGAATCTGCTGATATTCTCACTTCGGACGAACAAATTGTCATGCTTCCAAATCTGCGAGCAGGTTGTTCAATGGCCGATATGGCAACACTCGTCGATGTTGAGGTAGCATGGTCTGAGATGCTTGCGTCAACCAACCTTCAAGACCCAATCAAAAAAGAAGACCCTGCCTCAATCGCAGAAGAGGGTGCATCGTATCTCGTCCCTGTGACCTACATGAACAGCAGTGCCGATCTCAAAGACTTCGTTGGCCGACACGGTGGTATTGTTTGCACATCGTCAAATGCTGAGGGCATCTTGCAGTGGGCCTTTGATAGAGCAGGATCAAACGGAGCGGTTCTGTTTTTCCCAGACCAACACCTTGGACGAAACACCGGTTTGCGAATGGGAATCACCGAGGATCAGATGCCGACATGGACACCGAACGTAGGTGCCAGCTCAGACCTATCCAATGCTCGTATCATTCTCTGGCATGGATTTTGTTCGGTTCACAAGCGATTCAAACCGAGTCAAATAGCAGACTTCCGGCAACGTCATCCAGAAGGGGTTGTCGTGGTACATCCTGAATGTCCAAAAGAAACGGTTGACGTTGCCGATGCAAATGGTTCAACGCAATACATCATCAATTACGTCAACAATCTTCCACAAGGATCGACGGTAGCGATAGGAACGGAGATCAACATGGTTGCACGTCTTGCAGACGACCACCCTGACAAGCACATCGAATGCCTTGACCCAGAAATTTGTCCATGTTCGACCATGTACATGATTCACCCCGCTTATTTGATGGATCTTCTCGAGAAACTCGCAGATGGTCAAGTTCACAACCAAATCTCAGTTTCGAGAGAGGTGCAGGAAGGGTCACTACTCGCACTCGAGCGAATGCTCAGCATTCGTGTCTGATCATTCAGCCAGACGTCGCAATTCTTCGACACTTCGGACTTCTGCAAGATAGATTTGTTCGATAGTATCGTACAACTCAGCGTCGCCTGCTTCCTCGATCAGGGCCATCAATTCACCATACACTTCAGCGGCTTTGGTTTCTGTTTTCAACGATTCAGCGAGCATGTCGAGGTAGGATGAGACATGTTCGATTGGAGTAGCATTACGCTCGGTCACGGCAACGCCACCAAGTTTGACGATGGCAGAACGAACAATGTTGGAGTGAACCATTGATTCGTTGGCTTCTGCACTAAAGTGTGGCTCGAGTTGGAGGCGATGAATTCCACGAATGTAGGCAGCATAGTGTGCATACATGTTGATGGCACGCAATTCCCATCCAAGGGCTTCGTTCAGTTTGGCAATCAAGTGGCCTGCGCTCATGGTTTCCTCCCAGTCGGCCTTCCACTTAAAGGTCAGGTTGAAGCTAGAAGTTTCCCAGAAAGTTTCCAACCAATAAGGGCAAGAAGTGGACATAGCAACATAGTTGTACCAACATAACCAGCTGCAAGACCTATGTTCTCTTGTTCGACCATTTGGATGGTTTCAATTGAAAACGCAGACATGGTGGTCAATCCACCGAGCAAACCCGTTCCAAGAAGGAGTGCGAGATCTTTGGAAATTATGTTTTCAGCAAGCCCAATGGCGAGGGCTCCCATCAGGAACGAACCGATGAGATTGACACAGAGTGTCGCCCACGGGAAACCGTCGCTCGTGATCCATTCCGATGTCAAATAACGAAGTGCTGCACCGATGCCTCCACCGAGCGCAACCATCAGAAGTTGTTGCAGCATGGTTACTGCTTGTCGGGACAGACCATGAAGTTCGTGTTTCAAAAAAAACCGAACATCCATCAATGGCCACCTCTAAGCCTCCTCCATGCGCACCGTTTGGTTCATGACCGGAAATGTTGGGAAGGTGCGAGAAGCCAAGCATGCGCTCGAACCACTCGGCTTTGAGGTCAAGCAATTGGTCGTTGAAGGCGTTGAGATCTCAGAACCGCAATGCGATGATTTGGAAGTCGTTGCTCGCTCAAAACTTGAGCAATCTCAAGCACATCTTCCGCATCCAGACGATGCACTCATGGTCGAAGATGCTGGCTTGTTTGTGGATGCTTTGGATGGTTTTCCTGGTGTCTATTCAGCGTATGTCTTGAAGACGCTTGGTTGCAACGGTATGCTCAAGTTGATGGAAGGGAACAACAACAGAAACGCTGAGTTTCAGGCAGTTGCTGCGTTACTTCTTGATGGCGATGTCTTCATTTCTCGAGGTGTTTGTCAAGGCGTCCTTGCTGCAAAAGCAAGCGGAGAGGCTGGTTTCGGATTTGATCCAATCTTTGTACCAAATGATATCGAAAACGAAGACATCACTCATACTACCAACGGGCTGACGTTTGCCGACGTGGACCTTTCCGTCAAGGAGAACTTCAGTCATCGACGAAAAGCATTGGACGGTCTTCTCGAATTACTTTCAACACCCGAGGCGGCATCATCGTCATAAGCAGGGAGTTCTTGGATGGAGCGATAGGCATGGGATTCTTCCGCAACACAATCGCACTGGCGTTTGTTGCAACCCTGTTGTTCTATTTCGCTACTGTTGGTGAAATGCAAGAAAACCAGCAGTGGATCGTCATTGGAATCATGGTCGTTCTTGGTTTGGTGTTCATCCTCTCCGGAACGCCAGATTTCGAACTACCTGCACAGCCGATCGTTGAATCGAAAACGGTGGAAGCGGTCAGTGCCTCTTCCTCCGAGGCAGTCTCAAAAGAGGATGCAGAAACAACACCATCCGAGCCAACCAAGACGATGTCGCTCAAAGAACGCAAGGCCGCAAAGATTCTCGCTGCACAGCAAGCGCAACAAGCAGCCATGGCTGCAACCAACGATGACAAAGAGGTCCCGATGGATGTTCTACCGATTGTCGAGGTTGAAACGGTTCACGTTGCAGACGAATACGTCGTCGAAGTCAGTCCTGAATCCGTCGAAGAAGCCGACATTCAGGCTACGGTTAAGGAACGTGCCTCGCGACACAGTGAAATTCGAGCACGAATCGAGGCTCGTCGACGTTCTCAGATGGCTGACATTCGAGCATCAACCTCACGTATGTGGGAAGAGAACGTCGTTCGAGAAGACCTTGTTGCCGTTTTGCAAAACGAAGGTCACGGCCTTTCGGTTCTTGATGAGCCACTCAATCCAGACCCTGGGCACATCTACGGTGCGACCTTCATTCGAATCGATGACCAACGGATTCTCAAGTATCGGTCGCAACTCGATGTTGGGTTTGAAGCAGTGGCTTCAACCCAAGATGCTCCAGAACCTGCGCTTCCAGAACTTCCACCATTGATCGGACCAGACGGTAAGCCGCTCCCACTTCCCGACCTGCCAAGCCCATCTGGAGCGTTGGCGGCGCTGAAGATGGAAATGGACGAAGATTGAGGCTTATTGATGGAAGCACTCGTTCAATCAACACGGAACGAAAAGCAACGTGCTTTGATTGGGCTTGCTCTTGTTGGTATTGCACCTACCGTTTCTGTTGTCACAGGGTTTGCACTGAAAGCAGGCATGATTGCAGCCGTTGTGTTTGTTTTCACTAAGATGTGGATGTTCGGTTTGCCTGCCTACTGGTACACCAAGGTCGAAGGAGGCGAGCGCTCCTATTCCATGCCTGAACATGGGGGTTGGATGGTATCAACTCTGCTGGGCATAGGCATGGCAGTTGTAATTGCAATCGCCTATTTCATTCTTGGAGATCTTGTGTTACGCGATGAAGATTTGTATGAAATCCTTGACCCATTCGGCCTCACGGTTCCATGGAAACTGGCTCTTGGAATCCTCTTTTGGATTTTCATCAATTCGGTCTTGGAAGAGTACGTGTTCCGCTGGTTCATTACTTCAAAACTGGAACAATTGGTGGGAGGGAAGTGGCTTCCAATTGTTCTGTCTGCTGGTATCTTTACGTTGCATCACACCATTGCTTTGGCCTTCTTTATCGATCCACTCGGGAACGCACTGGCTTCCCTAGGTGTGTTCATTGGAGGTGTAATTTTCTCATGGATTTATGTCCAGTATCGGAGCGTATGGGTTGCTTGGGTGGCTCACGCTATCGCTGACGTTGCTATCTTTGCCATTGCGTGGCACATGATCGTCGGCTTCTGATCACTTGTGCTTCCATTCAGCTTTCTCTCGGTTGAGGAAGGCTTTGACACCGATTTCTTTGTCTTCTGTATCGAACAAACCTGCGAAGGCTTTGGCTTCGGTTGCAACACCTTCGGTTAATCCTTCATCGAGAGCAGATCGCATTGTTTCCTTGGCCACACGGAGTGTGTTGCTCGATTTGCTTGCAATCAAACAAGCCATGTCCATGGTCCTCTGTTTCAATTCTTCTGCTTCAACAACATGGTTCACAAGGCCAATTCGATGCGCTTCATCAGCCGCAATCATTTCTCCAGTGTACACCATCTCCAAGGCCTTGCCATAACCGAGCAATGAGACAAGTCGTTGGGTGCCACCGTAACCTGGAATCAGTCCAAGGTTGATCTCAGGTGTTCCGAACTTCGAGCGCGAACTTGCAATTCGAATGTCGCAAGAACAAGCAACCTCGAGGCCTCCTCCAAGAGCAAAACCATCGACCATGGCAATGGTTGGCTTACTCATATCCCACAATGCTTCGATGGCATTATCGGTGAATTTAACCATAATTTCCTCGCTACCAGCACCAAGGAATTCTGTGATATCAGCACCTGCAACAAACGCATTTGGTTTTGCTCGCTTTCCTTCCTCAGGGATGAGCGGTTGTGCACCTGTGACAACGATGCAACGAACAGCCTCTTCGGATTCTGCCCATGCGACCATGGCTTTCATGGCAGACGTGACATCAGCGTTCAATGCGTTCAATTTGTTGGGTCGATTGATGGTCACCAGAGCAACAACTGTACCATCATCGCATGCTTCAACTGGAAGTGTTTCAATCGTCAAAACGTCGTCTTGAGGGGGCGTCATACATTTCGCACATGAAAGAGGTTCAAGAGTCCACCGATGCACCGCTTAGGTGCTTCAAGCAAGCAATGAAAACCTCCAGTTGATTCGTAGGAGTATGGGCGATGATGCACAACCTCTCGTACGCGCAGTCGACATGGGAAAGCGATACGGAGAGTTCGTTGCTCTACACCCATTGAACGTTGAAGTTCATTCGGGTGAATTCTTCGGTGTCTTCGGACCCAACGGTGCTGGAAAATCCACGTTCATCAAGCTCCTCACCGGTCAACTGCAACCATCGATTGGTCAAATCGAAGTCTTGGGTGTTGATGCCAAGCAATCGCCTCAGAAACTCAAGGCCAACATCGGTATTGTTCCTGAATCGGAATCACCACCTTCGTTTCTAACACCAACTGAGTTCCTCCAATTCGTTGCCCGATTGCGGGGAATCGAAGATCTTGACGAGCAGGTTGAGTACTGGCTCGATTGGTTCGGTTTGCAAGAAAAGCGTGACACAATGTGCAAGGACTTGTCGAAAGGTCAGCGGCAGAAGGTCATGCTCGCATCAGCCTTCATCCACAATCCCAAGTTGTTGTTTTTGGACGAGCCGTTCGCCAATCTTGACCCAATTTATCAGAGAAAATGCAGAGAGTGGTTGCTTGACCATGTCGCAAATGGAGGCACCATCTTCCTCTGTTCGCACGTCCTTGAGATGGCGGAACGTATGTGCAATCGAATGGCCATCATCAACCATGGACGAGTCCTAGCCGCTGGAACCGTCTCCGGTTTGAAAGAATCAGAAAACGAGACCTTGGAGGACGTCTTCATTCGTCTCGTCGGCCACTCCATCGAAGAAGTCGAACGTCACACAGAAGAAGGAATCAACACAGAGGAGGAGTGATCATGTCCGCCTCCAGCATTGCCTCTCGTGACTGGGATGATGTTGTTGGGAACTACGATGGTACAGCCTCTTCGTCGCTTGGAACGTCAACTGGTGGCGTCAAACTGCTCGAACCACAGCGTGGTTTTGCTGCCTTTTCAACCACGTTCCGTTATATGTTCCGAGAAGAATGGAGGGAAAACATCGACTTTGCAAAGAAGCGACAGGTCGTCTTGTTCCCTTTGTTGTTAACGCTCGTCACCATGGTTACAACCGTAGGCTTGCAATTCCTTGTAGGCGACTCTGCAGCACAATCTTCCGATATGGATGCGAAATCGTTCACATGGGATCAACTTCGATTTGCTTTGCACCTGCCTCTATTGTTCTTCAGCTTAGGAATGGGAACGTTTGCGTTCCGTGGCCGTGAGGCGATATCACAACGCGATGGCAACAAGAACCACCTCATCGCAGCACCAGCCATACAACCGTTGCCAAATTCAATGGCTCATTACGCCTTTTTCGTCAAGGAACTGGTGTACTACGCTTTGTTGATTTTAACTCCGATTATTCTCGGAATGGCACTTGGAATCATCCTCGGTGAATTTGGCGCCATCACGACACCTCTCAAGTGGTCATCCTTGCCGTGGACCTGGTTGGCCATGTTTACCACCATTGCCCAAGGCCTTGCCATCTCGTTCCTTGCCTCCTCGCTTTGGATGCGAGGTCGTCCATTCACCATC
>CEUV01100600.1_pt1 | contig 23783 bp, 25 predicted proteins | sample 356401 | NCBI WGS metagenome assembly CEUV01 (sample SAMEA2622710, study PRJEB7988) | marine metagenome | isolation source: saline water (ENVO:00002010), including
GAGGAAAATGAAACCACCATCGGCCCATCTTTTGGCCGTTTATATGCCCCCAATTGGAGGGTCTCATGCCATCGGGTTTTGGGCGGAATCTTTCAGATGAGCGACCCACGTTCCGCCCGTCCACGACCATGCCTCACCGTCGCGCGCGAGGTGGACGTTGCTCGGCATGTCGGGAATTGGTGCAGAGACGATGTCAGGCCCCGGCCCCTCATCGTCGGCGAAGGTGTGGGTGATGACGAACCTGACCGCAGGATGGCGGTTGGCCAGTGCAACGACATCCTTCGGGGTATGATGGTGGTCGGTGTCGACCCAATCGGGCACGCCCATCTCGACCACGGCCAAGCCGACACCCCCGATTTCCGACTCGAGTGTGTCGCACGGTCCGCTGTCCCCGCTGTGCAACCATTCAGCCCCGTCGTCATGCACGAAACGGTAGCCGTGTGGATCAACAGCATCGTCATGGTGAACCTCGAAGCGGGCATACGACCACCCCCCTTCGAGCCTCCCTTCTGTGGCCTCCACAACCTCAACCGCGTCCAGCATGGGCTCGAGGCTGCCTGGGTAGGCAAGGTTGCACAAGTGCCGAACGCGGTCGAAGGCCCCTGGGGCGCACACGATACGCAGCGGAAGAGCACCCTCACGGTCCGAGATGTACTTCCGCTCAAGGAGCAGGAACGGCAAACCGAACACATGGTCTCCATGAAGGTGAGTGATTAGGATTGTGCGGAGCTCAGCAGGCGAACGGCCCGCACGGCGCAGGGCGATGAGGGCCGTGGGTGACGCATCGATCAGGTGCCGCCCGTCCAACAGCGCCATCGAATGGAGACGCCCTCTTGGAAGGAAGGCGTTCCCGGTCCCAAGCAGCTCAACGCGTGGGTCCATGTGACCACCGAGAACGCGATGCCCACATGGACCCATCGGCGAGGTCGAGGTCGGCGTTTGACAAGGATGATAAGGACCCTTTCCGAGGCGGAACCGACGCTTGCGTCGGTGAGTCAGATGAGCGAAACATGGTCGCTGAAGAACCCCTACCCGTCGAAGATTGTGGACAACTACATTCTCAACGGAGAAGGCTCGCGCAAAGAAACACGTCACATCGCCTTTGAACTCGGCGACTCGGGGATGACCTACAGGGCAGGGGATGCACTTGGCGTCATCGCGGAGAACCCCCCACACATCGTCGACGAGATGATCGAGCTGCAGGGTTGGGACCCAGAGCACCCCGTGACCACCCACGCCGGCGAGCGCACGCTTCGTGACGCGCTCAAGAAGGACTACGAAGTCCACATGGCGAGCTCAAACTTTGTCTCCGATTTGCTGGAACGCGTCAAGCCGAGCGGGCTCCGCGTCAGTTTGTCCTTCGTTCAGCGCGAGCGGTCCGGGCCTGAGCCCGACGCACCTGCCGCCAGCAAGCCGCGAGAGGACCCGCGCTCGCGCGTTGAGACCATCAACGCCTCCAAGGAATCGATTGCGGATTACCTCTGGACGCGTGATTACGTGGACATCATGCGCGAATTCGACCTCAAGTACAGCCCCGAAGAATTCCTCGCGCTCGCTGGAAAGGTCAAGCCTCGCCTCTACAGCATCTCGTCGTCACCCGACGCACATCCAGGACTGGTCGAACTCACCGTGGGCATCGTCCGTTTCGAGTACCACGGACGCAAGCGAGGCGGTCTGTGCACGCTGTACATGGCCGATGAAATCGACACCAGCGGCGCACCGATCAACGTCTTCATGTCCCCGACCAAGAGTTTCCTCCTCCCTGACGACGGTGATGTTGACATCATCATGGTTGGGCCCGGCACCGGCATTGCGCCCTTCCGTGCCTTCATGGAACAGCGTGTTCACGACAAGTCGAAGGGCCGAAACTGGCTTTTCTTTGGCGACCAATCGCAACACACCGAGTACTACTACAAGGAACAGATCGAAGGCTGGATGGACAGCGGCGACCTCTACAGGTTCACGACGGCTTGGTCCCGTGACCAAGAAGAGAAGATCTACGTTCAGCACCGGCTCAAAGAGCACGGCGCAGAAATTTGGGAATGGTTCGACAACGGCGCGTACTTCTACATCTGTGGCGACAAGTCCCGCATGGCCAAAGACGTGCACCGCGCGCTCATCGAGATCGCGATGGAACACGGCGGCATGTCCGAAGCGGACGCCACCCATTTCATCGAGAAGACGATGATGAAGGACGAGAAGCGCTACCTCCGCGACGTTTACTGATCGTCAGAAGGAACCGGCCGGACCAACACGTGGATGCCTCTGGCCCTCGCTGCTTCCACCATGCGATGGGTCCACACCGACAATGGTCCCGGGCAAGCCAACACGTGGGTTGCATAGCCCAACAGGGTATCCACCAACTCCGGTGAGGCCTCTGAGCGACCCGTGTCTTCAACACCTGTACGCGGGGCCTCCCAGGCCTCCTCAAACGCGGCAAAGTGGATCTTGTTGTTCGTGGCCCACCGCTCCGCTAAAGCATCGATTCCCGAGGCTCCGCCGCAGATGATGACGTCCGGCCAGCAGTTGTACTCAATCCACGTCTCGAGTTCAGATTCCAACCACCCATAGTCGTAAAATCTGCTGTCCCCACAAATGATCAGATTCGTCACCACGCCGTCGTTGTTCAGGTCTCGCCCTGCAATTTCCTCGGCCCTCGCTCGCCCTCGTCCCAACTCACCCTCGCTCATGTTGGCCCATCCACGTCAGCCGGTATCGCTGTTTCGGTCCCATGATTCGCATGTTGCGGGCCCCAAGAACGTGGGCCAACGACCGTGTGCATCATAGACGGTATGTTCCTCCCATGGCCCATGGCCTTCAAGCGGGTGCTCATTGCCAACCGCGGCGAGATTGCGCTGCGCATCCTCCGAACCCTACGCGACCTCGGCATTGAAGCGGCCATCATCCACGGCCGCGAAGACCGCTTGTCGCTGCCCGTTCGGCTTGCAGACGTGGCGCATGAAATCGTCCGAACCAACCCCCTCGACAGCTACCTCGACATCGAGGCTGTCGTGCAGGCGGCGAAGGACCTCGAATGCGATGCGGTCCATCCTGGGTACGGTTTCCTGGCCGAGAACGCCGCCTTCGTCCATCGCTTGGAAGAAGAGGGCATCACCTTCATTGGACCGGCAGCGGAGGTCATCACCCTGCTCGGAGACAAGATCGAGGCGCGCGCCGCCATGGAGGCGGCGGGCCTTCCCACCGCCAAAGGCAGCAGCGAGCCCATCAGCGAAGCCAGCGTGGCCGCGGCCCTTGCCGACGACATCGGATATCCGGTCATCATCAAGGCGGCCGCGGGCGGCGGCGGCATCGGGATGCAGATCGTCAACGCTGCCGACGAATTCGAAGGCGCGCTTCGCTTGTGCCAGAGCCGCGCGAAATCAGCCTTTGGCGACGACCGCGTCTTCGTGGAGAAGTACATCCAGGGCGCCCAGCACGTCGAATTCCAGGTGCTGGCCGACGGCGAGAAGGCCATCCACTTCGGCGAGCGCTTCTGCTCCATTCAGCGCCGCCACCAGAAACTGGTCGAAGAAGGCCCTTGGTTGACCGATGAGAAGCGCGCCGAAATCGGAGCGCTGGTGTGCGCCGGAGCAGAATCTGTGGGCTACAAGGGCTTGGCGACCTTCGAATTCCTGCGCGACGCCAACGGGGACTTCTACTTCCTCGAAGTCAACCCACGCGTTCAGGTCGAGCACACGGTCACTGAATTGATCACGGGATACAACCTGGTTGAACTCGGCATCCGTGTGGCCCAAGGCGAAGCCCTGCCGCTGGCGCAAGAGGACATCACGTGGCGCGGCCACGCCATTCAGTGCCGCCTCAACGCTGAGGATCCGAAGCAATTCATTCCCTCCCCAGGCCGACTCTGGGACTGTCACTTCCCCTCTGGATTTGGCATCCGCTGCGACACCCACGCACATCCAGGCTACGAAATGCCGGGATGTTTCGATTCCTTGCTGGCCAAACTCCTGACCTGGGGCCACGACCGTGAAGACGCGGTCCGCCGCATGCGAACGGCCTTGGACGAGACCGTCATCACCGGGGTGGAGCACCTCATCCCGCTGCACCGCCGCATCATGGATGAAGAGGACTTCATCGCCCGGGACATCACCATCCGATACATCGAGGAGCACCCCGACCTGCTTGGCTGAGCGCGTGGCGCCAACGGCAGCCTTAACCGAACATGTTCGGGTTCCACTGCATGGGCAACCACCGGCTCCGCATCGAAGTTCGGCTTCCTGACGGGCACTGGGCGGGCGACGTCACGCGTGCAAACCCCACCGAAGTGCTTCGCATTGAGAAACACATGCCGCTGGGGCGTGGACGTGGAACAGCTAGAATTTCTGGCGGCCCATCGCTGTACACCTCCATCGATGCTCACCCGAAGATCGAAGCCTTGCGGGAGCTGGACCAGCGGCACCCATCGGTGGACATCAGCGCGGGGGGAGGGGGATTCCTTCGACCGCTGATCGACGTTGGCGTGATTCCCAACACCCCCTTCGAAGTTCGGGACGGCTGGGTGGAGTGGACCATCGAATGCACCCAAATCAAAGCGAAGAACCTGATTCAGCGCTTCCGCGAGGACGGGTTGCCTCACCGTTTGCTTTCCACGCGGAGCAGCAGCACGGAATTGCTGACCCCCAAACAGCGGCAGGTGTTCGAACTGGCCTTGCGCGAGGGGTACTACGACGTGCCACGACGCACCAGCATCACCGAAATGGCACGTCTCCTCGGCGTGGCCAAGTCGACGCTGTCGGCTCAGATGCACAGGATGGAAGCGGCCGTCATGAGCACCTTCGCGGAAGAGATACGCAAGCAGCGGTGAGCCCACCGAACATGTCCATACGAACATGTTCGCCATGACCCCAAGGGAGACCCCGCCTTCCAAAGGCCATGGACAACCTACCGGAGACGTGGGACGACTGGATTGCAAACTTCGAAGACTGGCAAGACCGCGTTGGTTTTGAGCGCGCGTGGCTCGGTGACTTCAACCTCGACGTGCTTTTTGATTGGGACCGCGCAGGCGACGTCATCGAATTCGGTGACTTGGCCGGCCGCCCCAAGTGGGAACGCGCCATGCAGGTGCCCCAGCAGAACATGCGTGACGCGATGATCACCATGATCACCGTTCAAGGCGACACCGAATTCGCCTCCGTCGAACAACAGCGCCACCTCTTGGCCAGTGCTCCCACCGAGTACGACCGCTACGCCGCGGCCCGCATCATGGCCGAGGAACAGCGCCACGGTTGGCAGATGGCCTACCTCCTCATGACCTACTTCGGTCAGCAAGGACGCCGCGAGGCGCAGAAGCTCCTCGAGCGCAACGCCCAGGACGGCGACCGCCTGCTTGGTGCCTTCAACCGCCCCATGCCGCACTGGCTCGACTTCTTCTGCTACACGATGTTTGTCGACCGCGACGGCAAGTTCCAACTCGGCATGCTGTCCACGTCCGGCTTCAAGCCCCTCGCGGCCTCCATGGGCCCGATGCTGAAGGAGGAATCTTTCCACCTCGGCACCGGATCCAACGGCCTGCGCCGCATCATCACCGCTGGCGTGGTGCCTTTGGACATGCTCCAGCGCTACATCAACAAGTGGGTCTCCACGGCACACGACCTCTTCGGCGTGGACGAGTCGTCGTCCGCTGAGTGGGCGTACGTTTGGGGCATCAAGGGCCGCTGGGACGAGCGCAAGAAGCAGGAAGCGGGTGTGCCCCTCGACCGCGACCACCTCAACGAAGAGGCACGTGGCCACTACCATCAGGAGATCGTGGACGCGGTCAAGGCCCTGTGCGGCTACCTCCCAGAGGGGGCTGCGAACCTGTACGTGCCCCACGAGAACTTCAACCGCGACATCGGCGCCTTCGCCAAGGGCCGCTACACGGTCGAAGGCACGCTCTTCGAGGGCGACGATGCAGCATGGGAGGCCTACATCCGCTCCGTCCTCCCCACGGCCGAGGACGAGGCCGCTCTGCCCGACATTTTCGAGCAGCAGTGGATCAGCGAGAAGCCCCTCTCCGCACGCCAGCGTGCGACGGGCATCGGCGCGTCCGCCTGAAACATCACCAAGGTGGAATCACGATGATTCCGGTCGAGCTCTACGGCGTCAACGCCGAACGCTGCGAGCGCCTCTATGAGGCGCTGCCAGCCTTGGTGGACGACATGAAGGACGACACCGCCTACGGCGAAGTCCTCTATGCTGCTGAAGAAAGCAACATCCTGAACACCGTCGAGCGCGCAGACGCGTGGGCTGACGCAACACCCTTTGCTTGGCCGGACGACGTCGCGATGGAGGTTGAAATGGCCCTGCGCAGCGCGCGCTACCCGGACGTGGGGCTCTTCGAGCACCTCATGACGCTGGACGGCGTGGATGCGGTTCGCATCTCCCGGTGGGCTCACTTCGTGGCACGCGTGTATCCCATCTACAGCGCCGAGGCCTGCGAGGCGCTGGAAGACATGGGGCTCTCCACGCCGTTCCGCCCCGACGACATCGCATCGTACGGGGTCTACGTTTCCCGCATCGAGGGGCTAAAGAAGCACGCTCCCGCCGCCGGGCTGCCGGAGATTGGGCTTCCACGGGCCCGCGTTCTCCAGCTTGGCCTGGAGCGCTTCGAATGAACCACCTCGGTTTGCACGTCAAGCTCTGGCTCGTCGCTGCCTTCTGGGGCGTTGCCTGGACCGCCGGTCGCGTCGTGGCCACCGAGATGAACGACTGGCCGGTGTTCGGCGCATGGCTGCGCTACCTCATCGCCGTCCCCACCTTCCTCGTCTGGCTGAAGGTGTCCGAAGGCTGGTCCATCCCGACGTGGCCGCAGTGGCGGCGTCTCTTCTGGATCGGGGCCTTCTCCACCTTCCTCTACCAAGTGCTGTTCATGTACGGCATGGGGTGGACAGCGGCAGGGGATGCTTCGCTGGTGATCACCCTGAATCCCCTCTTCACGAGCACCTTGGCGGTGCTCGTGCTTGGCCACGCGATGACCAAAGAACTCGCCGGAGGCGTGACCCTCGGCCTCATGGGCATCGTCGTCCTCTTTGTGGCCTCACCGAACGTGGACCTGCCCGTGGCTGAGCGGTGGTTGGGCAACGCCTTCATCGCGGCTTCCGCGCTGGCGTGGGCGACCGCCAGCCTGCTGATGCGCCGAGCGATGGACGTCGAAGAAACCGAGAACGATGGCCCGATGAGTCCGCTGCACATCACGGTGTGGTCCTCAGCCGTCGGGCTGCTGTTTTTGACGCCCTGGTCTGGGTTTGAGGTGGCCAACAACGGTTGGCCGGTGGTCGACCTGTGGAGCCTCGTGTCGATCGTCTTCCTCGCGCTGCTGTCCACCGTGGTGGCCTACGTCTGGTTTGCTGAGGGCGTCAAACGCATCGGGCCAAGTCGGACGTCGACCTACATCTACCTCGTTCCAGTCTTTGGCATCCTGAGCGGCTACCTGCTGCTCGGCGAGCAGCTTGGTTGGAGCTTGGTCCTTGCGCTGGTGCTCATCCTGAGTGGTGTCAGCCTCGCCCAGCGGGCAACGAAGGCCTGATGGGGCGTCGCATGACCCGAGAGGGCATGGAGATCTCCACCGTCGCCGTCATCGGAGCCGGAACCATGGGCGCCGGCATCGCGCAAGTGTGCGCCCAAGCAGGGTGGCGCACTCACCTGCATGACGCCCACCCCGACGGCCTTGCTGCAGGCATGGAGCGCATCAGCGCGTTTTGGGACAAGGGCATCGCCCGTGGCAAGACCACGGAGGAACAGAAGGCGGCATGGTCTGCCCACCTGCATGCGGTCAGCGACCTCGGCGAGGCCGTCGCCACAGCCGATCTCGTCGTCGAGGCGGTGCCGGAAATCATGGACCTGAAGCAATCCATCTTCCAGCAGGTCGAAGCCTTGGCGCGGCCCGAGGCCGTGTTGGGCACCAACACCTCGAGCCTCTCCATCGGCACCATTGCATCGGTGCTGAAGCATCCAGAACGGCTCATCGGGATGCATTTCTTCAATCCCGTCCCCATCATGTCCCTGCTCGAAGTCGTGAAGCATGAGGGCACCAGCGAATCCACGGTCGCGCTGGCCTTGGACGCCGGCGCAGCCATGGGCAAGACGGCCATCCTCGTCAACGACGTGCCTGGATTCGCCACCAGCCGCCTTGGGGTGGTCTTGGGCAACGAAGCGATCCGCATGTTGGCCGATGGCGTGGCCAGCGCGAAGGACATCGACACCGCGATGACGCTGGGCTACCGCCATCCGATGGGACCGCTCGCCCTGACCGACCTGGTCGGTCTTGACGTGCGCCGTGACATTTTGCTGAACCTGCAGGCCTCCTTCAACGACGACGCCTATGCGCCGCATCCCTTGCTTGAGGCCCTCGTGGCCGAAGGCCGGCTCGGCAAGAAAACGGGCAAGGGCATCTACGATTGGTCCAGCGGCTCGCCAGAGCCTTGCGACCTGCCCGACGTGAAGTGATGGCGGTACCGCTTAGTCCGATTTTGGACGGCGCCGGGCAAGGAAACCGGCCACGCCTTCCTCGAAGGCCTGCGTCGTGCCGGCCGCTTCGATGAGCGTGCGCTCGTGATCAAGATGGGTGGCAAGGTCGTTGTCGGTCTCCACGTGAAGGAGGTGCTTGGTGGCTTCACGGACGTGCTCGCTCCAGCCGCTCCATGCGACCGCAACGCCCACCGCCGTGTCGATCAGGCTCTCGGCCGGGACGAGGTAATCCACCGCGCCGTGCTCATGGGCTTCCTTGGCCGACCAGATCGTGTTGTCGAAGAAGAAGCGGCGGGCCACTTGCGTGCCGACCAAACGCGGCAAGAGCCACGTCGAACCACCGTCCGGCGAGAGGCCCATGCCGGCATAGGACGCGGCAAAGCGCGCCTCGGTGGACGCCACGCGTGCGTCGCACGCCAAGGCGAGGCCGAGGCCTCCGCCCGCGGCAGCACCGTTGATGGCGGCCACGCAGATGGTGGACGAGGTCCGCATGCGCAGCAAGAGCGGATGGAGGTGGCCGGTCAAATCGCGAATCAGTGCAGGCGCTTCACCTGCTTCGATGGAAGCGGCGAACGCATCGATGTCTGCGCCGGCAGAGAAGAAGCGACCCTCTCCGGTGATGACCAGGGCGTGGACCTCGGTGTCGTTCAACACCTCGTCAATCGCCTTGGCGATGACGGGCATGGAATCTCGGGAGAAGGAGGCGCTTGCGGCGGCTCCGGTCAGACGAAGCATCACAACGCCGGGTTGTGGGGACGTACGCTCGACGGTCATTCACTCACCTCAAATCTTCACGTTGACGTTCTTGACGCGCGTGTAGAAGCGGAGGGCGTCAAGGCTCTGCTCCACACCGATACCCGACATCTTCCAACCGGTGAAGGCCGTTTGTGGGAAGGTGATGGGATACTCGTTGATGCTGACCATGCCGCACTGCAGGTCGCGGGCAAGACGGTGCGCGCGGCCCAGGTGCTGGGTCCAGACGCCGTTGAGGAGGCCGAATTCCGTGGCGTTGGCCAGTCGGAGGGCTTCCGATTCTTCGGAGAAGGTGGTCACGGCGAGCACGGGTCCGAACAATTCCTCGGTGAAGAGGAGGTTGTCCTCGGTCACGCCAGTCACCACGGTGGGTTGCATGAAGGCACCATCAGGATGGTCGTCGGTCATGGCGGCGCCGCCAAGCACCACTTTGCCGCCCATGGCGAGGCCGGCGTTGAGCTTCTCGAGCACCTCGTCGCGGTGGGAGGTGTGCACCAGCGAGCCCATGCGCACGCCTTCGGAGAGGCCGGGGCCGACCGGCCACTTGCCGATCTCGGCGACGATGGCCTCGACGAGATCGTCGTGGACGTCCTCGTGCACGATGAGACGGGAGCCGGCCCAACACATCTGGCCGGCATTCATGAAGATGCCAAAGCACACCGCCTTGGCGGCGGTGCGAAGGTCGGCGTCGGGGAACACGAGGTGAGCGCCCTTGCCGCCGAGTTCGAGGGTGACCGGCGTCAGGCGCTCGCTGGCCTTGGCCATCACGGCCTTGCCGGTGGGGACGCCACCGGTCAGGACGATGCCGTCCACACCGGCGTGGCCGGCCAGAGCATCGCCGATGAGGCCGCCAGAGCCGGTGATGACCTGAAGCACGCCCGAGGGCAGCCCGGTCTCGGCCTCGTCGATGGCCTTGGCCCACGCAAGGAGCGAGAGCGGCGTCCATGAGGCCGGCTTGGCGATGACCGTGCACCCTGCGGCCAAGGCCGGAGCGATGGAGCGCAGAGCGAGTTGCAGGGGGAAGTTCCAGGGCACGATGTGGGCGGTGACCCCCAGGGGTTGACGGAGGCTGTAGTTGAGGCGGTTGCCGGGCACGGGAATCGTCGAGCCTTCGATTTTGTCCGAAGCGCCTGCGAAGTACTCGAGGGTCCACGCACCGTAGCGGATTTCAGAGAGCGCCTCGCGGAAGGTCTTCCCGTTGTTGCGGCTCTCGATGGTGGCGAGGTTCTTCGCTTCAGCATAGGTGACCGCAGCCATCTTTTGCAAGATGCGTCCGCGCTGAGCAGGGTCCATGGCGCCCCATGACCGGTCTTCGAAGGCCGCGCGGCTTGCGGCCACGGCCGCGTCCACGTCGGCCAAGGTCGCCTTGGGGACCTTGGCGATGACCTCGCCGCTCGAAGGGTCGAGCACCTCGCCGGTTGCGCCGTCTGAAGCGCCGGTCCAGGCGCCGCCAATCCACATCGAAGTCTCGTCCATGCACCCCCCACCGAGCGACGCATGAAAAGTCGAACGGCGTGGAACAACGGTCGATTTGGCGGGAATCATGATGTGTCGCATGCACGAAGCATCGGCATGGTCGAGCGCGTGGGCCTCGCCGAAGCGACGATCCTCGCCACGGCCACGCGCACCCCACGCTTGCTCGTCATCGCGGGGTCCTCCGGCACCGGCAAGTCGAGCACCGCTCGACGCATCCTGCTCGACCGTGACTTCACGCGATGCGTCTCCACCGACGCCATCCGTGAGGTGCTGCGCACCACCGACCCCGAGCGAAGCCGCCCCGCACTCCACCGCTCTTCCTTCAGCCTCGGCGGAACAGGCGATGCGGTCCTCGACTGGTTGGAGACGTGCGATGAGCTGGAACAAGGTGTTCGGGCCACCGTCGAGCGCGCCCGCCGGGAAGGCGTCGACCTGCTGCTCGAAGGCGTGCACGTTGTTCCGATGGACCGCTTGCTCCAAGCCTGGCGCCAAGACGGTGGCGTCGCGGTTGGCGTCGTGCTGCGCGTGGACGATGAGGCCCGACATGAGGCGATGCTGCGTGAGCGCGAGGAGGCCTCGTGGCGCCGCGCGGACCGCTACATCGCGTCACTTGACCGCATCCGCACGATTCAGGACGGGCTCGTCGACCGAGCGAAAGTTGCGGGCTGGCCCATCATTGACGTGGACCGCCAAGACGAGGTGAAGCGCATCTTGCACCATCTGGACCTTGCGTGGAACGCCCTGCAGGCGTGATCAGCGCAGGTCGACCGTGAACGACAACGGGATTTCGATGCGCACGTCGGTGTCCGACACGCCAAGATCTACGGTGACGTCGATGAGGCCCGCCGTGGTGGCGTCTGGCGTCACGGTCGCTTCCATCAGTTTGACCTCGACGCCACGCACCTCACCGTGATGGAGCATGTCGCGGACGGCGCTTTCCATGGCCAGACGCACGGCTTCCTCTTCCTCGATGTCGCCCGCTTCCATCCACATCTCAGCACGTGCGGTCACCAGACCTGGAAGCACCTCGTCAACCTGTGCGGTGGTCCGCAACGCGCCGTCCGAGGCCGGCTCGTGCGGCATCGCCATGCCGGCGACCTTGATCGAGAAGATGGCCATCGACATGAGGGACAGCAAGAGCACCATGCCCGTGGCCAACAGCATCTGGCCACGCTCATCGGATTGCCGCTGGCTGTGACGCATCAAACGCCACCTCCACGGTGCCAGACGTCAAGCGTGAGGGTCCATACCGTGCCTCCGGTCACCAGCAGGTGATGCACGGCCACGGTTCCACCGAGCGGCGTGGCGGTATCGCCGTGCGGAGACGCCGGTGCCCGGTCCGCCGCGATCCAGCAATTCCCGTCGTGTCCGTCGGTCAAGCGGTCTTGCAGCAGGGCGCATGCAGCGTCGAGGTCTTGGGCCTCGAGGTGGTCGTGAAGACGGCTCTCGGCATCCGCCTCGGACGGCGTGGCCAAGGCGGCGGTGAACGCGTCCACGCCCGCGTTTTCGAGGCCCGCGTCCAAAGCGACGGAGGGCGCATCGGGAACCTGAATCTGAATCAGAAAGGTCGCGGACATGAAGAACATCCAGAACAAGGTCAGCATCTCAAGGATGTGCACTTGGGCCTGGTCGTCCTCAGGGCGCATGACTCACACCCAGTTGAGCCGTGTTGGACTGTACGGGCCTGCGGATTGGTTGAGGCCATCGAGGACCGTCACGCCAATCAGATCCGGTGAGAAGGCGATGAGGTTGAACACAAGAATCGCCAAGACGATCATCATCCCGGAGTGCTTGAATCCGCTCGTGATGCGGCCTGTGGCCATCAATCCCGCCATCGCACCGTTGCCCATCGCTTGCATGGTCACGCCATAGTAGAAAATCGTCAGGAAGAACAGCGGGTCGATGGCTCGAATTTGCATGTTTCCGATGTTTTGGCCGCCGGAATCGCCACCGTCACCGCCACCAGAGTTTGAGTCGGCGATGGCGGGAATGAACACCTTGGCGAGCACAACGATCACGCCCAGGAACACGCCGTAGGACGTCCAAATGACGGCGATGTACGAACCGATGGCACGCTGCCGTTCGGCTTCAAGGAACTTGATTTCACGGCTGTCGTTGGCCGCCGTGATGAGGATGTCTGAGATTTTTCCACCCGCGCGGTCGGCTTCTGAAATCAGCGAAATCGCGCGCTTGACCAGCGGTGTGCCGACGCGCTCAGCGAAGATGTTGATGACGTCACCGAACTTGACGCCCCAGGACAGCTGGCTGGACATCTTCCGGACTTCGTCGTTCAACGCACCGTATTCTGAGGTCGCCAGCGTTTGAACGGCGACGGTCATCGACAAGCCACCCTTCCAGTATTCCGCAAGGTCGCGAAGGAAATCAGGGAATTTGTCCTCCTTCTCGTTGCGCTTGAGGGCAACGCGCTCGGCATAGTACGATGCAGGGAAGATGTAGAGGAAGAAGGTCAGGCCGAAGAAGTTCAGGAAGATCATCGGTCGAAGTTGGGTGTCGCCCAAGGTGGGGCCGAGCCAGAGTGACTTGTTGTTCATGTTGTCAGGAATGCCGTCGTAATATTGTGCCTCGAAACGGAATTTGACGTTGCTCAGCACCTGTTCGCGCTCGTCCACCCAGAACCCGAATTCGTAGCGTTCTCCGGGTTCAAGGTCCTCGACAAACAGGCTGCAATCGTCACCCGGCTCGCCAGCAACGCCTTGGTTGTACTCGATGGTCATCTTGTACTTGTCACGGATGGCGACGGTGTAGGGCGTTGGCTCGGGAGCACTCAGCGTGCACGTCACCGTGACCGGCTGGGTGATGACCACGCCGTCAACGAAATTGCGGTCGATGCCAGGCATGTCGAACGACGCCCCGGCCCGCTCGACGTTTTCCCATCCCTCGGTCTCCTCCCACACCACGACCTCGGGGTTGTCCTTGAGGATGGAGCAACTTTCGTTCATCGCATAGGTTGGGGTTCCAGGGCCGTTGAAGGCTTGGTCCCCGGTCATGGTTGAACACGCCAAGTTGGTGAACATGGGCTCGCCGTTGGCGGTCGGCAAGAAGCCCGAGTTGGTGATCCAGAACAGACCGGAGGCGGTGCCGAGCATGATGGAGAGGAAGAGGATGATGAGGAAGTTCCGTTGCGTTGGATCGTCCTTTGGAAGGTCGAGGTCCACGACGATCTTCTTCTTCTTCGCCATGACCTCACCCCCTCACATTTCCTGCTCTTTGCTGCTCGACCACACCAAGAAGGCGTAAGCCACGTGGATGAGCGGGATGAAGCCGAGGACGATACCGTAGAGCATGCCCTCGGACATTTGGGCGCCCGAACCCGACACCCAGAACATGATGACGAGCATCACGATGAGGAAGAGCGGCATGGCCACGGCGACCACGATGTAGGACTCAGCAAGCAGAGCGATGCTCTCCAAGAATTTGTGGAGCCGCGTCCTGTTTTCGCGCATGTAGTGCTCGGCACGGTTGAGGAAGAACAGCTTCAGCTGACCACCGGCGGTCAGGGTGCCGATCATCCCTTGGAAGAATTCCGTCAACCATGGCGATGCAGCACGGTCCACGGCCATTTTCATGGCCGTGATGAGGTCGTAACCCATCAGCGTGATGTCGCGGTAAATCATCGCAGCGTCGTCAGCCACGTCGCCGTAGATGTCCTTGTTCATCGCGAGGGACCGGAAAATCTTGCCCGGGGTGGCGTTGGCGGCGCTCATCGCAGCGGTGTAGGACGCCGCGTAGGGGAGGTACTTCTCGATCTTGTCACCGCGCTTCTTGGCGGCGGCGGCCGCGCTGTTGCCCGCCACCTTCCAGGTCACAAAGGGCGCGACGACGCCAAACACGCCCCCGATGGCGACCTTGGCGAAGAAGGGGAAGACACGGGTGCGGTAGTAGGGGCAACCCTGGTAGGGCAGGGAGTCGTCGAGCAGGTCCTTGTTCCAGTACACCCACTCGAAGCACTTGTCGTCAATGGCAGGGTCCATCAGCCCTTCATAGAGCGCGATGGCGCCAATTTCAGGGAAGAACACCGCGGCCAAGATGAGGGCACAGATGGCGCTGACCGCGAGGGTGATCAGGATGGTCTGCGCAATGTAGACCTCAGGCATGATGTCCAGTTTACCCTTGACGATGTTGTCCGAGAGTTCCTTGTTGGCTCGGGCGCGCTTCTTCAGCATCCGCCCAAGCAGGCGGTTGCAGAACTGCTGCCAGAGGGAGAGCTCCATCGTCGTTCCACCTCACCTGAGTCCGTCGACCCGAGCGAGGACCTCCTGGGGACGGACGTAGTATTCCGTCACGATTTGGGACACTTGGTCGGCCTTTCGAATGTCGTTCAGCACCATCCATTCGAGGATGCGCTTTCGCGTGCGAAGTTCACGGCGCATTTCCTCTTGGCTGTAGTTGATCTTGACCATGATTTTCTCCAACACGTAGGACTTTCCGCTGAAGATGAAATCGTCCGAGGAAACGTCCCAACGGAACACTTCGTTGGTGATGACTTCCAGTGAGTTGGGGTCAATGCCGACGATTTCCACGACTTGCTTCGTTCGGCGGACACGCTTCCCGTTGATCCTGGTCTGGATCTGAATCGAGCACGCCTCAAGGGCAGGGAGCAGCACACGCGGGATGTCGATTGGCTTGTTCTCAAGCCGGTGCACGAGCGACGGCACGGAGTCTGCGTGCACCGTCGAGTACGCACAGTGGCCGGTGGCCATGGCCTGGAACAGCACGTAGGCCTCAGCACCACGGATCTCACCCACAATGATGTATTCTGGACGTTCACGGAGGGCGGCCTTGAGCAGTTCGAACTCACCGATGACACCTTCGTTCGACTCACCACCAAACCCTTGCCGCGTCAGGCCGGGCACCCAGTTGGGCTGAGGGATGTTCACCTCGCGGGTGGACTCGATGGAGACGATCTTCATCTGCCATGGAATGAAGATGCACATGGCGTTGAGGGTCGTGGTTTTCCCGGATGCCGTACCGCCGACGAAGAGCATGGGGACTTCGTTTTGGAAGGCAATCCACAGGTAAGCGACCATCAGCGAGGACATGGTGCGGAAAGCCACGATGTCGGCCGGCGAGAAGGGGTCGTCTTTGAAGCGCCGGATACAGAACGACGAGCCGCGGGTGGACACCTCGCGGCCGAGTTTCATCACGATACGGGAACCATCCATCAGCGTCGCGTCAAGCAGGGGGTCGGCGACGGAGATGTGCTTGCCACAGCGCTGGGCGAGTTTGATGACGTACGATTCGAGTTCGTCGTCCGTGTTCCACACGCAGGTGGTTTCCACCGACTCGAATTTGCGGTGGTACGCGAAGATGGGGACGCCGGTACCGTCGAGCGAGATGTCTTCCACGTTGACGTCGTTCATCAGCACGTCCATCTTGCCGTATCCGACCAGGTCGCGTCGGATGTAGTAGAAAATCTTGGATTTCGACTTCTTGCTGATCTTCATGCCGTAGGACTTGATCACCTTGTCCATCGCCGCCCGGAGGTAGGCTTCGGGCTGCGTGTCGATTTCCTCAATGTTCGACTGGAGCGAGCGGATGAAGATGTCCATGATCTCATCGAGTTGCTCCTGTTCCTTCTTGGTCATCGGAGGCTCGATGATCTGGTAGATGATGTTCAGCGTGCGCTTGTCGCGCACGATGCGGGCGAAGGCGTGAGGGGGCATGACGGGGTACTTGTCCAGTTCATCGTACATGGCGCGCTGGGCAGCGCGACCACGTTGGCCTCCTTTCCCCCCTTTTCTCGCCATGGTCACGCCCGTCCAATCGGTTTTCCCACACCCGCGGCCCGACTATAACCTTTGGTCGCTTCACGACGCCGCCGCACCCCGAACAGATGGGAGAATTGGGCGTCAGGCACCCAAGTCGACCAGCAGGGCTCGGGCCTCAGCGCGAAAGGCGCTCAGCGGGTCGCGGTTGTGGAGCACGTGGTCGGCTTCATCCATCAGCTGGCCGACGCCCCAACCAAGCTCCCGGACGTCGCGGGCTTGGAAATCTTCGAGGGAGCCGTCCTCAGCACGAGCGCGCGCTTGGCTGCGACGGAAACGAACCTCGGCGTCGGCATGAATGGCGACCACGCGGAAGGCTTCGCCCCATCGAGCCGCGAACACCTCGCGTTCAGCCACGCCGCGAAGGCCGTCGATCACCAACAAAGCAGGCCGGTCCTCCATGCCGTCAATGGCGTCAGCAAGGCGGACGGCGAGCACGTCGTCGCCGTGCTTTGCCCGCAATTCAACGGCGATTCGTCCAAAGACACGTGGGTCGCCCTCGAGTCCTTGGCGCACGACCTCCTCTCGCACCATGTCGCCCATGGAGCGAACAGGGAGCGAGAGCGACGCGGCCACGTCTGCGAATTCCCCCTTGCCGCAAGCGGGCAGGCCACAGACGGCCAACACACGGACCATGCCCGTCCGTGCAGGCGAGGGGACATGAAGGGCGCGACCGACTCAGTTCTCGAAGGGCTTCTTTCCCCACCGCACGTCGATGAGCGCCCACAGCACCGCTGAGCCCACCAACAGGCCGCCTGAAATCGACAGAATGCCAAGGTAGCCGCCACGCACCATCTCAACGTCGTAGGCGGTGGCGGTGGCGCTCAGTCCGTCTTCGCTGACGCGCTCCCACCAGTTGCCGTACAGGTCCACGTCACCCTGCGTGAACGACAGCAAGAACAAGCCCAGCAAAGGCAGAACCGTGCCCAGCCAAAACCAGAACATGATGCGCCCGTCAAAGATGGCTTTGTTTGGACGCAGCCCCATCAGGAAGGCCGTCAGGGCCACGATGTAGATTGAATTTGCAAACATGACCGCCAGGCCCGTCGGTAGGGCCGCCCATTCGTCGAGCCGCCACGCCATGAGGACGAAGAAAATCAGCGAGATCCACGACGTGGCAAGGAAATAGACGACCACTTTCGCACGAAGCAGTTGAGGGACGCGAAGGGGAAGGCCGTTCATGAAATCGGGATCGTCGAGGATGGTCAACCACGAGTAGAAATTGAACCCAAAGAAGCCCAAAAACGGCGCATAGGAAAGCAAATTGATGGGAATCGGAGCCTCTGCGAAATCGATCAACCACGCCATCCCGAGCAGCACCAAGAGAGGCACCGAATACGACACGGTCATTTTCTTCATCGTCCCAGACCGGATGAGGTCCACGAATTCCTTGGCCACCAACAAGCGCAGCGGCCCGTTGCCAAGGAAGCGCAGGCGGCGCATCATTGGGTTCAGCAGGTCCTTGCGCGACGTGACCTTGACCTCGAAATCATCGACGAGCAGGGAACTCGCGATGGCGCCGAGCACGCCGGCGCCCACCAAGCCACCGAGAAGCGGCAAGAGGGCGTGGTCGCGCTGAACGGCAAGACCGACCAAGGCTGCATCCCACGGAACGAGCCCCAATCCTGCGGACAGCCCGACGCCCACCGCGACCACCGGGCCCAGCCAGGTGAACGGCCGACCACGAAGCCACAGCACGGAACCGAGGAAGGCCAACGCCAACCCCTCCGCCAAAGTGGTGGCCATGGCCGCCCACGTCCAGAACACCGAGGACCATTCGAGCGGGGTCTGAATGAGGCCACCTTCATCGAGCAACAAGCCAAGGCTCATGCCGGCAACGATGGGCGTGAGGATGAGCAGCACGTAGTAGATCAGGTCCTTCACGAAGTAGGTGAAGTGAGCCGCGGACATCGTCAGGGGTTGCAGGGCTGGGGCGGCCAGCAGCCTGTTTTTCGAGCCCGTGCGCTGCATGATGGCCTCTTGGCCCTTGAACGCGAAGGTGCCCATGCCCAAGGAGAACATCAGCAGGGGCAGGTGAACGCCGATGCGCAGTTGGTCCCAGCTGAAGGTGCGCTCGTCGATGTCCGACACCTGGGCCGCGCCGGTGCCGACCAAGAACTGCAGCCCGATGGTCGTCACCGCGGTGATGAGCGTCAAGAGCAGGGGGAAGAGGATGATTTGGCGCGCTTGGGCGAAATCCACCGTTTCGCGCCATTCTTCGAGGAACATGGCTCGGAACGTGGTTCTGAACGCCGCCCACCCTCGCCGCGGTTCGTTGAGGTGCAGCCCAGGCACGTGCGTTGAGCCGTCACCGGGCGGCAGCGCGGTGCGCAGGTGGCCAAATGCGTCCACGACCTCGTCCCAATCGCGGGAACGAACGCTTGCGCCCACGTTCATTCCTCCTCGGTGCTTGTTCCCGCGAGGTGTTCCGCTTCCTCGATGGTGTGCCCGACAAGGCGAATGAAGACGTCTTCGAGGCTCTCTCCGTCGAGTTTCAGATCATCGATGGCGCCAGCGGCCAGGACCTTGCCTTCGTTGATGATGGCCATCCGGTTGCAGAGGCGTTCAGCCGATTCAAGCACGTGAGAGCACAGGAAAATCGTCCCGCCGCCGGCCACGTGTTCGAGCAGCCACTCACGGCACTTGCGTTGGTAAATGGGATCGAGGTTCGCGAAGGGTTCGTCGAGGAAAAGCAACTTTGGCGCATGGATGAACGCCGAGGCGAGCATGACCTTCTGGCGCTGACCCTTGGACAGATCCTTGCACATCGTGTCGCGCTTTTCCTCGAGTCCAAACCACGACAACCAGTGATCCACCTTTCCGTCCACGTCCTCCAAGCCACGCAATTTGGCCACGAAGGTCAGGAACTCGGGTGGCGTGAGGAAGGACGGCGGCGATTCCGATTCGGGAACGATGCCGATGTTGGCCTTGAGGTGCTGAGGGTCCGCAACCGCGTCGATGCCCAGCACCTCGATGCGCCCGATGCTGGGACGGAGTTGCCCCGTGAGGAGTTTGATGAAGGTGGATTTGCCTGCGCCGTTCGGCCCGAACACGCCGAAGAATTCGCCCTCATGAACCCTGACGTCCAGCGGGTGCAGGGCCACGAAATCCCCGTACCGCTTGCCGATGTCCTTGGCGTCGACGAGGAGTTGACGGTCGGACATGCCTTGCCTGTGACGGCTGACCCATATGAGCGCACCGAAGCCGCCACGGCCTCGACGAGGGCGGAAAGGACGCCCGCTCCTCAGCGCATCGGTTGAAAAGGAAGGCAGGGCTGGACCGCATGAGGAAGATGGCCACCACGCTCCCAATGTGCGTCGTCGACTACATGGACACGACGAAGTCTCCTGAAGAGGAAGACATCGCTGCGGCCATCCGGGCCGTTCGTGCTCGCCTTGGCGATAAGGTGCTTATCCTCGGCCACCACTACCAGCGTGATGGGATCGTCGAACACGCCGATTACATCGGGGACTCGTTCATGCTCAGCCGGAAAGCGGCGGATTCCGACGCAACCACCATCGTGTTCTGCGGCGTCCACTTCATGGCGGAATCCGCCGACGTGCTGACGCGGGACGAACAAGCGGTGCTGATGCCTACCCTGCGAGCCGGGTGTTCGATGGCGGACATGGCCACGCTCAGCGAAGTGGAGCGCGATTGGCCCGCCATGCTGGAACAAGGCGGATGGGCGGACCCGGCGGAGCGTGAAGATCCGACCGCACCCGCCAGCGAAGGCGATGCCTTCCTCGTGCCCGTGACCTACATGAACAGCAGCGCCGCGCTGAAGGACTTCGTCGGCCGCCACGGCGGTGTCGTGTGCACCTCTTCCAACGCTCGCGGCGTCTTGGAGTGGGCCTTTGAACGGGCCGGAGAAGGCGGTGCAGTCCTCTTCTTCCCCGACCAGCACCTCGGTCGAAACACCGGCCTGAAGATGGGGTTGGAAGAAGACCGCATGCCCGTGTGGATCCCAGAGATGGGCGCCACGGGCGATTTGAATGAGGCGCGAATCGTCCTGTGGCACGGCTTTTGCAGCGTGCACAAGCGCTTCACGGCGGAGCAGATCGCAGAGTTCAGAAGCCGCCATCCCGATGGCGTGGTGGTCGTTCACCCCGAGTGCCCTCGGGCCACCGTGGAGGCGGCTGACGCCGACGGCTCAACCGAGTACATCAAGCGCTTCATCGACGCTCAACCCCCCGGTTCCAGCATTGCGGTGGGGACCGAAATCAACATGGTCGCGCGGATGGCGAAGGAACATCCCGACAAGCACATCGAATGCCTGGACGCGGAGGTGTGCCCGTGCTCCACGATGTACATGATTCACCCTGCTTACCTCCTTGATGTGCTTGAACGCCTTGAGGCTGGAGAACATGCGAATCAAGTCGTGGTCCCGAATGCCGTGCAAGAAGGCGCCCTTACAGCGCTCGAGCGCATGTTGTCCATCACAGCATAAATCGGACCTCAAGCAGCCTGCTGGTTAAGGGAGAACGAAACGGGATTTCGTCCTCCCGAAAAGGGTGCTGCGTGCCCATCCAAAGGTTTAGAGTCTGCTCAAATCAGCAGAATTTCATGAGCGAACACAACGGCACGTACATCGAGATCCTCAACGAAATCATGGAAACAGAGCTGGCTGGTGTGGTCAAGTACACCCACTACAGCCTGATGGTCTACGGCTACAACCGGATTCCCATCGTCGACTGGATGAAGGGCAACGCCACAGAATCGCTCGATCACGCACACCGCGCAGGTGAGTTCGTGACGCTGCTCGGCGGCCACCCGTCACTGAAAATTGGAACGCTTTTGGAAACAGAGCAGCACGACATCGGCGACATCCTTCGGGAGAGCCTCGAACACGAAAGCGCCGCTCTGAAGTTGTACTACAGGCTGCTCGATGCAGCCACTGAAGGTGGTTCCATCCTTCTGGAAGAGTATGCCCGCGAGCAAATCATCGCCGAGGAAAGCCATCTCGATGAGGTCAACAAAATGCTCCGGTACCCTGGCCAGACTCAAGTCTTCGTCGGATGAGCAACACACAACGCTGACGACGTAAGCCATGCCGGCACATCAACGGCGACCTTCATGCCGCCATGCTCTCCGCGATGCTCCAGCCCAACCATGCCACCAGAGGACAACCGACCAGGGTTGCGAGAAGGTAGCCGGCCGCCACCAACCGGTCACCGCCATCCACCATCCGCACCACCTCAACAGCGAAAGTGGACATGGTGGTAAAGGCACCAAGCAAACCCGTGCCAAGCGCGAGAGCGTGCTCACGGCTCAGGATGGCCTCGGCCAGCATGATGGTCATCATCCCGAGCAAAAACGACCCAAGCAGGTTCACCCCGAGCGTGCCCCACGGGACCCCTTCTGCATCGGGTGAGGGCGCAACGCTCCAACGAAGCACTGCCCCGCACGCGCCACCCACAGCCACGAGCACGACAGGAGCCACCATACCACGCCCACGAACCAACCAAGCATCAAGCCTCGTGCCGCTTTATTGAAGGTGGAGGCTTCGATGGCCCATCATGGCCCGCATCCATTTCCTGACCGGAAACGAAGGGAAACTTGCCGAAGCTGTGCACCATCTTGCACCCCTCGGGCATGAGGTGATGCACCTGTCCGTGGACGGCATCGTCGAGCCTCAAGCCGATGATTTGGAAACCGTTGCTCGGTCAAAACTCAATCAAGCCATAGCCCACCTTCCCAATCCAAACGATTGGTTGATGGTCGAAGATGCTGGCCTCTTTGTTGAAGCCCTAGACGGTTTCCCTGGCGTCTATTCGTCCTACGCGCTCAGCACCTTGGGCAACCATGGCCTGCTCCGCCTGTTGGACCACCTGCACAGCGAAGACCTCCATGTGGAGGCAGGCTTGCGTCGTGCAGAATTCAAGGCCGTTGCCGCCTTGATGACGCCTGAGGGAGTTTTCATCGGAGAGGGTTCGTGCGTGGGCCGCATCGCTCCCGCCGTGGACGGAGAGGGTGGATTTGGATTCGATCCAGTGTTCATTCCCAGGGACCTCGACCTCGCGGGCGAGCCCACCGAAATCGGCGTGCAGGGTGAGGTGTCCACACACGGTCGCACCTTCGCAGCCGTGGACATGGATCTGAAAGGGAAATTCAGCCACCGAACCCGCGCGTTGCTGGATCTGCTGACCCAACTCGGCCCCGCCGAGTGAGCGGCATCAGCGTCATAAGCACAAGCCAACACTGAGGGTTGAGGCACATGAGGACACTCCGCATGCTCGTGGGGCTTCTGTTCCTCGGGGTGTTGGCCAGTTACCTCCTTTTGGCCGGAGAATTGGTCGAAGAGGCACAGTGGGGCACCGTCGGTGCCCTCGGCGTCCTTGGCTTGGCGTGGGTCCGCCTCGGGGGCACGCCGCGCCCACAAACCGTGGCGCAACCCTCGCAAGCCGCGGTGGCCTCAGCCGCTCAAGAAGCCGTCTCAGAAACAGTATCGGACGACGCCTCCGAGACGCCGGCACCTGTTCGCGCTGAATCGCCGGCCACCATGGCGGAACGAAAGCGCATGAAGGTCCAGGCCGCGAAGGCCGCGCAAGCCGAAGCCCTCGCCGCTCAGGAAGCCGAAGCGGAAGAGGCTCATGGCCCGATGATCGAAGTCGAGGTGGAAGAGGTCCACGTTGCACAGGAATTCGTGGTCGAAGTAACCGCTGATTCCGTGGAAGACGCGGACATCGCCGTGACCGTTGAGGAGCGCCGCGAGCGCCATGCGGCGGTTCGCGAGCGCATCGAAGCACGGCGCAGAGGCCGGATGGCGGAAATCCGAGCCGCGACGGTTCGCATGTGGGAAGAAGCCGAAGCACGCGAAGACCTCGTGGCCCTGCTCCGCACGCCCGACCACGGCTTGCACGTCTACGACCTGCCGGAGCATCCAGAGCCAGGCCGGCCCTACGGTGCGACCTTCGTTCGACTGGATGAGGCCCGCGTGATCAAACTCCGTGTCCCGCTCGACGAAGGCTTCAGCAGCAGCGCAACCAACGAACCTGAGCCGCTCCCTGATCTTCCCCCGCTTCCTGCTCCGGGCGAGTTGCCGCCCCTCGGCGACCTCCCGCCGCTTCCAGATCCCATCGAAGCCCGCTCAGATGCACTGGCCGCGCTCGCGCCCGACGACGACTAAACGTCGTGAAGAAAGCTTCTTTTTGTGAAGCGCTGAGGGCCAATACTCCCCATCAAGGGGCCCGTCCACCCGCGTTCTCTCTGCGCAGGCATTGAATCGTCGTTTTGACATGATTCAACATGAAGGCAACATGTTTATACGTCTTGCCTGTCAGGCTCTACCATGGCGCAGCCCAT
>CEUV01020055.1_pt1 | contig 23654 bp, 18 predicted proteins | sample 356401 | NCBI WGS metagenome assembly CEUV01 (sample SAMEA2622710, study PRJEB7988) | marine metagenome | isolation source: saline water (ENVO:00002010), including
CTGACCACCGCTCCGATCTTGGCATAGGAATATCCCTCGGTGTGGGCACCCGGTCCACCTTCTTTCCAAAAATGGTCCACCGGCCCGGGCCAGCGGCCCTCAGGCAAGGTTCGAATGCTGACCTTGGCGTCCAAGATGTTCTGCCAAAAGGCATTGATGTCATGTGCATCGGGCATCAGCGCCCCGAGGCCAATCACCGCAATCGGTTCAAAGGGGCCCTGATCAATTCCTTCGCAAGGTTTGCCGTCTTCGGTTGTCAACGTCATGGTCTCACCTCAGTTCATGATGCTCTCAGGCACCATCGTGATCGAATACCCCGCATCAACGTAGATGCATTGGCCGGTGACACCGGCGGCGAGGGGGCTGGCGAGCCAGAGCGTGGCACCTGCGACGTCATCCTGACTGACGTTTCTTCGCAGCGGCGCATTGGCCTCAACATGGTCGAGGATGCGGTCAAATCCAGGAATACCACTGGCGGCGATGGTCCGAATGGGACCCGATGAGATGGCGTTCACGCGGTGGCCTTCTGGACCGAGATGACAGGCCAATTCACGGGTCCAGCACTCGAGGGCAGCCTTGGCCATGGACATGATACCGTAGCTGGGGACAAAGCGATTGGAAGCAGCGTAGGTCAACGTGATGGTGGACGAGCCCGGATTGAGGTAGGGCAGGGCGTGCTTGAGGCACCGTTGCAGTGAATTGGCTGAAATGGTCATCGCCGTGTTGATGTCCTCGTCCTCGACAAACAAGACCGGCCGGTCAAAGCAGGCCCGAGGGGCAAAGCCGATGGCGTGAACCAGAATGTCGGCTTTTTTGCCAGGGTGTTCGGCAGCAAAGGCCGTGAAGAATTCCTGCGTCGTTGCGTCCGATGCAACGTCGAGCGGATAGAACCCTCCGATGGCAGGAAGTTGGTCCTTGAGCTTGAACACACGGCTCATGAATCGCTTCTGGTACCCCAAATACAGGGTGACCCCAGCAGCAGCCAACTGCTTGCAAATCGCCCAAGCGATCGAATCTTCACTGGCAACGCCAAACACAAAGGCCGTTTTCCCTTCTAGACCGAGCATGAAAAACCTCCGTGGGGATTAGGTGTAGTGCGCTACACCAAGCCTTTGAGTGTTCCTCATGAAATCGTGTCACATCGGCCGAGTTGAGGCGTTTCGCCGAACGGCCAAAATTAGCCCTCAGAGGTCGGCGAAAACGTCGTCGAACTCATCCTCTTCGTCATCGGAGAACAAATCGTCCAGTTCAGAGAAATCAAACTCGCCGTCCTCGTCCTCATCAACCTCATCGTCCTCAAGTTCAACCGGTGGGACGTAGGTCGGTTGGGCGTTGGCACGACGACGCAACGTTCGAGCGAGCGCAACAACGAAAATCAAGCCGAACAAGACCGCTGCACCAATGCTACCGTACATGACGAGGGTGTCCTTGTCCACTTCCTCCAAGCCACCACCCAAGCCACCGGCTGCAGCGCTGGCTTCGAGTTGGAGCGAGATGCTGGTTTCGCTGACGGGGGCCTTGTCATCGTTTTCGCTCTGAGCCTGGAAGGTGACTTGGTAGCGAGCGTCCTCAAGGATTTCGGACGGGGCTCGGACGGACAATTCCCTGACCGTTGAGACGCCGTCCTCTGCCACGTCCTCCGCCACAAAGGTGCCACCTGGGAAGGAGAAGCCGACCTCTTCCAACTCAGCAGCGTTGGTGATGGACACTCGAATTTTGTCCTCATCGTTGCCGTTGTTCTGGAACTGGAAGCTGATTTTCACCTCATCGCCCTCGGCCATGGTTCGGGTGCTTTTGTCCGAAACATCGAGATCAACCATGCCGAAGGTGGCGATGTTCAGATCGCCGCTCACGGAGGCATTGGAGGCGAGGGCTTCGGGCCAATCCAACATGCCGACGTTGGTGACCGTGGCTGAAAGGGTGAAGTCGTAGGAGAGTGAAGCAGAAAGGCGGGTTTGGCCGGAGAAGGTGACCGTGAAGTCTTCTTCCTCATCGGGGCCAAGTGTGAAGGTGTCCTCCTCCAGCATCATGTCGACTTCAAGGCCATCCCATTCCTTCTCAACGCTGATGGTTTCCTCAAACGAGGAGGGGTTCTTCACCGTGCAGGTGATTTCAACCACGGGGTCGTTGAGGGGGTGGACATCAAGTTCCGGTTGCTTGTCATCGCAATCGATTTCAACGCCAGGTGCCGTAGGTGTCTGCGCAGCGGCAACCGGGAGGAGGCAACACAGCAACAACGCTGTGAGCATTGAACCAAATCGGCGTCGCATCAACATCTCCCTCCTGCCCTTACGTGGTGATTCTCTTTCATGAATGTGATGGGGCGTTGAGGTGAAGAAGATGGCGTTCCCCTTCCACCTTCATGCACCATACACCGAAGTTGGCAATTCGCTGTGGGTGTTCCACATGACCTCTTCATCCACACCGGCCTCGAGCAATTGTTGTGTTCGCTTTGGCACGGTTTTGGGCCCGAGGACAGCGCCTGGTCGCCTAGGGTCGTCCATGTAGTCGGTCTCAAGGAAAAAACCGTGTTTGGCTTTCGTGTGCGTCTCCACCAACCGGTCAAGCGCTCCCTTCCCGCACAACACACTCGGCGTGAGGCCGTGGGTGTTCTCCGTTCGCACATCTGGGGGCGAATAGTGGCGAACGAGTTTTTTCAGATCCATGCCCTGGCGAAGCGCTCGCTTGGCGAGGTCGGGGTAGGTGTCCTCACTCTCCCCTTCCACGTGCAGTTGCAAGGGAATGCCTTCTTGGGCGGCAAGGTGCATGGTTTCATCCAGCAATTCATTGGAAAGGTCCCAGATTTCATCGGACACAGGCCAGTGGGGCCTTCCGACTTCGCCGATGGCGTGGGCGTGCCCTTCGTGAACCAACGCGAGGGCGGCCTCGATGCTGTGGCGGTAATTCTCGACCGCTCGCTCCTTGCCAGCTGCGCCCTCATCGCCGACCCACCGCTCGAACTGATGAGCAAAGGCCGCTGGGTGAGGGCCAAGCACCACACGAACGCCCAAGCCAACCTCATCTCGAACCGACTGCGCCATGGCGACGGTGTCCCTGTATGCCGCTTCGTGACCGGCCAGCGATTCAGGCGGCGCAGTGAAATCAGGGCAATGAACCAGCACGATGTCGGTTCCGCCGACCCGTTGGAAGGCACGAGCCGCATCCAGAAACAGACCCCGGCGGTTGAGGTGGAAATGGTTGTCCAAAATCGGACCGTCGTAGACCATGCGAGCCCCTCAAATCCGTTGCACGAACCATCCTTGGTCGGCGAACACGCCCTTCCAATAGACGGCAGCCATCGCGACCATGTTGGGGTGTCGAGCGTCGGCGACGACGCACTTTCCATTGGGCCAAATCTGAACGGTCAAACTGTGGCGCGTATCGGTCAACGTGGTGCATCCCAGGCGGGCATCGTATTCAGCTGAGCCCGAAGGAAGCGAGGCCGGAATGGCTTCGAGGTTGACGGACTGCTCAAACTGGAACGAGACAACAACGGGGCCCATCTCGGCGACCAGCCCACTGTCGTCCATGCCCATGCGGAGCAGCAGTTCCTTGGCAGCTGCGCGAGCCGCTTCTACGCGGTGGGTGCCGTGAACGACGATGCGCCCCTCTTCGTCGATGACGAGGGTGGCTCGTGGCCGCTCCATCGCTTTGATCACCACACCACTGTTGCGTTGACCACCGACCTCAGCGACCACACGGTCGTGGTCGAGGGGCGTCGGGCAAACAAAGCGAACGAGTTGGTTTTCAACGCGGACATCGATGCTTCCGGTCGCCATCTCACTCTTCCTCCGTGTGGGTGGAGGTGGTGGCTGTTGATGAAATCTCCTCCACCGTCCTGTTTGCATCCAGCGCCTTCACCATGGCCGCTGCATGAGGCTGGTGAACCACGAGCAGCAGGGTGGCGTCATCGCCAAGGTCGGAACGAAGCGAGGCGAGGGCGCCGCGTACACGCGCAGCGTAGCGCTCGTTGCGTCGGTTGGCGAGAGCGGGCGTGCTCAACCACTCAGAAAGCTCCCACCAAGCAGCGGCCAACACGCTCGCTGTCGAATAGTCCACGGATTGGCCCTTGGGCGGGGGTTGAGCGTTGAACAGATGTTGCTTGACGCTCTTTTTCCATCGCTTCCCCACGCGTACCATGCCCAGTAATTTTCGCCAGTGTGAGACGGCTCTTGCTTCCTGCGTCAAGTAATCGCCCCAGTCCTCATCATCGGCCAAGGGTTCGATGAAGAAGACCGCCCGGCCGTGCCGGTCGGCGTTTCGTTGAAGCCGGCGGGGTTCCGGGTCGGGGAAACGACCGCCCTGAAGGGCCTCAAGCGTCTCAATGCCTTCGATGTATTTGCCGAAGGCCCCGCCGGAGAGCAGCGCGTGCGTGAGGTTGATGCCTTGCGATTCCGCTTCATCGGCTTCTTCCTGAATCCACAGATCAACGACATCGGGCGATTCAAGCAGCGCCAAACCGTGCCAGGTCGCCCGTGGTCGCATGGCGTTGGGGTACACCACCGTTGGCATCGTCCCGTGAACGATGACCCGTCCACCGTCAGGGTCCTCCCAGACCGTATCGGTCCACAACGAGGACATGCAAGGGCCTCACTGGTTGTTGACCCAGTCCTGAAGGGACTCAACGTTCCATCCTTGGTCGAAGTAGCCTTGGATTTCTTCTTGGGTCCACTGCGGGAACTGCTGCATGGCTCGTGCCATTTCCGGGTCAACATCGGCAGGAATCTGGGCAAGGACCTTCGTCTCGCCGTAGCCCTCTTCCTCGTCCTCATCCTCGTATTCGTCATCGAGCATGGAGGCCCCGCCTCCTCGACGGGCGAGCACAAAGACCAGTGTGCCGAGAACGCCGATGACAGCGACCAAGATGATGACGATGAGCAACAAGTTGCCCCCGTCCTCTTCGGCCTGAACCTTGACGTTGAACACATCGGCCCACTGGCCTTGGGAGCCATCGTAGATGCTTTCGCTGGAGCCGTTGAGACTGATGGTGTAGTACATGCCCGTGGTTTGAGCGGCAAACGGAGCGAGGGTGACTTCCACCCAATCGCTGACCTCTTGGATGCCCAGTTCAGGAGTGGAGATCGTGTCTTCAACCACCGGGGTACCGCCATCGGTCACCGACTTGATGACCAAATCGGCCACACCGGCCATCGAACCGGTGTTCTTGACCTTGATGCGGAGTTTCATGCTCTCACCAACACGTGGGTCATCGCTCAGGAGCACGTCCTGAATCTCGAACGTGGCCTTCTCTTCAATGAAGGTGTATTCGGACTTGTGCTGGGCTTGGCCAGAGAAGATGGGCAGAACGCTGCCGTCCTCTTGCGCTCCACCGCCCAATCGAACGGTTGAACCCGCGGAGTCAGCACCTGAAATCCAGAACACGACCGTGGGCTGGTTGGCTTCGTTGACCTCGGCGTCAAAGACACGTGGCTCGTTGTCGGACAGGGGCCACAGGTCGAGGCAGGTCGCCGTTGCCAAGTAGCCACCGCTGAGGGTGCTCAGCGACAAGGTGGCTGAGGAGGGCTCAAATCCGAAGTATTCGGCGTATTCAGACCACGGCGTGTAGTCGATGGTGTTGCTGTAGAACATCCAGTTAACCTGGAGGTCGCCGGGGAACATGGCTTCCTGCTCCTTGATTTGGGCCTGAATGTCAACGCAATGGTAGTTGGCCGTGGACAGGGTGTTGGCAATGATGCGGTCGTTTGCACCGGCCGGCAGGGCGCCCTTCTCGGCGAGCCACGTGTTGGGCAACACCTCGGGCGGTGTTCGGTCAACCTTGAGGGTGAATTCACCGCAACCGTAGGACGTCGACGTGGCGCAAAGCGCTGCCGTGAAGTCTTCAGCACCGTCGGGCAGGTTGATCAGCTTGTACGTGTAGGTGTATTCGTTGGTGAACACCGGTGCTGTGATGTTGATGTCAAACACGCCGCCGGTGAAGGTGTGCGTGATGACTTCACCCGGTGTAGCGATGTAGCCCTTGTTGAAATCCTCTGCAGCGTCCTCACGGGTGATCTCCAGCGTCAATTCAACTTCGGGGTTGATGTAGACGCTGTCAAAGATACCCTCGCGGAAGGCGAACTGACCGGTGAACTGCACGGTGTCGCCGGCAAAGATGAACCCTTGGCGAACGTCACTGGTGAACGGTGCACTGGCGTCTTCAAACATCGGGGTAACCATGAGGTTGTTCACCTCGTCGGTACGGAAGTCAAGTTGGATGCCGTCGCTGTATCGCCAAATCTGGATGTAGCGGCCTGGGACACCCGAGAGCATCGTGTAGAGCGGGTTGTCAAGATCCTGCATTTGCAACTTGGGCTCGATGTCCTTGCCGTCAAGACCAACGATGCCCCAATCAATTCGAATCGGGATGTTCAGAATGAAATCGGATTCGAAGGGGTCGATGAGGGCCGTGTTGTCCATGGTCAACATGGAGGGCGCAACGTCCTCGTCGTACACGATATCGATGTGAGGGCTGTCGGTCCAGGCGGTTTGATTGCGTGGGAAGTACCACACGGTCATGTCATCAGCGGTCTTGTCAAGGTTGACTTGGAAGAAGTCAACGTCGCGCCAACCGTTGTCATCACTGGCCTCAAGGATGAGGTGGTAGGTGTTGCCGGCGTACATGGTTTGGTTCCACGTACCGTCCCACTGAAGTTCGTTGGAGTTGAGGAAACTGCTTCCCTTCGAATCCTCGATGAAGAAGTTACGAATCACTGGCGTCTTGGACGACATGGAGACGTAGGTAACCCGGTCGTTGTCAAAGCCGGGACCGCCACCGTCAATGGGGTTGCCTGCAAGGTCGTACCCTTCAATCCAGAGTGACACCTTCCCTTCCAAGCCTTCGTTGGCCAAGTCGTTGTAGTTGCCAGAATAATTGGCCGTTGGTGCTTCGCCGTCGCCGTTGAGGGTGATGGTGATGTATTCATCTGCATCGGGCAGACCGTCGCTGTTCGTATCGTGGTCGTTCTCAACCCAAAGATGGAGGTCAAGCGTGGCAGGCGGGCTTGGCAAGTCTTGGCTCGACATGCGAATTTGCTGGTTCGCCTGTGGAACCACCCATGTGTCGTCAAGCAGGGTTCGCCAGTTGGAGTCGACGTTGGCGTCGGTTCCGGGACTCAGCACCTGAAGGTCGAGCAGGTTCGGCTCGTAGGTGTCGATGGTGATGTCGAACGGAATGGCACAGGTTTCGTCGGGGTTGTACTGCGAGGGCGGGCACAGCAGTTCACCACCTTCGTATCCACGTGCGGCGAAGCGGTAGGTTTCGCTGCCGGCTGCGGCACCAAGGTCAACGTTCCAGTTGAAGTCGCCGCCGATGACACCCGAGCGGTTCGCCACCTCTTCCCACTCAACCGTGATGTTGCCGTCGGTCGTGTTGACGTGCTTCAACTCAAGCGTGAGGAAGTAGGAGGAGGGGTCGGGTGCTTCGTTCAGGTCCTCAAGGCGGATTTGGCCAATGAGGTTGATGTCTTGTCCCGATTCAGCTCCGCTCAAAGACTGCGGTGCACCGATGCTGTTTTGCAACTCAAAGGAGGTGATACCTGCATCGTTTTCCACGGCGTTGCCAACCGATGGTTCAAGCAGCACAGCGTCGGGGAGTCCGTTGACGCCGTTGGTGGCCGTGAGACCAGCATACATGCGAACGGCCGGCGTGTCGTCCCAGGTCGGGTTGACACGGAAGTGCCAGGTGATCTCCTTGCCGTTGGTGATGTCCGCCACCGAGGACGTGGATTCGAGTTGGATGTGGTCGTGTTCGTCGCTGGCTTCAGCGAAGGACATGAAATCGCTCCACGAGAGCTTGATGTAGCCAGATTCGGACTCAAAGGTCAGCCATGCCTCAGCCAGCGAAGTGCCGGTCAACGGGTCGACAGCGTGTGTGGTGACCACCTCATAGATGTCGCCGTTGGGGTACAAGCCCACCGGGTTGTCGGTGAGGGTCAGCGTGTTGCTGTAGCCGGTGCTGGAGGAGACGCTCAGGTCGCTCAACATCACACCGCCACCGGTGGAACTGGACACTGCGACGGGGACCGTTGCGGTTGCGCCACCGGTCCACAAGGCAACGCCCTGATTGAGTTCGAGGTCAAAGCCGTCGGTCTCGTCAAGGGTGGTACCGTAATCGTAGACGATGTCAAGGTCGACGATGTCCAACGAAGTTCCCGAGGAGGCGTTTGGCGAGTCAACCATGAAGCGGAGCATGACCCAGTAGCGGCCGAATTCGTCCTGATGCGTCCCTGCAACGGAGGGGTTGGTCATCAGGCTCTGCAGAGCGCCGACGAAGTCCATCGGCTGGTTGAGCATCTCTTGAACCAGCGTGGTGCTGTTGGGCATGTCGCCAAGCACAACGGATTGGGAACCTGCCATGAGTGTGAGTTCGAAGCCTTCGGTCGGGTCACTGTTCGAGCGAATGGAAATTTGGTCCATACCGAAATCGGCGGCCGTAATGTCAGCCCCTTCGGGCAGGAGGAAGAAGCCCCCGGTCGCTTGACCGTTCACGCCAAGGGTGAGGGTGGCGTCATCGGCGGCGTAGTTGACGCCGTCAACGGTACCCGAGACGAACTTGGTTTGGCGTCCAAACATGTCAAACGCTGGCTCGGTGAAGCCGTAGTCGACATCGCCATCGTTGGCCACGTCGATTTCAACGTTCTTGGCGTGATGTCCGAATTCCAAGTCGAACCAAATGCCACCAACGTCGCACGGCCCAAGATACGAGGTCACGGCGTTGAAGCCAAACAGCGGATCATCGAACGTGGACCTGACGCCGTTTTCGACACTGATACTGGTGGTTTGACCGGTGGGCGTGATCTCAATGGACGGCGATTCGCTGCAGTCGTCTTGGATGACTGGCGTCATGGCCGTGATGGGGTAGCTGAATTTGCTGCGCTCGAGCGCTGGTGTGTAGGCGTCTCGTTTCAGGTTCGGAACGTAGATCATCGGCTCTCCACCGCCCATCGTTTGCCAAATGCCGCCATCGATTTGAACCGGTCCGATCGCCGAGAAGTTGAATCCAGTTCCGACGCGAGAACCGATGCTGAAACCGTGGAGAATCGGCGTTGAGAGTCGGTCGGGACCCGAATCGAAGTTGAACTTTAGATTGACAGCACGGTAATCAGCCGAATCGATGTTCCACAACTCGATGATGTCGCCGGAAAGACCGGTCATCATGGAGCCGTCCTTGCCCGTGACAGGGTTGTTGTTGGTGTCGAGGACGTCGACGGTCAGCGTAGCCGAAAGGGAGGTCTCGGCTTCGACGGTGAGAATGCCGTAGCCGTTGGGATGGTTTTCGCCGCCCAAAGTTGACGGCGTCATGCCACGAACGGTCATGCTGGCGCTCTGAGGCAAGAGGTCGCCCAATCGGAAGTTGTCGACGTACCAGCCCGACATGTTGTCGTCGATGTTCATGGCGGAACGACCGGTGTGGTGAAGCACGAAGCGAAGTTGAACGTACTCGTCGATGTAATCCGTCAAATCGACGGCGAGATTGTTCCAGCCCGTGGGGTTTTGGGCCGTGGTGGAGGAACCGGCAAGACCCCACTCCCACTGGCTACCGTTTTGCAGGCCGCCACAGTTGCTGGTGATCTTGCCGTCCCAGTTGTTTCCAGAGCCGCCGCCTTGAGCGTAGTTGGTGCCGTACACCAAACCGGTGCTGGCTTGCTGGTCGAATGCGATGACCTGAAAACCGCTGTCGTCGGGAGGGAAGCCGGGGTTGGGCGAGGAACGAATCTGAAGGTAGCCGCAATCAGAGAAACGTTTGCTGTTCGGTTGGGAGCCGGTGGAAGTTTCCAGGTTCCACCATGAATCAAAGAAGGCTGTTTTGCTCTTGAGGAGCGGATCAACGAACAGGTCGGTGCTGGTCATGGCGACGACGAAGGGGAGGTACGAAGGCGGCGTGTTGCCGTCGTCGTTGTCATCGGTGTAATTGGTGTCGGCGAGGTTGGTCCCCCAACACTCCTGGCCCGAAGCGCAGCCGCCGGGAATGTCGGTCGCAGAGAGCGACCCGTGCTCCCAACCGATGCCGCTGGACGGCATGGAGGAAGGATTGGTTGAATCGGTAAAGCCACCATTGGTGCCCTCAAAGTCGGTCAGGAAGCCTTCGGAAACGAGGGATACAGGTGTGGCTTGGGTGCCGTCCTCGTATTGGAAGAGGGACTCGTCGGAAAATTCCGTGAGCTGGTTGTTGTATTGGGGGTTCCAGACGCGCTGGGTGGTTTCGAGGTCAATGCGGGAGTGAGCACCGTGCTCAACCATCTTGGTGTGGATGATCATCGAAGCCCCGGTGACCGTTTCACCGTCGGGAAGGTTAATCGCTCCATCCACGAGATTTTCGAGATCGTTCCCGTCTCGGATTTCGATGTCAACCTCCGAACTGCCGTCAGCGAACGTGGTAACGTTGGCGGAGGCAAACGGAGCGAGAAGCATCAACAACATCAGGAAAATTGGCTTTGTTTTCGGGTGCGTTTGATTTGACATGGTGTCACCTGCACCTCTGCGAAGGTTTGTCCCCCTAAAATCTCGTCGCTTTCAAGACATCATCGCCGTTTTCTGCACATCTTCCCCGCACGGTGAAGATGAGTTATGAGGGTGAACGGCTTGGAAGGGTCATGGAGCCCTACTCAACCGAACCGGTAACGCTCATCGAAGAGGTGTTTCCTCAGGACACCAACGCCTACAACACCCTCTTTGGTGGGCGGCTTCTTTCCCTTATGGACAAAGCGGGCGGCATCGCCTGTGCCAAGTTTGCGCATCGTGAATTTGTCACCATCTCCATCGACACACTGACCTTCATCGCTCCGGCACGGCAAGGCGACCTGTTGGAGGTGTCCGGCCAAGTGGTCTACACCAGCAGCCATACGGCGTGCACCAAGGTGACGGCCTACACGATGAGCAAGGCCACGTGGGAAAAAAGCATTATTTGCGAAGGTTACTTCTTTTTCGTGGCCATTGATTCCATGATGCGACCCATCCCTGTACCTCAATTCACCCCCGAATCCGAGGAGGAGCAAGCCGAGTGGGAGAAGGCCAAGGCCATTCGCGACAACATGCTGGCGCAGAAAGCCAAGCGAGAAGCCTGACCACCCATTGGTTCTTCAATCGCTGCCATCTCGGCGCTCCATGGTCGTGCTCAACGTTGCTGTGATCGCCTCGGATGAACTGGCTCGAAGCATCGCGAAAGCGGCCGACCAACGAGACGTTCATACGTACGTCAACAAAGAGAGCGGTCCGGACGGGGCACGCATTCTCTCGCTCATTCGTCCCGCCAAATACCCCGAGCGACTCCCGCCGTTCCTCAACGCCCTGTCGACCTCTCACGCCGGCATCATCGAAGTGACCGCCGTGGACGCCTCGCTGGGCGAAGTCTTGGTCGCCTTCGCCAGCGCCGGCATCAAGCGAGGCTTGGCCGTGGTCAACCCGCCCGATGGCGGTTGGGTCGACGAAGACCAAGTCAAGATGCTGTTCAAACAAGCCGGGCTTGAAGCGTGGACCTTTGAGCGCAACGACGGCGTCCACCTTCGTGAACGAATGTACGCCCTGATGGACGAGATCCAAGGCGTGCTGGAAGCCAACGCCAATGCCCCTCTCGTGCTCCCCGTTGACCAGCATTTCAATGTCAAAGGCATCGGTTTGGTGGCCATTGGCTACGTTCAATCCGGCAAGGTCAACGTCCACGACGAGGTGTTGCTCCTGCCGGCCAACGGCACGGGGAACGCCAAATCGCTCCAGGTCATGGACGACGATGTTGATGTGGCCAGCGCAGGCGACCGAGTCGGCCTGGCACTCCGCAACGCCAAGGAAGAACACCTGACGGGAGGCACCATCATCGTTCACCCACCTGTGGAAGACAAGCGAGCCAACCTCTCCGTGCCGCTGGCCGTTGAACAGCACCAACGCTCGACCGTTCAGCTGACGACTTCGCCGTTCCAAAAGCGGGTGCTGACCAAAGGCGATGTGATTCACGCCAGCGTGGATCTCCAGTTTGTCGTGGGTCGTGTGGCCAATGCATCCAGTGAATCGCTCGTGGTCGATTGGGACCAACCGCTGTTCATTCGAAAGGACAACCCGCCCTCGGTGCTCATCGCCCAACTCGACTCAAAACCCCGCATCATGGGTTCAGCCGTTCTGGTGCGAAACGATGCCTGACGGCGACCGGGTCCTCGCCATTTTTTCCGGCGGTCATGCCGGACCATCATCGGTGGTTTGATAACCTCAGACAACCGGCTCGGATTTGGGATGCGCGAGATTGGGCAGGGGACTGTACCAACCAGCGAGATGGAACAGGAAATCTTCCTGTCCCTCCGGTTGGCAGAGCCTTCAGAACGGGTGAAAATCACCTTGGATGAGCGCATGCTGAGCATCGAAGGGAAGCGGAACGCCACCGTGGACATGCGACTACAGGCCATCACCACCATGCGTCACCACTCCTCAAACCTCGTGCCTCCGTGGTTGGTGGTGCTCGGTCTCGCCTTGGTATGGATCGGCTATCGACTGGTGGTGCCGCCAACTTACAGGCTGGGGTTCATCGGTGCAGGAAGCGCCCTCATCGTCGGCCGATTTTTGACGCGAAAGCCAACGTTGAGCATTCACACCTCGTCGGGTGACTCCCATGTTCTCTTCGGAAACGAACGGGACCTCAACCGTCTCAGTTTCATGTTCCATCACCTCGCCAACAACAATTCAATGGCCGAAGTTCGAGCCAAACTCCAAGCCATTGAAGCGGAGGGTGGAACCTCGTGGAGAGAGGCTCAGGTCCCACCCGCACCAATTTTGCCCAACCCTCTGCAGGCACCGCAAGCCCTCGAACGCTTCCTGGCCGCCGACGAAGGCATCGAGCCCGTCGAACAACAACGGGAGATTGAGCCCGAATGGATGCCAACGCTCGAACCTGAGCCTGTCCCTCCTCAGCCTGTTGTCGGCTACATTTCCAGTTTCCAGCCCGTCCACGGTGCCGTGCAAACCACAGCCTACCCCCCTGACCACCGACCTGCTCCCGTGAACAACCCGGTGCTCATCCCCCATCCCACGCCGCCCATGTATCAGGGCATTCAGCAACATGGACCCGGTTCCTTCTTGCCGTCGTTCTTCAGCCAGGACGGTGCGCACATCCCTGGTCAGCAGCCACCTGAGGAGCCTCAGACGACCGAGGACGACCTCGTGTTGGATGCAGAAATGCTGGACGGCCTCTTGGACGACGTGGAAGAAGAACTGGAGGACATCCAGGCTGCGACCCAAGCTGTGGCGTCTCCCGTGGAACAAACACCATCGCTGCTGAGGCCAAAAACCCCCGCCACCATCGAAGATTCGCCATTCCGCCCACGTCGAACCGAAACCTTGCGACCCAAAGCAAGGCGAGGAGGAACCGTGTTTTCTCGTATCCGAGACACGTCAAGCAGCGTGCTTGAGCGCGCTTCAAACATCGTCCGGCCAAGCCCGTATGCGACCACGGAGACGTCGGGTGCTCTTCGAGAGCAGACCGAAGCCTCCACACCGGCCAACCGCACGCAACATGTCATGAATTCCCTTTCATCCGATCAAGGTGGCGTGATGGCGCCTGAAGAAGCTGCACGGCTCAGTGAAATCGGGACACAACTTCTCGCGACCGCCAACGAACTCAGTCAGTCCGAAGAAGGTCGCTTGGCGTCCATGTCGTTCAGCGACCTTCGTTCCAGCACGGTCGAGGAGGAAAGCGTTCAACTCCCTCGCTTGGACGATGATTGATCAGTGCCCAAGCATGGCCTTGTATTGGGCGAGCCGCTGCAGGTAATCGCCCTCGTTGACGGAGGTGAGCGCTCCTGTACCGAACGCTTCGAGGGTGAAGCTGGCCATCACAGTGGCCCCCATCAACCCTTCACGAAGTTCGTCAAGACTGACGACGCCTTCTCGCTGAGAAAGGTGGGCCGCCAAAGCACCTGCGAAGGTATCGCCGCATCCCGTGGGATCAACCACGGCCGCCGTAGGCACAGCGGGCAAGGCCAGCAGCGCACCGTCGTGGAGGGCGACCACACCGTGCTCACCACGCTTGACGATCAAGGTCGATGTGTTCGTTTGCTCGGCCAAGGCATGCATGGCTCGAATGAGGTTGTCGTCGCCCGTCAGCATGCGGGCCTCGCCGTCGTTGATGATGACAAGGTCAACCGCACCCATGACTTCGAGCAGGGATGGCTTGGCGATGGTGATCCACAGGTTCATCGAATCCAACATGGTCAATCGCTTGGCCTCGGTTTGGTCAATCACGCTCCGCTGAATCTCCGGGTGCAAGTTGGCACAGAACAAGACCGCCGGTGCCTGAAGCCCGTCGGGGACGGCCGGCTGGAAATGTTCGAACACGTTGAGGTAGGTGGCGCGGGTTTCTGCCTCGGCCATCGAGCCGTGGTAGGCACCCTCCCAACGAAAGGTCTCACCGGGTGCGACCTCCAACCCTTCGAGGTTCAACCCGGCCGAAGCGAGCAACGCTCGGTCTTCGGGTGCGAAATCTTCGCCCACGACACCGACCAAACCCGTGGTGCTTGAACCGTGGAGGGACTGAACGAAACGGCAAGACAGTCCGCCGTAGGTGGCCGAACCTCCCAACGCCTTGTCGACGGAACCGGCGGGCGATTCCACCGAATCGTATGCGATGCTACCAACGATCAGGACGCTCATGTTCGCTCACCCCAGCAACTCTTGATGCATGTCAATGTATTGAATCGTGATGTCGCCGTTGTTGAAATCTTCCTCGTCCATGATACGGCGGTGCAGCGGAATCAGGTGTTCAACGCCCGTAATCATCGTTTCATCCAGCGCAGTTTTCATGCGACGGACGGCGTCTTCACGGTCCCTACCCCACACCAACAGCTTGGCCAGCAGGGAATCAAAACAGCCTGGCATCTCGTAGCCGGGATGGGCGTGCGTATCGCAGCGAATCCCAAATCCACTGGGGAAATGGCACTCCCACAGGCGCCCGGGGCTTGGAACAAACTCACGCGGGTCCTCAGCGTTCAATCGGCATTGAATGGCATGTCCACGCCAGGTGATGTCCTCTTGCTCCATCGGCAAGGCTTCACCCTGGGCCACCCGGATACCGAGTTCCACGAGATTATGTCCGGTGATGAGTTCGGTGACCGTGTGCTCAACCTGAACACGAGGGTTAACCTCGAGGAAATAGAAATCGCCGTTGGCGTCGCGCAGGAACTCAAAGGTGGCCAGGCCCTTGTAGCCCACGGCTTCAGCGCCCTTGCAGACCAAAGCACCGATTTCCGCTCGCTTCTCATCGGTCAGCCACGGCCCTTCTTCGACCAACTTCTGGTGGCGACGTTGAATGGAACAAAAGCGCTCGCCGAAATGGATGGCCTTCTTGCCGTCCGCCAACACCTGGAATTCAACGTGCTGCGCGCCTTGAATGTACTTCTCAACGAAGACGCGCTCGTCGCCAAAAGCCGACTTCGCACGCGACTGACAGAGCTTGAGTGCACTCTCAAACTCGTCGGCCTGCTGCACGATCTGCATGCCGATGCCACCGCCCCCGGCGGCTGCCTTGATGATGACAGGGTAGCCGATTTCATCCGCAAGCGCACTGGCGACCTCGGCGCTGGCGATGGGTTCGGAGGACCCTTTGGCCGTGGGCAACCCCGCGGCTTCCATCGCTGCGCGAGCCTCAATTTTGTCGCCGAGCAGCGTGATCACGCCCGAGGCTGGGCCGATGAAGGTGATGCCTTCTTCCTCGAGGCGAGCGACGAAGGCGGCGTTCTCGGCCAAAAAGCCGTAGCCGGGGTGAACAGCGTCGCATTCGAGTTCCTTGGCGGCTTGCACAACGGCTTCGATGTCCAAGTAGGAATCAAGCGGGTTGGTTCGGTAGTTGGGGTAGGCGATGTCCGCCATTTGGACGGGAAGGGACAAACGGTCCTCGCGACCGTGAATGATGGCCGCCTCAATGCCCATGTCTCGGAGGGTGCGAAGAATACGGAGAGCGATTTCGCCGCGGTTGGCAATCAGCACGCGCTTGAAGCCCATGACACCTTGTCGGCCGACTCAATCTATGAGCAAAGCGGTCGCAATCTGAGCAATGTCCACCTTGACCGTGTGCCCGGAGCGGCATGGATCACTGCGTCCTTGCAGCTTCCTCCGGCGGATAAACGTCCCATGGTTTCGTGCCCCGCTTGCGAAACATCGACTTGCGCATGGAGCGAAGAATGGCCCTCGTGAACGACAACGAACGTCGCAGGGACTTGAAGGGGTGGACGAGGTACCACAACGGGTTTCTCCACCCTTTGAACGGATGACGCAACTGACGCAGGATACCGTCAGGGATGGGTTCATTCACTCCGTAGGACTGTGGACGCCGGTCCTTTGGCATGAAGTAGGTCCCGAACAACTGGTCCCAAAGCGGTAGGAACGTGGAGTAGTTCGTCCAAATCGCATCCCGTTCATTGGTGTGGTGCCAGTGGTGGAATTCAGGCGTGATGATGAGGCGGTGCAGCCACTTGAGCCGCCACCTCACGTTGGCGTGGAGGAACAATCCGAGAATAAGTTGAGCAGCGGCAAGGGCCCCGGTCAACTCAAAGGAGAAGCCTGCGGTGACAAGAAACACGAACGCAGGAGCCAGGATGGTCCCGTCGAGCGGATGAGCACGGAATCCGCTGGCCCAGTCAAGGTGCTCCGTAGAATGATGGATGGCGTGAAATTTCCACAAGACGGGAATCTCGTGGTAGAAGCGATGCGTCCAGTACACCAACGCGTCGAACAGCAGGAACCCAACCACTGGCATGTAGGCTGCTGGAATCTTGGCGACATACGGCGCAAGCAGCAATCCCGGAATCCAAGCCAGGCTGAGCAGGCCGATGGCGATGGCCACGAACCCCGTGAGCAGACCCATCAACGGTGAGGCGAGCGCATAGCCCACGTCCGTGTCCAAGTGAGGTCGTCTGACCTTTTGGCCACGATGACGCGGGAACAGTTTCTCAAACGGTACGACGAGGACAAACAGCAGCAGCACGACCACGATGCCTTCGGTGGAAATCATCAGGGCGACAGCGATGAGGCCCAAGGTCAAGAGGCGCAGAAGCATTGAGACCAATCGGGCCTTGAAGCCGATGCCCTCCTCCTCCATGCAGGTGACATCGACCGTTGTGTTTTGAGGGCTTTGCGCACCTGTGCACGAGAACGACGTGCGCAACAGACGAAGGCCGCCGCTCAGTAGACGTCACGCAGGTAGCGCTTTTGCTCGCGCATCATCGTTTTCTCGATGAAGTGCGTGGCGTCGTCCTCGGACATACCACCGTGCTCAATGGCGATTTCAATGAGGGCTCGGTGGACGTCCTTGGCCATGTACTGCTTGTCGCCGCAGATGTAGAAGTAGGCGCCTCGCTCGAACCACTCCCACACTTCAGCGCCGTGCTCCTTGAGGCGGTGCTGAACGTAGATCTTCTCCGCCTGGTCGCGGGACCACGCCGTGGTGAAGCGCCAAAGGTGACCCTCGTCAATCCACGACTCAATTTCGTCCTTGTAGTAGAATTCCGTTTTGGCGGACTGGTCGCCAAAGAACAACCAGTTCTTGCCCGAGCCGCCGTCAAAGACGCGCTGTTCCATGAAGGCACGGAACGGTGCGATGCCCGTGCCCGGCCCGACCATGATGATGTCCGTGTCCTTGTCCTCGGGGAGAATGAAGGACTTGGTGGGCGACATGAACACGCCGATGGGCGCACCGGACGTGTCGATTTCATCGGCCATGAATTGGGTGCACAGGCCACCACGGGCTCGACCGTTGTATTCGAAACGGACGATGCCGACGGTCAGCTCAACGAAGCCGGGATGGGCGTCGTGGGACGAAGCGATGGAATAGAGACGGGGCTTGAGGCGGTCGGCCAGTTCAAGGAATTCCTCGGGCGAATACTTCACGTCGAACTCACGCATGATGTCAACGTAATCTCGGGTCCACAGGTAGTCCTCAATGGCCTTGGTGTCGGCGGTGATGGCCTCGACCTGGGCAGCAGGGTCGTCCGATGGCACGGAGGGGCGGAGCGCAGGAGGGGTTTGCTGGTCGTCGGTGGCGGACCAGGTCGCATCGTTGCGAGTGCGAGACACGATGCTCATGCTGATCTTCATTCCGCTGGACACCACTTTTTCTGCGAGCGACTGCACGAATTTCTTGTTGGCCATGTGGACCTCGAAATCTTTCTTCAGCGCGTCATAAAGGGTGCGCTCACCGTTGTGCGTGGTCACCGTCGCCTCTCGGTCCCAGCCCTGCACCTCGAGCAGTTCATCCACGATGTGAGGGGGGTTTTCAGCGATCACGCCGAGGGCGTCGCCGACCTTGTAGTCAAGGCCCGAATCACCGAGTGCGAACACGATGTGGCGTGTCTCCTTCCTCGAGCCTTCGCCGTTGAGGATGAAGTTCTCCGTAATCTGTGTCATGTAGGGGTTTTTTGCGGACCAGTCACTCATTGCGTCACCTCATACCACGGGGGTTGATTTTGGCACCAAAGGTGGCTATATCATCCTTGGTATGCCCTCGCATCCCTGCACCAAACCTCACCAACCGATGGGAACAAGAAGGCGCAGGGACTCCCAGCGTCATGGCCCCCCGCATCGACATGCTCGGCACGGGAAACGCCTTCCTTCCCCACGGACGGCACCACTCGTTCGCCATGTTCGACCAGCAGCACATCATTGACGCACCTCCCACGGCGCTGGCGGGGCTTCGACGACACGGCATGAACATCGCCGACCTACGAACCGTGTTCATCACGCACGTGCACGGAGACCATGTGTTCGGCTTTCCGTTTCTCCTCTTGGAGCGCAAGTACATCTCGGACCGCGACGGCGTCGAACCGCTGACCGTGGTGGGAACCCCGTTCGTGAAGGAACGGCTCACGCAGTTGTGCCAGTTGGCCTTTCCCGGTTCACTTGACAGCATGATCGAGCATGTCACATGGGTCATGGAAGATGTTGGTGAGCTCGATGACGGGTGGCGGTGGGAACGCTTTGAGGTGCATCACGACGACGCCGTTGAGCCTCACGGCTACCGTTTCGAGCACCCGAGCGGAGCATCGTTCGTCCACAGCGGCGACTCGGGGCCGTGCGACACGCTCTACGACGCGATTGAACGCTCGAACTTCGCCATCCTGGAGATGGGTTTTCCCGATTGGGTTCCCTCGACCCATCATCACAAACCAATGGATGTTCGCGCCCTCTCGGAGCGCTGCAAGACGCCGTTGGGCATCACCCACACCTACATCGACGAACCCTCATCGTTTGCGACCGTCCTTGAATCGGAATTCCCCGAGTTTGCCGACCATGTCATCCACCTGAGCGACCGGATGAGCATTGAGTGGTCCGGCGAACGATGGGTGGTCAATTCCTGACCTCAAATTCGTGGCTCCGAAAATGTTCATTTTCACTCATTTTGCCCTAACTTTATATCCACCATTGAGGAGTCCACTCTTCACCAAATCAAGGCCTTCCATCGCTCCCCGTGGACAGGCATATAAGGGGGACTCGGACTCAGCCAACTCATGGCGGTGAGTCGGCAATTGACTCCCTCGTCCTTGGTATAAATAGGGAGGTGAAATTCAATGGAAACCAACATCTTTGACAAGTTTGTTTCCCAGAAAACCCTCTTCAAAAACAAGGAACATCTTCGCCACAATTACCGCCCCTCTCAACTTCCTCATCGACAGGAAGAGATTGAGAAAATTTCCTACAACCTGTGGGAAGCCCTGAAGGGCCACATCCCCAGTAACATGACCCTCTACGGGGTGACGGGAGCCGGGAAAACGGCCGTCACGGATTACGTCTGTCATCACCTTCGAGCCAAAGGCCAGACCATGGGTCGCCAGGTGGAGTCCATCATGGTCAATTGTCGGCAAATTGACACGCAATACCGGGTGCTCAGCCACATCGGAAATTCACTGCTTGAGGATTTTGAACAAGATGAGATTCCTTTCACAGGTTGGCCCACCGACCGTGTCTTCAACGAACTTGTGCGAAGAATGGACCGACGTGGCGGTGTGTTTGTGATCGTTCTCGACGAAATTGACCACCTTGTTCGCAAGGCCGGCGATGACCTCCTGTACAACCTGACCAGCATGAACGCCTCGCTCAAGCACGCCCGTTCGTGCGTCATTGGCATTTCCAACGACCTCAAATTCACCGATTTCCTTGACCCTCGTGTCCGGTCTCGACTCGGGCAGTTGGACGTGCTGTTCCGACCCTACGACGCCGAACAGCTCCAGGACATTCTCCGCCAACGCGCTCAAGAAGGGTTGGACGCCGAAGCCATTGGGCCCGGCGTCATCGAGTTGTGTGCGGCACTGGCTGCGCAAGAACATGGGGACGCACGGTGCGCATTGGATTTACTCAGGATTTCAGCTGAAAAGGCCGAACAGTCTGGCGAATCCATCGTGAACCAAAACCACGTTCGCATTGCCCAGAGTCAGATTGAATCCGACCAAATGACGCCCGTGATCGCCACCCTCCCCAGCCAACAAAAACTGGTTCTTGCCGCCATTCTCCTCAACGAACAGAACGGATTGCGCAACGTCCAAACCGGCCAAGTGTACGACATCTACCGCCAAGCCTGCAAGCACATCAGGCAAAACCCACTCACTCAACGCCGAATTTCCGGATTGATTTCCAACCTTGACATGCTGGGTTTGGTCACGGCGCGCACCGTGAGCAAGGGCCGTTATGGCCGGTCCAAGGAAATCAATTCCTGCATCCCCGCCAACGTGGACGTTCGTGAAATCATGGGCACCGCCGAAGAAGAGATGCGCACGGTGTTCAATTCCAACTACCACCACCAAACCTCGTTGTGAGGACGTGGTTTCGTTCGGAGTTCACCCGTTTCGGTGTGCTTAAATGCAGTTCGCAAGTCGCAGGGCCCATGAGCGACGATGCAACCGCCCAATCCACCAGCGGAAAGGTGCCCGTTTATGCGTCCGTCATGGTCTGCGTCGGCCTATGGGGATTGGTCCTGGCCGCTCTGAACATGTTCGGCATGATTCACCCGACCTACCACGTCTCCTGGGGTGGCCTGCTCACCTTTGAAGCCACCAACGCAGCCTTTGGCGAAGCAAAAGATGGCTTCCATTTCGAAGTCCTTGGTGACACCATCTTCATGGCTGGATGCGCAGCGCTCATCGCCTTCGGTTCCAAGACCATCAACCAGCAACAACCCGTTGCAGACTGGTTCCGCGGCCTCGTTATCAACGATACCTGGACGGCCCTCAACGACACCTCGGTGGCCGGCGGCCAGCGAACCATGGCTGCATGGTGCCTCCTGCTCGGTCTTGCGTTCTACCTTTACTTCGGAATCGCCCACAAGGGTTGGATTGATGTTGGCGTGTATTCGGTCACCATCGCCCTCATGGCGGCAGGTGTGGCCTTGAACCACGCCAGCCGTGCCCCACCTGGCGACGAGAACATCGATTGAGTTCACGACCGACGATGGCCGTTTCGCCCGAGAAGGGCATCGAACAATCCGAGCAACAAGCCGTGCCACAGTGCAAGGCTCCAGCGGAACGTGAGACGGCGAACACCGAGCATGGCGACGATTTTGTTGGTGGGCGCCGACCGCATCACTTCTCGATTCACCACACCCAACCGTCCCCGCCAGAGGAGCAATTCGTGAATGAGGAGCATGAGGAAGGCCGCGAGCAACACTCGGGTTTCCCAATGGTCAACGGCGGTTTGGTCGAACCCGAATTCTCCTGACATCAATCCGAAGATGAACGGTGCGCCCGATCCAAGGATGGCAAGCCAGAGGGGAAGCAAGCACAGCACCATGGTGGAACTGCCCAGGAAATCAAAGCCTGGTCCGCTGCGTTGCCGTTTTGGATGGTGGCGAACAATCCGAACGTGCGCACGAGCGTCTCGGCGACGTTTTGCCAGGAAATGAGCGGCACCGGTTTCGGGCACGTGCTTCACCAGCGCATCCCGGGCGTAGACGATGGTGCCTCCTGCCTGAAGGAGGCGAAGGCTCACCTCCATGTCTTCGGCGTGGTACCACGACGGATCAAATCCACCCACCGCCAAGAGGGCTTCTTTTTGGAACATGGAACAGGGGCCGTTCGCTAAACTCGTTCTTCGGGGCCGAGCGCGATATTTGGCGGCGATTTCAACCGAACGAAGACGACTGACGAGGTCGTTGGCCTGTTCAAAAACGGTGCGACCGGTCACGGCGACCACCTGCTCCCGCTCATCAACAGGATGAATGTGGGCCACAAGATTGGTGATCCAGTCCGGTTCAGGGCGTACATCAATGTCGGTGATGGCCACCCAATCACCTTTCGCGTGCTCGACTGCCCATTGGCGGCCGGCAGACAATCCAAGCGGTGCTTGATGATGAACGCGGAGTGGAACACCGTTCACCCCCTCAGGATCATGGTAAGGTTCCAGCACCGACGCAGCATCGTCCGTCGAGCCGTCATTGACCACCAGGATTTCGAACGAAGGGTAGGTTTGAGCGATGAGCGCGTCAAGGCAACCCGCAATCCAATGAGCGCCGTCGCGTACGCAAACGGTGATGGACACGAGGGGTTCAGCCAATCACTCCACCTCAAACAACTCGAGAAGGCGACGGCATCGCATCTTGGTCGCGAGGCTGCTGGGCTGAACCACCACCCCGGTGTGCGGCTGGCCGTACAACACCACCGCGTGAAGAGGAACGTGCAAGTGGATGAACAGCGGCGCCAGGTCTTCCTCGCCATCCACCACAACCACCACGGGCTCTTCCAGGGCGGAGGCTTGCTCGATGGCCTCCCGTAAATTTGGGGTCAACACGCCGGCTGGATTGGTTGCATCAAGCCGATGCGGGAACTTCGACAAATCCACCTGGTCGTCCTCATCCAAGGCTTGGCGCTTTGTTTGCCCGTCAACAAACGCCATGTCGGGAACGACGTCCATCGCCAGCAAGGTGGCGACGGTCACGTCACCCACAGCGATGAGAATGACCTCGGATGTGTCGAGGTCCTCAAGCGCCGCCGACATCGCGATCTCAGGTGTGGATTCAGGGCCTTTGTAGAGCGTGCCCATGGGGGATTTCAGTTCGGGTTCGGCCCTCGGGTGCATGCGAAGCACAGCTTGCCTCCACGTTGTTGTCATCCAGGGGTGACCGTCCGGGTCCACCAACCCGTTTCGAATGCGGGTTGAACTGATGATGGCGCCATCAACCTCCCGAAGATGCGCCACCTCTACGATATGGAGCGGAGGAAGGGCATGCTCCATACGCTTCACGTTGATCCGCTCGCATTCGCCTTTTGTTTCGGGCGTGGCGACGATGCAGTCAGCTTCGGGATGATGTGGGGCAGGCCCGTGGATATCGGTCAGTTCATGGACGGAAACTCGGCGTGGCGCATGACGTTCTGCCCAGTTGAGCACTTCGTCTCGACGCGTCTCAAACGACTGCATGTTCACCGACTTTTGGTCGGCCATCTTGTCGCTCGTGATGTGAACTTCAACGTGTGCTGCCGCTCGCGCTGCGGCATCGAGAAGCAAACGATGGCCGGCATGAAGGCGGTCAAAGGTACCGCCCACCAAACATCGGTTGAAACGGGGAGCCTCTCCCATGAGGGTTGGTTCGGCCACGAGCCTTTGAGGTCATCGCCCCGTCTCCCGCTGAGAAGGGCATCATGGGACTGTGCCCCAACACCTAACGGCCTTGTTCACTGTTTCCTCCGAGGCCTGACCCTCGG
>CEUV01053556.1_pt1 | contig 23577 bp, 10 predicted proteins | sample 356401 | NCBI WGS metagenome assembly CEUV01 (sample SAMEA2622710, study PRJEB7988) | marine metagenome | isolation source: saline water (ENVO:00002010), including
ATCACCGTGGTCAAAAATCCATTTTCCAATCATTTCACCTGTAGTAACATCGAGTTCTAACTCTTCTTTGATTTCTCTAATCAAACACATTGAAGCATTTTCTCCATCCTCGAATTTGCCACCGGGAAACTCCCACCAACCCGCATGCTTCTCTGATTGGGCCCTTCTGGCCGCTAAGAACTTACCATCCTGAATAATTGCTCCCGCACCAACATCGAGACAAGGCGGTCTAAGCATGCGATCTAAGCACTGCAGAGCAAGGCCTTTTGCATCGTTTTGCGCTAACGGCAGGTGAAGGAAAAAACAAGGCGTTCCATCAGAAATATTCAGCAATGTCCTGTAAAGAGTCTCGTTGCAGATATATTCACCTGCATCCTCACTTACGACAGGTGAATCAATCATCGAAGGTATGTCCCAATCATGATGGTTTATTGTTGAAAATAAGTCCCCTTTTCCACTTATTTTCGTATTAATAACCTGTCTTCCTGAATTATCAGGAATTCTAAAATCCAGTATGTCTCTAGCCTTGATTTCAATTCGAGGATGTGCAGAATTAGCAGCCAAACCAATGTGAAGAATTGCAGCAAATTCCTCCTTTTCAAGCATGCAAGCAACTCTATTGCTGCCGTCAAAATCTACTGAAAGAACTAGTGAGCGTATTTTGTGCCCACGTACTTCCATGCCATCAAGAGATTTAGCAACACTCTCAGAGACGTTTATCTCATGTTCTCCGAATGCTTCGAAACCGGTAACAAGAATCGGCTTCGCCATGTGTCATCTCAGTAATAGCACTGCAATGAGTATTTGCGTCGCCACATTGACAAGTGATACCACTTTGGACAATACTATGCAGGACGATGATATGGCTCTAGAAGTCGTCGTCCCGGTAGACGAAAAGGACGTCGATTCGATTGCATTAGGAAAGACAATTTGGAATGAGATTACGGCTGGAGTTGGAATATGGGGAGCATTTAGACCAGTCTTTGCAGTAGCATTGTCTCTAGTTCCATTTTTGTTCCTAGGCCAACATTTCAATCGTAAACATCGAAGAGGATTTGATTGGTTTTTACTTCAGATACCGCTAGCATTCACGCTAGTTCTTTGGGTACTACTTTACGTTTGGTCAGTGTTTGATGCCTGGAGAGATGCTAGCGTTAACGTCGCAAACAGTCATGACCAAAGTTGATCACTGCACTTTAGTTCCCCACTAGCCATGCCCTCAAGGTCAGCTTTGTCATCATCATCGAATTCATCAGGAATGCTTCCTGAAAAGATATTCCCGATGCTACTGCTTTCAATAGCCCAGTACATCACAGAGTCATCATTACTTGAGTGACCTGGATGGTCGGGATCTTCGTGGTCTATTGGAGAAGTGTATACCAAGTTTACCAAACCAAGCAAGTGACCTGCCTCATGAACAGTGACTGCTCTTTCTATTTCCTCTGCTGATGGACGTCCCAAGAAGTTTTCAGAATCTTCAATTGAATCCTTGAATACTGCCACTGTAGATGCATCTACTGCAACTCCCAATACCGAATCATCATTGTATGTCCCCTTTGGGAATAGGAAATACCAGTTGAGAGTATCAGAGCCCATGGCATCATCGCCATGTTTCCATCTGGCATCGCGCACGTCGTTTGCGCTCCATGAGTTGTCTTCACTGAAATCAACCTCTCGAGCAACGATTTGAATTCCGCCTGGTTTGTCGCAAACCTGGTTTAGTCTTGTTTTGAGCAGATCCATCGCCACTGGATCATATCCGTTTTCAAACAAAAAGTGGATTTTCATCCCCTCAAATCGATCATCTTGAAGGCAAGCCAATGCTAGTCCACCAGGGATTCCGCGCTTTTCTTCAAACAATTCTTCTGTTCCGAAACAACCTGCGAGGCTGCTTGAAATTAGTACAAAGATTACAAAGACTACTCGCATTTAATCACCTAAAAATCATCTGGAATTTCTGTTGGGCTAAACAATTGTCCTGGACCTGCTGCTTGGGATAATTGGTTCCTTGCAAGGTGTTCCCATGAGCGCATTACTCCCAATGCGTCACTTACCAACATTTGTTCTTCTTCCAAAGTTACCCTAATCAGCGTATCAAGAATATCCATTCTATCTCTATCGACCAATGATAGAGCCTTCTCAAGATCAAAACTTGCACTACTCTCTACTGGTTCAGAGTCTAGTGGCCAAGGCTCTGACAAATTGCTAGGCAGTTCGTTGGTGTGCTCTTTTAGTTGTGATAACAAACGATTTGTCCACCTTGATATTACCAAACTCGTTTCCAAGATTGGCATGTTTAGTTGGTTGATCAAATTCACCAACCTCTCTTGCAATGTGACCATTGAATCTGCGCCACTCATCTGACTACCTCAAATGTTTACTTACTATTTTGTAGATATTGGTGACCATAATGGTTCCATTGTTCCATAGTCCATCCTTCTGGCAAGCCAGTTGGAGGCAATGGAGGTGTAGCGCTGCCAGCACCTTGTGACAGAGGCGGAGCATTCTGCACAGGAGCTACAGGGGCGGCTTGCTGGATTTCAGGAACCATCTTTGTATCCATGGTTTCAATAACCTCAGCGGTCTGGTCTGATTCATCTACTTCCTCGCCACGGCGAATTCTGCGCATCTGTACCATTGTCCAAACAGCAAACGACATTGATACCAATGCAATCAGATACATGATAACTGATAGCTGTGAATCTGCAACCTGGTTCGCAAGTGCAGTTCCATCTCTTTCAACTTCTTCTTTTACAAGGAGTGGTGAGATTGAGATTCTTTCTTTCTCTACTCCTGAGTCTAGAAGTAGTATCCTGTGTTCTAGCGTGTCATCTACTGCTCCGTCAGCGGTAGCGTCCAGCCTAACTTGTGCCTTCTTCCCACTAGAAATTTCAATTGACGAAGAGGAGATTGTTGCCCAGTCATCACCCGAAACAAGTCTCTGTAGAACAAATGTTACAGCTCCTGATGCTCCAGTGTTTCTAGCTTCGATGGTTAGTGTTACTGCTTCATCTGGATTTGGAGTTGGGTTAGACCATTCCCATGTTGTATCCGCCGCTCTCAGACTAACTTCAGGACCTGTCAAGGCCAGTGGCCAAGATGCCAATGGGTCAGAGACAGTATTTCCATCACTGTCGTAAGGATTTCCTGACTCATCTGAACCTGTAACCCAAATGTCGATTGTGTAAGATGGAAGGAGCATGGTAGCACCTCCATCTGTCAAGTCAAGATATCCCGTCCAGAAGAATTGATCCTCGAATGGTGTAGTATCCGGTAATGGAGATGACCCTCTGCTGATTTCAGCCTCGCCTGCCCTAACAAGGTAATGCAATACTGCAGGATCTTCTAAAGAGAATCCTTGATCATCTCGTGTTTCGAGCATGACTTGCAAGTTGTTTGCTAGGGATATCGGAATTTCCTGATTAGGTTCAATTCCGCCTAAGGTTACGGCGTGAATTGTTGGTCTCTCACTATCGACTGCCAATCGGAGTCTTGGTTTGAACTCGGATTCATCTTCAGCGAGTCCGGGCAGGTCTGTCAGTTTAGCACGTAGGTCGAGGTGGCCACTCCTGACATCTGGCACAAGCATGTCAATACTGAAGTATCCACCCTCTCTGCTTGTAGTTGTCCATTCATTTTCAAAATCCCCAAGTGATATTGTGAAAGTGCCTGCTGGAGCAGGAGTCTCATCCTCTGAGAAAATTACTCTTCCACTGAAGCGTAGAGCTTGCCCCGCACCGATTAGAGTTTCATCGAATTCAGGATTGTAATGGTTGGTTCCATCTCGCAATTCGATTGCAAGAATGTGACCTGGCTGAGTATCAAAGCGTAAGTCATTATCAAGGCTCCACAAATCATTACCCAGTCCGGCTTTGTGTATGTTACAAGGAAGTTCTATGTCAATTCCACAGGACTTATCCTCAATCCAGACCTTTGGAATGAAGTGCTCATTACCGTTCGTGTCCCAAACCTCTGGGAAGTTCCAAGTAAGTTGGAATTTAATCGATACAATCATTCTAGATTGGCTATCTGGGTCCAAAATAATCGAAGAGTATAGATTGGAAACTGCTAATCCCGTACCTCCACTCTCGAGATGCATCTGTGGCATTCCTTCCGAGCTTTGTGAAATGTAAGCAAAAATTGAGGTTTCATCATCATCGAAATCTCCGGCTAAAGCCAAATGCACGAATTCTACGTCCCACCATCCGTTGATATCTGAAATCATGAAGGTTGCAGTGTATGGAATTCCAGGATGTAATGGAGCCATATCATCGTGCCCTGTTATGGTTGAGTTATCTACATCCATAATCGGTTCAAACTCCTCGCGTATTGTGTACCATGATAGAGAGTTATCCCATTCGGGTTTGACTTCACCAGGTTTGTCCCCACAGAATCCTCCAGGTTCTATGTCACAAACTGGGGAACCACCCATGGCAATGACGTTGTCTTGACCATCTTTACCCGTTACATAAAAGGAAACCTTGTCTCCATGTACAAGCATTGAATCATCGATTAATCCGTTGAATACATTCAATCCGCCTGTTAAAATCTCAGGCGTAGTTAACGTCTTGGATCTGTATTCGATAGGTTCGGGTAGTCCATTGAAATTCGAGTCATCACACCTCTCGTGAACTCCGGCTTCGCATCCAATCCAATAGTGCAGGTCAACAGTTTGTGGTGGGTCTACAGAATCTTGGATTATGATTTCAATCGCTTGACCACCTGGCGAAGGAGGTCCTTTGTGCATCTCCGAGGAGATTTCTGGACTTGCAAATAGGACAAGTGGAGAATTACCGTCAAAAATCAACTTTACTGTATTGTACCCTGGATTGACGTAGGTGGAACCGTTTTCGAGATCAACAACTTCCACGTAAAGTACCATGCCACCTGGTGTTGATTCGATTGGAGAGCTAAAGGTCATGTTATATTGGCCAAACCCAGGATTACCTTCAGTATGAAGTACAGTAGGTTCTCCGATAGGGTCACCATCATAGGTTACGTTTTGACCAATAACTCTGAGTGTAAATTCACCTGCTCTTGGTGAGAATGCTGAGTTTTCAAAGTTGATTCCTCCAGTGATTGAGAGATTTAATCCCCCTCGAACCCAATCTCCAGAATACAATTCTCTTCCTGTTTCCTCCCAGACCCTCATACCATCTAGCTGGATATCGTTCTCAATGTTCAGAGCGAGCGTGTCTGTTGTCCAACTATTCACTTGTGGACCTAGGTCATCGCTCAAGGAAACAATTGCTTCCATCTTCCTCTCATCATCCCATGTCCAATTAACTCTAAGTGGCATTTTAACCGATACTATTCCCTCGCTGTCCATTGTTGAGGTACAATTTCCAATGTCGAACTCGACGATACCTCCGCCATCACTCTCAACCGAGCAGGTATCACCACGCAGCCATCTAAATGCTGGGTTATCACCGTATGAATTATTCAAACCAATTGTAGCCTCTGTGACACGATCAACCAAATCTCCGTGAGCTAATCTAACAACTAAATTTCTGTATACACCATCAGGAGCAATCAAGCCTCCTTCGAGGCTTGCGTCCATTACTCTAGTGTTGAGTCTGTATTTGATGTCAAGGTCTGTAAGTTTGACTCTGCCGGGGGTGTTTGCTTTGACTGCTATCGGTATTTCGACTGTGCCAACCCCATTCGCCGGAATGTGGTCGTTGAATGCATCTACAAGGCTTGGAGTTTCTGATACTACTGTTCCAACCGGTGAATCATCAGATGCAACAACAGAACTCTCGTTTAGGAACAGTATTGACTTCCAATCCCAGTCACCATCATCTCCGACATCTAACTGCGGAGCATCAGGATAGCCTTCCTCATACCACAAGATGAAGGAGTCGACGGAAGGAGTGACTGTATTGTCAGTAGTTGCTAAAATGATAGAATAGAGTAGTTCATTACCAGCGCCTGAGGTTGAGAATGAAACTTCCTGATTGTTTGTTGCAGACTCCCACGTCGAACCATTATCGTTGGAAACCATTACGCTAATGCTCGAACTTGAGGGTTCATCAGCAGTCCATACAGCTCTAACTTTTCCAACATTAGTGCCTGTTGACACCTTTTGGCTTGTCCAGTCTCCAGAAGTTTGGTATGAAGTAGCGTATTCAAGGGAAACCCACCAAGATACGGCAGATGAACCTATGAGTTGCATTTTCCAAACTAATTGATTTCCTGGGTGTGTGAAGTGAATGGTTTGGTTTTTCTCAACTGTCTCCCAGTGAGTGCCGTTGTCCGCACTTACCCAGTAGTCAACTCTGTCTCCTTGCGATGGCGCAGACCAGTGGTTCATGAAATTAACAGCAAGAACTTCGTCTTCAGTCTCGATTGTCTCTCCAATCCAGGTAGTGGTACCAGGAGCAGGTGTTGTAGGGTAAGATATGCCCATTCCAAATTCCCGGTAGTAGAGAGTTTTTGAACCCCATGTCGAATATCCGGTATCGACTGTGATGATTCTTTCACCGTTGTAGAAGAGACCTAGCCCCTTCGCAGAAATATCTTGGGTACCTGTTTGTGGCACTAATGAAGAAGAACTGCCTGAAATAGCCCAAGCGCTCAGTTGGTCTGTGTCTTGATAATAGCTGCCTTTCATGCACCGCATGTAGAAGAAGCCAGAATGGACCACGAGACCGTGCACGTTGCTGGAGGTCTTGCCACACTCGGTGTTAGAGGAGGAACTTGAAGAAAATGAATACTGTTCCTCTCCCCGAGTAAATTGTCCATTATCTCCAAAGTCGTATGATACGATTCTCCTCTGTTGTCCATGAGCAACCCATATTTTGTCACTTTCTCTGTCGTATGAGATCGCACTATATTCGCCATATTGCGGTGAAATATCGTAAGAGTCGACACAGCGCCAAATCCAATCATCTGAAACATCTATTGCCAAAACTCTACTGTGTTGAGTTGGGTTTGAATTACCGTACATGTACTTGTATGTTGTAAAAATACCATACAGCATTTCTTCGTCATTGATTGTCCAATCTTTGAAACCATATGATTTGTAATAGGTCGAACTTGGGTCCTGTGGTAAAGTGCAAGCTGCTTCCTGTTGCAAGTCAACAACGATATCCCTTGTAACGTTGTTGGGGTGCATCCTTGTTACTACCTTGTCGAATTGGGTGCCAGTAAATGTTGACATGAAAAGCCAATCATGGTTTTCAAGAATTGCACCTTGACCTTGAGCCATCAAGTTTGAACTGGTCATTTTGACTTGGTTGCTGAACCTAGATTCGGTAGAATTCGAGGTGTGAGGTTGGCGTACGGCAAAGCTACCATTGTCTAGCCAAGCATCTGAACCTGGTAGAGTTTCTTCACTCACCCCATGGGATGAGAACTCAAAATCACCATCACCAAATCCAAGTGTTAAGTCTCCACTTCGTGCGTCACTTTGACTAGAAACACCATCCATCCATTCTTCGTATGTATCGGTTGAAACTTGGGACCAACCTGTTGACGAAGCACCAGATAGGGTGACCTGTACGTCTAGAACTTCAGCCCCCTTCGGCATTGCGACTACAGTTGTCTTGTCTGCGCCACCTTGGTACAGTGCGATATTTTCAACACTCCCGTCAGAGAATGTGTAAATGTGACGAGATGAACTGTTTGCTTCCGCTTCGGTGATGAACATCTCTGAAAACGGACTCATTGGTGTAAGCACGAGAATGAATACCATCATTGACAGCGCGGCACGAGATGAAAATTTCTGCGACATTTCCCAACGACCCATGTTTCGGTGTTATCCATAGGACTTGAATTAACCGGCGACAGGTCACAATCAGAAATCCCCCCTTTAGGGGGGAATTCTGTACTCATGATGTGTTTCGACTATCGTATCGTATTGGTGAAGAATCACCACGCATTCCATCTTCTTCGTCGTCCTTTACTTCGAACCAATCTACTAGCCAATCTCCATCGGTGTCCCAATTAAGAGGATCACTACCTTCTGCGATGTGGTCATCATCAAGGTCCAACAAGTACCAACCAAACTCGTGCTCGCCAAGGTCAACCGCAGGAGCGCGGTTTGTGCTTCCAGTGTAATACAAATCCCAGTTATCTGTGACATCTCCTGAACACAACAAAACATCATTTCCAGTGTCTAAGACAAGGAAATCTGTATCCATGTCATCGATTATTAATGCATAACTTAGGTCATCGATATTTTTCTTGTTCATACCGAGATAATTTGTCTGATCTTCTGTGGATTCACCCAAACCTAGTGTGAAAGCTCTGAAATGCCACCACTCTGTAATTGGCGAGCCATTCCATGTTTCTCCAGACAGCCTTACAGAGTCTGGAGAGTCTAAATTTGGATTTGCAACCGCAAAGAATTCCATGAAATTGGTGTAAGCAGTGTATTCACAAGAAGCACCAGAGCAGTCCCAATTTCCATCTTGGTCTGGGTCCTCATTAGCATCTAGAGGGTCCCTTGGGTCAAAGGTTGCCCAAGTCCAACCCAACTCTGGACGGGATAGTGTTCCAGCATCCTGTGACAAAGGTCTGCAGGAAACTGTTGAAGAGGTACAAGCCCCACCTGTACCAGGGTCTATCCACTGAACTTCAACCTTCAATCTAGATGAGAAATTGTCGTTTGATTCATTCCAGCCTTTTTCGTACTCATACCAATCTGGCAGCATATCGCCATCAGTGTCGTTATCCATTGGATTCGTTCCATACTTGAAGACCTCTCTGCCATCTGAAAGATTCCAATCACGGTCATGGGAAACTACCTGGCCTGAACTGAGTAAAGTGTTGAATGTGACCGCATCATTATCCGAATCATTTGTGTCAGGTCTAGTACCGTTTAGATACTCCATTAAGTTGGTAAACGGTAAGTCTCCTATTCCACTTTGTATTACTTCTCCAGATGGCGTAAATTCTCTATTTTCCCAGTTACCTTGAGGAGCTGGAATATCGAATGAAGTTCGTCCATACCAGCCGTCACTGTCAGGGTCGTAGTTTACGTCAAATGGATTAACTGGATTTGTTGACCAATGATTTTGTGTGGTGGGGTCCGGCAAACCGTAAACGGCGTAACAGAACTCCCAACCGTCATCGATACCATCCTGGTCTGAGTCAGAATTAGTTGGGTCCGAAATACCAAACAAGGTTCTGTTAAAGGTGTTTGAATCTGCCGAATTAATCTTCATCATTCTTGCAGCAGAAATTGAGTCTTTACCAACAAAAGTGTTGAAGATTGCTCGTCTTGCTTCCGCCTCTGTGTAACCCTCCTCAACATAAGCATCGATAGTATCATCACCAAATCCAATCAACCCGGATCCGGTTGTAAGTCGCTGAGAGAACTTACCGTAAACTCGAGATTCATATTCGCGCTTATTTGTAAACTGTTCCTCGAGAGAAATGTTACCATCTCTATCGCAATCTACCGAATCCATATCACTATCCAACCACTGGTCTGAATCAATCAATGGGTTCATCGACCAGCGATTGTTTTCCAAGTCCCAACTTGTGAACCAATATTCGTAACCATCAATCATTCCGTCGTCATCTGTGTCAGCGATTGTTGGATCGGTTATTCCCATCAGAGTTGAGATGAAATTATTGGCAATACCTGTCGATTGCCACTCGGTAAACTGATCCAAATGCCTCTTTCCACGCTGCCCTTTATCGAGGATAATTGTATACACCCTTTGTGCCTTTTGTGTCGGATCATTTAAGTCGCCATCAATGTGCAATAACGGCGCATCAATTGGGTGACTTTCTCCATTTTCAGGATTGGTTGTAACAAGAGAAAACTCTTGAGCATCTGTGAGAGCATCGTCATCTGCGTCGAATGAACCATCGCCTGGAACTAGAGGATTTAGAGTCCAAGTCTGTGCTGTATCATTCCATGCTGTGAACATTAGCTCCAATCCATCAAGGAATCCATCGCCATCAGTGTCTGGGTTTGTTGGATCAGTGGTCCAGCCAGAGACATTGATTATGTCCTGTCCAACAAATGATCCAAATGATTCAGTGTTTGTTATTCCTGCCCATTGTTGAATTGTATATCCAGCTCCGATTGTAGTTACATACCACTGAGGACTCGTTCGATTAGCATTAGTTTCGGAAAGTTCTGGAGAGATGCTGTTGTACTCTTCCCAATTACTCATTCCGTCATCATCTGAATCATCCCAGCGGTCTTCTGAATTAAGTGGGTCTAAGCTCCATTTAGAGTCTAATAATTCCCATCTAGCGTACCAAATTTCCCAACCATCCGGCATTCCATCAGAATCACTGTCTGCATCTGTAGGGTCGCCTGTAAGAATGCCATCTCCAAAGTTATCCTCTGGCGCGCCCCAATCGGAGATATTCCTAAACAAGTCTGTAGAGAAATTGTTTGGAAGTTCTTCGCCGTCTAGTGTCATATTTCCATCAAACAAATCATCACGAATATTGTATTCTAACCAATTAACAAATGCCTCGTTTTCTTCAATAACACCATTGTGATTGATATCATAGCCATCCCCGTCAGGGTTTTCAAATGCATCACTTCCGTTGAGTGGGTTTATTCCGACTCGAGAAACATCCCAGGTACAAGCACCTCGTGCCTCCCAACCATCTGGCAAGCCATCGCCGTCTGAATCTCTATTGTTGGGATCTGGCTCTACCCAGAGACCAACAGCAGATTCTGTTTCAAAGTGACTCTCGAGTAGGTCTCCAATCAGTCCTGCATCCTTGACTAGCGACCACTGGTATTCACAAAGATTCGTCAAACCATCACCGTCTGCGTCCCATTCTGCATCGTTAGGGTCGCTTGGATCCATGGTCCAATTATTTGAGCCTGTGAATGATGAACCAATCCATCTCCTATGCTCTAATTCCCAGCCATCCGGCATTCCATCGCCATCAGAATCCGGGTTGGTTGCGTCAGTACCTGAATCGATTCCTAGAGATTGGAGATATGTGTTGTTTGCAGCAAGACCTGCAGCATCATCACACACGTGCTCGAAATCATACTGGTTAGTGTAGTGACAATTCAGAGGAGTTATTTCATGGAATATGCCGAAGTATTCTGCTCCGTCACCAACCCCGTCACCATCTGTATCAACCACACGAGGGTCGGTTGCATTGTATCCATTTGCAGTTGTGGCAGTATATCTGAACTCATCCAAATTCCTCCACAATCTTTCATTGATTGGATCGCTATCGAGATTGACACCATCTGCATCAGCGTCAAGAAGTGCATCCCAAGGGTCGGTTGGGTCTAAGCCATACCTGACTTCCCAACCATCCAACATTCCATCTGCATCTGAGTCATTTGCCATTGGATCCATCAGTTCGAGATTCGAGAATTTTCCTGGTCCAATGCCAACAAAAATCTTGTCAACCCCTTCAACTTGATGGACTATTGCTGCTGAAATATAACCTGGAATCCACTCTTGATTTGTCATTCCATAAACGGCAGCATATCCGCCATTTATCGACCACATACCCCATCCTGATCCAACTATGAGCTCGTTTCCAGTTGAGTAAATAGAGGAAATATCGTTTGCAAAGTCAACTGTCTCTCCATCTACACCTTGGTGTTCTAAGTCGCCACCAAAAGTGATTAGTCCGGAAAGAAGGTCATATCGATGTAGTCCCGAAGGAGTTCCAATCCATACTACTTGCTCTTGGCCCCCGTCTGGCCCGTCACCAAGTAGAGCGTTTACGTGTGCTGGGTTCTTGTCAACTTCGGCACCTATGGTTCTGAGTTCATCAATATCTGTAGCGATTAGAGTAGGTTCCGGAGAGAAGTAAAATCTCCAATTAGGTGTTGCTGCATCTCTAGCAGTGGTTGTTTCAACAGTCAGCAATCCTACATCTGTTCCTACAAACAGAGTCAGAGAACCTCCTGTCGCATCCACATGTACAATAGAGGTCGCTGTAGCATTCCCTGTGTTTAATGCATTTGTGATTCCGGTTCCAACACTCAGTTGTGACACGGAAATCTCGTTAATTTGGAAAACAGAACCGAATCCAGAATACCCAAGTGCGAGGACATAATCATCCCCGCCATCTGCAATCAACTTTGCACCGGCAGTGTACCTTCCAGGGTAGAATTCCCATTGGCTGATTGGCTCGATTTCACCCTCGTTGTATTCTGCAATCCAAACTCCTGCTTCAGTTACCATAACCACATGATTCTCTAAAACAATCATGTCATGCAGATCGTGTCCTTGAGGCAATTCATAATCGGTTGAAACATCGTTCTCGAAGTCGATTATTGAAATACCTAACTTAGTACCAACCCACAACCTTTCATCGTCATCGTGGAATCCTCTTATGTCGTGGTGCATTACAGATACTTCGTCTTCATCCGCTTCTTGGGATAGAATGTATTCTGTGTAAGTTCCCTCAGTCGCACTGAGATCTGCCGATCTCATCCCTGATTTCACCATGTTTCCATCGTCTAAGTGCACGAAGTATTCTTCAAGAGTGGATAATTGTTCACCGAGGGCTAATGCTTCTTTCGAGCGTTGTAAATCAAGACTGATAATTCCATCTCTATTGGCATCCCAACCGTCGTTATCTAGATCAATCAATGCATTAGAACGATTCAGTGGGTCAAGACCAAAGTGGATTTCCCAACCATCCGTGATACCATCTCCGCTAGATGGGAATAAACGACGGTGCTTAACACCGTCATAGTTGAATCTGTCACTATCATCTTCAATTGGGTTGGTACCCAGCCAAACATACTCATCGATGACGCCATCAGTTCCGTTTCTGGCACAGGCATCAAGAATGTTGGTTAGTTTGGTAGAGTTACTGTTTTCTGAGATAAATGGCCACTCACTCAATACCGATGACTCTGGATTTGGGGCATGACATCTAAGTCCATCCAGTTCGTTTGTCCAATTTGCAGGTGCACCGTAGAGGTATTCCTCAGGAGAGGTAAGTAACTCATTCACACTCATGAATCCATCACGGTTTACATCGAATCCATCGTCATCAGGATCTAAATCAGCATCACTTGCGTTCAATGGGTCAAACATTTCACAGACGTATCTCTGTTCTTCGGTATCAAATCCACCGAGTTTTTCGCACATGTGTGCCTCATAGCCATCCGGCATTCCGTCTCCATCGGTATCTGCAACCCTAGGGTCGAGATACCAACGTTCACCAGATTCGTTAATCACTCCTGTAAGCCCCCTTGTAAATCCTGGGTCAACACATTCTGCTGGGTAAGGCCAACAATATTCCTCCGTAGCATTGAGGCCATCTAGGTCGATGTCAACGTAAGCATCGGAAGCATCGTCTTTATCCAACCCTTTCATCGCTACAGCCCTGTCATCAGGGGAAGAGAAATTTATCCACTCGCTAAACAAATTCTCATGCACATCTGGAATATTGTCTCCATCTGAATCGGTAGCCGGAGGCCTTTCACCTTCCGTCAAGTTGGGATTGGTTGTACCCACGTTAGAGATAGCGGGTAATTGTGAAACGAAAAACAAACCTAGTACCACGAGAACAGTCATGAGAAGCGTTGATTGAGAGCGTCGCATTGTCATCACCTACGGGCGCGGTAGCACCCATACAGATTGTTACTACTGAATCAGCCTTAATATAGTGATGGAGCAATGTTCAGACTCAGATTACCTTTGGTAATCTAAAACGCTTAATCAAATCATCACAAAATAAGAAATTCAAGGGGTGAGTTCAAGGGCCCAACGCGTTGCCGTCCCTTAGTTCGAGATGTCCCTAACATTCACCCACCTTGGAACTGGTAGTCGCGGTAATGCGACTCTGGTAGAGAGTGGTGATGCAAAAGTACTGATTGACCAAGGTTTCTCTGGCAAACAACTCGAAACTAGGCTTGCGAGGATGGAAATCAATCCAACAGAAATTGATGCGATTGTTCTAACCCACCATCATGGCGATCACGGAGGAGGCGCATCAATCGCTCAGAGGAGATGGAACATACCCATCTTTTGCAATGACAGAACAGCGACTGCACTGAATCTCGACTTGAAAGGGGTTCAACTTTTTGAAAGTCTAGAAGCACTAAATTTCGCAGACGACTTAGCACTATTACCCGTACCAGTACCTCACAGCGGCGCAGACAATGTCGCATTCATTGCAAGCCATAGAGGCGAGAGGGGAGCTGTAATCACAGATTTAGGCTCATGGACTGACGAATTGGTAACCCATGTTGCAGGATGCCAACATATCTCAATAGAAGCGAACTATGACCACAACAGGTTATGGAACGGTCCTTATCCTAGACGACTGAAAGACCGCATTGCGGGAAGAGGAGGTCACCTTTCCAACGACCAAACAGGACAATTCCTTTCACAAGTAGTTGACAAAAATACTCGATCCCTTGTTCTGACTCACTTATCAGAAAAGAACAATGCACCGCATATTGCTGAATCTAGCGTACTGTACCACATCGACGAAATGTTCGAAGGCGATATTCAGATTTCTCTACAAGATGGACCTGAATTCTCACACCACATCGGACAAACAGAAAGTGAGAGAGTTGCTCGGCGAGGATTAACACTTCGAGGATAAGCCCTGTAAGGGCTTGTTTTTGGTGAAACCCTAAGAGGGTGGTTCACTCTCTCCTACACAATGAGGTCACAACGCAAGTCCGATAGTGACCTCGCAGTCAGTGAAGTCATCGGTGTTGTGATGCTACTTGCGATGGTGATCACAATGATGGGAGGGGTGTTTGTATTCCTTACCCCATATGTCAATGATTTTCAAGACAATACCGCATGGTCAAACGCAAATGGGATTGCTGAAAGGCTAGACGGAAGGATTGATGTCGTTGCAGGCGCAAGTGCTGACACCGGACTTAGAACTACAATTCCCCTAACTATGAGCTCAATTTCTCCTATCATTAGTGCAGAAGTGTGGACTGTCTCAGCAGATTTGACTGCGGAAGAGATTGTCACAGTCGAGTACATTAATCAAACTACATTCAGTGTTACCTCGGAAAACGAAACAGCCGACCGTGCCATAATTTGGACTGAAAGCGGGGAAGTCGAAATAACATTCAATGAAACTTACGAAGAGGTTTTGATAACCCATAACTTGAGTGTTGCAGACATATACATCGTAACAATATTCGATGGGGAAAACGAGATTCATAAGCATGCAAAGATACCAATCTCAGGACTAATGGTAAAGACGAAAGTACAGACAGGTGAGCATTCTATTGGACTACTGAACGACGCTCGTTACGACAAATTCTCTGATGAAACCTGGAGCATAACTTCATTTCCTGACATGAATATAGAAGAATTATTCGACGGCACAATGAGGGCTAGTTTGTCTCTGAGAGACGTAGATACTGCCGGTGCGATTCCTGACGGCAGAAACGCAGTCTTCGACGTCCGCTCTGAAGGCCCAATTACTCTCTTTAGTGGTGATGCATGGAACTTCAGATTTACATTTGAATCATCATTGGGCCCAACTGTCGCCCCACAGATGACTGAAGGATGGCTAACCGACTACAACCTTCACAGAGCGTCTAACACTTTAGACCAGCATAGAGGTATCAGTCCGTGGTTAAGGGCAAGCGGAATCGATGGTCTGACAATAGACCACGGTAATTCTGTTATCGATTTAGAAATCGAATTACAATTAGTGGAGGTTAGCAAATGATTCGCAATAACCTCCGCAGAGACGAGGAAGCAGTAAGCGCTGCTGTAGCCACGGTCCTACTCTTCGGCGGAGTAATTTCAATTATTGGAATTATGTTACTTTCATTAATGCCAGTTATACAAGAATTAGAGGGTTCTCTCAAGAGGAACGACATGCAAGCTCAAATGGAAATAATGGCACATGAGGTCACATTACTTTCTGAATCCGGATTACCCGGCGATTCAAGTCAAGTAGAACTTATTCCGGTCGATGGAGAACTTAGATGGGATAGATTCAGGGGAGGTATGTGGTACTCTGCATCTTGGTATGAAGGTGATACTTTCAGAATTCAAGGAGCTTTAGACTTGGATAGAAATATTGAGGTTAGGCATGCTGAAAGCAACGTACAAGCGATTTGCTACGAAGACATGAGACTAGGTCCGGATAGACCATTCATTTTTACACCTAATAATCAAACTGATACAGTATTAGTAACGCCCAAACACGGTTTGACAATACCACTTGGTCCTGTAGAAATTGAACACGCTGGGATAGAACACACCCTTTCGATAGGAGAAGTCATGAGTTTAGATTCAAACAGCCAAATCAAATCAAGTCATGATTTGGTTGGATTACAGTTGAAGGGGGATTCAGGGGTTGCACTAATGCCTCCCTCCAAGCCAGACCCCGCAACCGGTAAGGGGCAGCATTGGGCAATTCCTTTACCATCGGGAGAAACGACAATTGAAGTCTTTGCAAACGATGATATTCTCGTTCAATGGCATACTCTCACCGATTCTGGGCAAGAGGCTGTACCCCAAACCAATGCGGTTAGAATAGCGAATTCATGGACAAAAACATTCAACCTTTCAGAGATTAGTTTAGTGGAGATAGTTACTGACGTAGATGCTCATCTGATAATTTACCATGGAGATTCTGGCAAAACATCTCTACTGGGAGAAGAGGGTAATTATCTCTCTAAGCACTTCATAGCGCCTTCTCAATCTGGAAATTTGTCATTCTCTAATCCTAGTCAGAATGCTGCAACGATTACATGGAAAAATGGTGGTATCTCAGTACCTGCCAACCAAACTATTGAAGTTGAGTGGCCTCCTTCAAACATCGATAGCGCTGCAATCTTAGAAAGTAGCGAGAATGTCATTATTCAGTGGAAACTAAATGGCAAGGGAATGACATTGTTGCCAGCCACAGATACAGGCCAAATCACTGGTCTAGAATTCATTGAAGATAATTCACAGACGACTATCAACTACTCCTCTGAATATGATGACTACAAATCAATTTTAGCAAAAGATGGAAATTCAGGAGTTCTTGCATTAGAGGATGATGGAGCCATGCGTTGTGTTGCAATAGACCAAACTGCATCAGGATGGATTTCAACAACTCTGCCGTGGAAATCAATGAATGGTATACCTGAAGGGCAAATCATCACTGCTTGGAGAGATGGGGATCACCCGGCAAGTATCGAGATAACTTTGATCGGGACTGAAGGAGATGCAACCCACGCCAACCTAGCCACTGCATGGGCATTCCATATCTCAAGACTAACTTACGAATTTGATACCTCGATTACTGGACTGGAGGTGGCATGGTCCGCTGGTGCAGTTGTTACAAATCATCCCGAGTTGGACCCGACTATACTGGTCGGACCAACAGATAGACAAGGTCCCGGACCAAGGTTTAGCGCAACAATACCTTCTATGCACCCTACAAAAACATCAGTTACTGGTAGCGGTATAATGGATCTCGACATTGAATTATCCATGAGAGAAAGTTTAGCGTCAACTACAGCATATGATGTTAGAAGAGGATGGGTAGGACCATACGGAGATGCGGTTGCTTCTTGGGCAAGCACGAGCCTAGAGACTTCCGAAGACTGGATAGTTAACCCTGGAAGAATTGACTTACTAACTGACTATGTTGGCTGGGTCCCTGTTCCAACAGTTGGACCTAGTGAAGCTGTATGGCATACAGCAGGTCAACCAATACAATTCAACCTGCAAATAAGCAGCCTGAATGTTGAAATTTCGGAGGCTGGGTCATGACGAGTAGATTGGTTGAGGACGAATCTGGAGCAAGTACAGAACTTGGCTACATTTTCACATTCATGCTCGGAGTATTGTTCCTGTCAATGTTTAGTGTATGGGCGTTTGGCCTAGAAACCTCAACAAGAGAAAATTGGAATACAACCGCTGTTGATGTAAACATGGCAGATATTGCTGCTGCGGTCGAAAGGGCCGACACTGCAAGCAGAGAAGACTCCAGTGTAAGTTATGCAGAAGTTGTGACATGGAGATTAACCGAAGCTGATGAGACAGAATTTGTTCTCACCCTAGATGACACAGGATTATCACTTGACCATAGCGAGAATGAACTGGATAGAGAGGTTTCGATATCAGGAACAGGATATGGCACATATGATGGAAGAATCAATCTTTCAGGAACCGCAGAAATTTGGATCGTCTACCACGAAGGCGTGACCTATCTATCAACAACTAGACCAGATTTCTGATTATCTGCCCATCACAGCAGTATGTACCATCATCTGTACTTCCCGCATTCTAGTCTGGGCACCTAATTCTCTGAAAACCGATAATGCTCTCTGAAGGTATTCCATCCTACGTTGTCTATCTGGGGCAACTCCGCCTAATCTCGCTAGTAGTTCACCGATTTGCATTCTCAAATCGTTTGCTTCAGAGATAACTAGTGCTTCTCGGTATCTCTCCAACGCTTCTTCGATTCTACCGCTGTCTTGGAGAACCTCGCCCAACAAAATTGATACTTCCACCAAGGCAAGCGGGTCTCCTGCTTCTCCCATTGTTGATAGGGCATCTGTATAGTGATGCAAAGCCAAATCAGAATCGCCAGTCTTTGCGTAATATCTTCCAAGAACAGCTCTAGCCCTTGCATGTAATATCGCATCATCACTTGATTCAGACCTCTCATAGGAGGATAAAGCGTGGTCTCTTGCTCTATCACTCTCACCCAAATCTAGTAACGCTCTAGCCAATACAATCTGAGCAGGAATTAATTCTGAAGAATCATTACTAGAAAGAATGCTCTCGACTTCACCATAAGCCTCCAATGCCTTTGCTTTGTCTCCGTTTCTTCGGAGGATATAGCCCATGTTGTTGTAAGAGCGAGCAGCCCCTATTGCGTCGCCCATGGATATGAATAATTCCAGAGCATTTCTGTGCATTCCAAGGCTTCCTTCTGAATCGCCTCTCTTCAGAGCAATGTCTGCTAAATTCGAAACAATGTCTGCGATAACGTCGTCTAAACCTGCTGCTTCGGCTGGTGGTTTCGCTTGGTTGAATGCTTCCTCAGCTTCATCGAAACGACCGAGAAGGGCTAGTACTTCTCCCCTGAGTCTATCGACCCTACATGCGCTGTCTGCACCTACTGATTTTGTATCGATGGATTCCAATAGGCCCAACAATTCAATGTGTCCTTCTTTGATTAAGTCTCTACCTTGCTCTACCACTAATTTTGTAGCATCTTCGTGCCTTGAAGAAGAAATTAGATGGTAGATTAACTCAAGAGCAATTTGGCTTGATTTGGTTTGTTTACTGTACCAAGCAACTGCTTTGTTGTGAAGATCTTCTCTGGATTGTTTGTCAAGACTTTGGAGAAGGAATTCTCTAATTAGATCGTGAACATCATAAGTGCCTGAATCAGCATTGCGTGCTAGACCAGATTCGACTAGTGAATCTAGTTCATCAGTATTCAGACCTTGTTCTGTTAGAGCCTCTAATTCGATAGGTTCACGGAACACAGATAGAGCCCCAAGTAATCTCTTCTGCTCACCCGAAAGTTTTGAGAAAATCTCGATATTTACATAATTTTCAAGAGATTCATGGAACGCACCTGCTGATGCTCCACGGTTAATCAATTCCAAGACTAAAGGATGGCCTCTACTCAAGGAGTGTATGTACAGTAATTTTTCTTGGTCCAAGTCATCAAATGCAGAGAGTAGGGACCTTGTTGATTCTTGGTCCAATCCTTCTAGTGGCAGAACCAATGAAACAATTCTTCCGTCTGCATCCTTCAGAGGAACGACCTCCTTGAAGGAGCGAGAGAAGATTACCAGTCCAACGTCACCTTCACACTCGACAAGACCTCTGGACAATGCTTGAATTGTTTGATGCAGAGTCTTATCACTCACTTTGTGGTAATCGTCGATTACGATTAGAGCGGGTGAATTAGCAAGAGAATCAACCATTATTCTTGCTGCATCAGCAGACTTTGGAACCGGAGTAGCAGAGATGTAATCTGCTAACATTGAATCTCCAATATTCGATAACCAATCAGCAATGCTTTCCAAGAATGCTCGACTTCCCTCCCAATCCTGACATCTATGATACATCAAGTTCCTTCGATGCATAAATGATTCAATCACTTTTGCTGCCATAGAAGTTTTTCCTATACCCGCTATTCCAGGTACCATCAAAGTCGTTGACCTTGCTTCAAGCAGGTTGACCATGTTTTCTAATTCGGTTGACCGACCATAGAAATGCCTCAATCTTGGCAAGTCTCCGAGGCTAGTGACTAGTTGTTTCTCAACATGCTTCGAGAGATCTCTTTCGACTAAGTCTGCTGAAAGTGACCGGACATCCAAGACCCCATTGTCATCTAGATATCTTATGACATCGACAGGCCTCATAGTGAATGGTAACTTATCTTGGATTTCTCCAAGTGTAGATGCTATTGTGTTACCACCAGGTAAGATTGCTCTGAGTTGGAATTCTCTAAGGTTCTTCCAAGTCTCATCAGCCAACTTCATCCCAGATTCTGTTAAAAAGTAGGCTTTGCGCTTTCTGCTAACTCCTTGAACGTGAGCCTGTCTCTCGATTAGAAGTCCTTGGTCCTTCAATCCAGCAATAGCCCTGGGAACGTTTGAGCGAGCGATTGCAACAGCATTTGCAATCCCCATTTGCGATAGGGCGAATGGTACTTCGACTGAATTCATGAAGTCAGAGAAATCAGAAAGATGTAGTAAAATCCTCTCCTGAACACCCGGTTTTGGTCTGGTCGCCATGGTCGATCATTCTCCTAGTCCTCTTAGAGTGTTGTGTATTTCCGTGTTGGAAATCACTGCTGCGGAGGCCTGTAATTCGGATCTGCGACCCACTGGTTAGTTTGAGCGTCCCAAATCCATCCAGGATGCTGTGGCTGAGCAGCAGGGACAGGTGCAGGTGCAGGTGTTAGTTCACCTGCAGAAGCCGCTGCTTGTTCTGCAGCCCTTGCTTTTGCCCATGCATACGGATCTTCCTCTTTTTGCATCTCAGCCAATGCTTCTTCATCGTCTTCGAACTCTTCTTCAAACTCAAGGAAGAAGAATGCGCCAACTGCAAGGAGTATCGCAATGACTACTACCGCAATAACAATCCAAACCCAAGAAGAAACACCCTCAGTTGCTGATTCACCTTTCTGTAGAGTGATTGAGTTACCGTCGTCTTTTCCAATGAATTGACCATCTTGTTCAAAGTATATCTCGAAGCTACCGTCTCTATCAAGAGCTGAGGATGTGATATCCATCTTCCAAAGGCCGTCTTCGCCAACAACGGTGTCATTTAGTTTGATGTCACCCTTTACAAGTCTCGCTGTGACTACAGAATTTGGCAATCCTGTGCCTTTGAACTCAGCAGAGTCACCAAACTTGACTGCACCTTCATCTACCCTGTCAGCAGTAAACTCTACTCCACGAACAATGAAGTTGACCTGGTAAGAGTATTCTAAAGAATCATAGGCATCTCTTGCTTCAAACATTACACCTTGCATGGACCAATCAGAGATTTCACTTGATGTTTGATACATCGAATCCATCGGGTTGTAAACCGCTTTACCCTCTGGGGTAATTCTGATGTGGTATGCATAATCATCATCAAGAGCAGATGATGGGTCATCGTAGATATCGAATACCATGTGGCTAGACTGTGGACCTACACCATCAGAATCGTTGAAGAAGTCTAGCAGATTGATTTCTGCCCCAACTCCACACTTATCGAAAGCACTTGATTTCTCATCACAGAAGATTGTGATAGTATCAACCCAGCCAGTTGGATTGAATGTCGGCTTGATATTGTCTGCATCTGCGGGGTTATCGATTACAATACGTACCGATTCCATCAAAGAATAATCTACACCATCGTAAGCCCTGACTTGAACTTCATATTGCTGGTCGTGAATTAGATCGCTCGTATCCCAGTATGTGTACCATGCACCGTTAGGCTGGAACGAAGTAATTGGATTTGGACCGTTGTTCAACTCGATACCACTAGCAAGGTCAACGATTGTAATTTCAACACGTGTAACTTGTCCATCGTTATCCCTTGCCACACCACTGATGATTGTTTCATCGGATGCCCTTACACTCTCCATCGGAAGTGGTTCGCTGACCTGGACAATTGGAATTCGGTTGTCATTATCGATTGTGATAGTGATTACTTCTGCATCGCACATGTCCACAACTTCGTGGCAGTAGTTTGAGTCACTTGCCCAAACTGTGAATGTATAGTCACCGCTTGGTAGCGAAGAGAAGTTCCATGTGTCTGCCCAAGCAGCTGCTCCACCTGCATTTGCAGGATAGTTTGCGGAGTAATTGTTAGGTCCTTGAACGCTGAACCAAATATCTCTGATATCGCTTCCTTGAACACCCTGATAGTCGTCAGATGCTGTTCCTGTGAAGAGAACTTCCTGGCCATCGTGGGTAGAACCATCCAATGGGGTATCAAGGTTGATTGTTGGTGGATTGATATTCAGTTTGAATATTCGAGTACTAACAATCGATTCATCCAATCCATCGTAGGAACGAACTCTGAATGTAACATCCTCTTCAAAGTGGTTTGCCATATCCCAATCGAAACTCCATGTCTTAAATGGCCAGTTTGTCATAGTAACTTCACCGTTAGCGCCTGATGTATCTGTTGCTAGATACCAATCTTGGCTTCCATGTGGTTGGATTTCCACTCTCTTGATGTCACCGAATTGTTTCAGCCATGAATCATAGTCATTGAAGTACGGGCCAGATTGGCCATCATATGCAGAACCGGTTAGGGAAATAGTTCTCGCAAATGAGGTGCCGTCGTTTTGGTCAACACCAACGGATGGCGCGATGTTGACTAGATTGATGACTTCATCAACCATACCTGTTAGAGTGAAATCATGCGTAGATGTTCCCTTGCTAAACTTCTTTGCTTCAACTGAGTATGTTGGCAATTCTCGGTTCCCAGATTGACAGTCTGGGTCTTGGTTATCTGCTAGTGTGTCACCATCATTGTCGATACCGTCACTACAGGAATCTTCACCTTGGTCTGTTGCTTGGTGGTTCCAGTTTCTGTCGATGTGGAAGTTTGATGGAAGTGTAACCCACGGGGTGTAACCGTATGGGTCGGTAGTCATGTTGTACAATGGTTTTCCATTTGCATCCTTGATTGTTACAAGAGCATCGGAAACTTGTGAGTTATCTGCTTTGACTTGATACCTTACGAGTTCTCCTTGCTCGACTTGGACACCCCAAGCAGTATTCTGATTTTGAATGTGAATCTTCGATCTATCGAAGTTCTGTACATCAGAATACGTGAATGTTGTAGCATTCTGATTTAGTTCCATAGCCAGAGGCATGAACTTTGGAGGCCATACGCCAGTAAGTGGAACTTGTAGGCACACTGATGAGTCCCACGGGCATTCTCTGTCATCCCAAGTCAGCATTACAGGGTACATCTGATTGCCACCTGGGTCTGGCATGAACTCGCTCTGCACAGCAACACGTGATTCTGTGACGTTGTAAATCTGTGATGCATTGGTGTACGAATTACCAGAGAAGTAAGCAATAGAACCGTATTTGTTTCCATAATTATCATCATACAGCGAGACGTTTGCAGCGAAACCACCGACTTCTATGTCATTATTTTGAGCGTTTACAATGCCGCCTTTAATTCTGAATCCATCTCCTACGTT
>CEUV01093869.1_pt1 | contig 23539 bp, 18 predicted proteins | sample 356401 | NCBI WGS metagenome assembly CEUV01 (sample SAMEA2622710, study PRJEB7988) | marine metagenome | isolation source: saline water (ENVO:00002010), including
CCTGTACCCCCCTCCATAACACCGTCATTATTCGACCATATTGTTTCACCATCAGTATAGAATAAAAGATTTCCAAAGCAATCCGCCACGCTCGCCGCGGATTCTTGCGAGAAAATAGAACTCCCTGATACGGGGATGGGGCTTCCGCTATTGAAATCGATTCCTGCACCATAACCAAACCTCCACTGATTGTATTCTTGCTGTGCAAGTAAAGAAAAAGACAGCATTAAGAAAATCAAGACCTTTGTCATAGCGGTATTTAAAGGTAACCAATAGAATTTACAATGATCAATTTACTAACAAAAATTAAGCCATTAGTACACTTAAGACACCTTTTTATAAAAAAGTTGCTAAAATGAAGGACAAATCATTTTTTGAGGTGTTTTCTTTTTAGGACGGCAATTAAATCTGTACGCTGTACTCAATTCAAACGCCCCCATTGAATTTGTTGATAATTTACTAATTGTTGCATCATAGCTAAATCCAAAATTAAATTTTTTGGTCTGCACTCCTACAAGCAAGACCAAAGCATCAGTATTTCTATACCAAATCCCTGTTGTTAATCTATTTTTGGTGTAGTATAAACCAATATTCAGCTCAGATGCGGGACCTTGCTGCTGAAAAATGATTTGTGGAGATAATTTTGGGCCTATTCCTAATCTACGTTCATGCGGTAGTGAATACAAAGGTATATTCCACCCCACATGTGCAGTATGTCTTCGATTTAGAGAATCTACCTGATCAATTAGAGATATATTCGGCATTAATACGTGATGTACAGAATACCCCATGTGCATATGTTTAGCATAAAGCATTATCCCTGATTGCAAATCAGATCTTAAAATACTTTTGTTTTCATTAATTTCCTGAATGTTTGAAACTTGCCCCAATATTGGATCAATTTGATCAGGAAAAACCAAGGAAGAATGATCCAGCCTTTTTTGAATCACACCTGCTTCAATGGCAAAAGATAGTGTCCAGTTTTGATCTAATTGAACTTTAGGACTCATTATAACTCCAATATTATTGGTTTTTAAAACCCCCTTTCCTGCATCATCTGCATTAAAAATGAGTCCTACCCCCATATTATTTAGAGATTGGTCATAGGAAGCAGAATAACTTACGTACTCTCCTGCTAATCCTGGCCATTGATCTCTAAACGCTAAAATTACTCTTGGACAAACATCTGTGCCTGCAAAGGCAGGGTTTAAATACAATTTGTTTGCATAAAACTGAGAATAGTGATTATCCTGTGCGTTTGAAACAAAATAAATACCGATAAATACCAAAAAGACATACAACTTGCTTTTCATAATTAAATAAATTAAGATTAAACAACGTTGTGCCTGCTCCGCGATTAAACGTTATCGCGAAAATAAAAAATGTCAATTACCTTTTTTTAGGCTGAAGATGAACCCTTAAACTAAACTGATGCGATTCGTAATATTTGTTATTCACAACTAATCCTGAAAACTCACTTGGTTTTGTAAATCCAAGACCGTAAACCAAACGAACTTTACCATTACCATAACCAAGGCTCGCCATAAATTCTTCATTTGTAGCAAGACCTCCCGCAAAGAAAAATCCTTGATAAGAAATTTGTGCATTTGACCATAAGGCCATGTAATTACCAAACTGCACAAAGTTTAATGATGGGCTAAACATAAATTGACCATCCTTATTACTTAAAATATCTGTTCCTAACATAGCCGAAATTTTTGCAGGAATAGTAATGTCACGATCAAAGTATTCTTTAGAATACGAGGGCGAAACTATATGATCTACTTGTGCACCAACAAAAAATTTCTTCGCATTAACCAAAATACCCGCACCAAAATCTGCATTCATAATTGTTGACTTTAAAACCTCTTCAGGAGTGAATGGTATCGACGCATATAAAACGCCATTTCTTGGATCTTTCACATCATTTTGATCAATTTGATTCCACGCTATGCTTTTTTGATTTCCAGTAACCTTAAAAGAAGGTTCAATACTTATACCTTGAATCAATAATTTTGGCGAATAAATAAGAGATAATGAAGTAGAATTTAATTTCCCATGACCAATTCTATCTGCATTTACAATTAATCCAATACCATGATTGCCAACTCTTCCGTCCAATGAAAGTATTTGCGAAGTGAAATTATCAGTTGTTACTGAGGGCCACTCTGATCTGTAGAGATGCTCTGCCCTTATCCCTTCACCTCCATTACCTGCAAAACTCCCTTGTTCTTCCAACGTATGTGCAAGTGCATAATTTAAGTAAGGATCTTTCCTATTGGTAAGGTAAAAAGAAGGTTCATTTGGATTTTCATAAGAAAACTTGGCTTTTTTTAAAGGAATGTCTATCGAGTAAAAAAACGTTTCCTCTCTTCGTGCATTAACTTTAGAAACACTTGATATCTTTTGAGGATTTATTTGATCTTTTGTTCCTTTAAAACTAGGAATAAGAAGATTACTATCCCTTCTTTCTTTTGCATTAAATGCCTTCTCGTTTGTATCCTCTCGTCGAAAGTCTGAACCGATCGCAGAAGAAGGTGTTTGAATATCACTAACAAATGAAGACTTCTCCACATCTTTCGAATCTACATATGGTTTACCATAATTTTTGTTAAGAAAACGATCTTCTGTCAATTGATCTAGTTCCTTTGAATTATTAGATTCAACAACACGAATATCCTGATTACTATTTTGGAATACCACTTCACTATTATCATGTAAAGTCTTTCCTGTTTTACGCGATGTAAGGTGCCTGTTATCAGATTCTACTATAGAGCTTTCATGAGCCGAAGCTAAGCGATTGTCTACACTGTCGAACTTCATGAGTAAACCTGCAGAAGCAAAAGCTACAACAAGTAAGAATGCACCACCTGAAACCCATTTCACCCAACCTTTGGGCGATGTCTTTTCATTTACCAGTAAATCGTCACTATATTTATACTGCAAATTCTCGTTCGGCAGTGTGCTTTGCTGCCAAGCATCAAAATCCACCTGATATTCTGGATTATTTTTAATGAACACTTCCAGCTCTTTCGATTCAGCTATTGAAAGATCTCCTTCGAAATATTCAAAAATCTTTTGTTCTATATTTTCTTTTCCAATCATATTTTTAATATGCTTAGGTCTTTAATTTGATCTTTAATTTTTTTTCTAGCCCTAAATAAATACACCTTTACTTGGGATTCATTGAGGTTCAACATTTCTCCTATTTCTTTGTAATTGTAGCCCTCCAGGTCACGCAACAGTAAAATAGACTTTTGAAGTTCTGGAAGCTTTTCCATAGCCATATCGATGATCTCTTTCAGTTCAAAACGATTTTTAGCATTTACGGAAATATCCATTCCTTCATCCATTCTTGTTTGTCTATTACTTTTTTTTATAAAATTTATAAAGGCATTATAAGCCGTAGTAAACAACCAAGATTTCGCTTTCTTTAACTCAACTTTCTTTCGGTTTGCCCACAATTTCATAAAGGCATCTTGGACTAAATCATTAGCATCTTCTTCATCCTTTGTTAACTTGAAAACAAAGCCGTACAAACGATGACTTAAATCCTTTACTGCACTATTGTAATCCTCTTTTGTCAATACCTACTTAATCCCGAGTTCAAACCTAAATTTCTCTAAGTTTTGGTTTTAAAACAATTAATTTCTTTAAAAGTTACAAGGTGTGCGTAAAATTGCTTAATTTTCAAGAAATAATTAAAGTAATAGTTTGGATTATGTCAGTGGTAAACAATTTTGAAAAGTTACTTACAGATTTTTTTAGCCTATATCACCCCAGACAAGTGAAGAAAGTGGGAAAAATGGTGGAAGAATTTAAAGGCCAAGAAGCTGTTGTGTTAAAATTATTGTGCGATAGATATAAAAAAGCATATAAAGTTGTTCCTGGATTAATTGAAGCGCTAGAAGAAGCTTCAAAAACACCAGTGGCTCCGAGTCCTATAGAAATTGATGAAGAAGTGAATAATCAGGATACCTCTGAAGAATATTCAAATGAATATCAAGGCAATGAAGAAGAGGAAGATGTTGCTAAGGAAGAAGAGGAAGAGGAAGCTGTTATAGCTGAGGAAGAAGAAGTTGCTGAGGAGGAGGAAGAAGAAAAATAAAATCTTTATATCAAGAAATAAAATTGAAGCCTCAATTCATTGAGGCTTTTTTCTTGTTTTTAATTAAACACCCTTTGAGACAAAATAATAATCCCTTGATCAAATAATTTATACGTATAAAGGCCTATTAACTTGTCACTTTTACTAGTAATCGAATAAAAGCTATCATCTCCGCTCACAAATGGCTTTAAATACCGCTTAAATTCTTCTTGGCGTCTCGTCCTTAAATTCTCTGGAACAATTCTTATATATATTCTACTTATCGAATCTCTATAATATACATTCTGATTAATAGTTTTCACCTCCAATCCTTGTGGCACAAAAATAATTTGTCGGATATTCTTTTTTATTAGAGAATCCAAGATCACCTTATAACCTAATGACCTTAATTTTGTGAAAACATTTGGTAATTTCTTAACCATTGCAGGTGAAAGAGAATCAAAACAATTTACATTTGGAACAGGATTATTAATACCATCCATATACTTACTTTCTGATTCTGGTTTTTGAATAATTCGAATTACATATCTAAATCCAACTGTACAAAAAGCAGAATCCTTATGAGCAAATGTTTTAGAGTAAATTGAATTTAAAGGAGCTCCATAATTCAGAGTTGTTTTCTCATCATACCAATTTCCACCCATAACCATTCTGTAATCATCATTCCATTTCTTTCCTTCATTAGAAGAAGTTGTATTTTGACAATCAAAATATCTTTTATATTCCTCAAAAGAGTAATCCATCCATTCAGAAACATTACTCCCTAAATGCTTAATTCCATTAGTAAGAATATGAAGTTTAGGATAATCTTCTGATACAAAATCAACAGGACCAGTGTGCATCAAACCATCAAAAACAAAATTACCTGCACTAATAGAGTACGGGTTAATATTTCTCTCTTTGTTAATCTTTTCTCTCCTATTGGAGCAAACGGAATCCTTAAGTATCAAAGAGTAAAATTTTACTTTATCTCCTGCATTTAAAAATATCGATTCATTTTCTTTTATTCTTGAATCAAACCTTTTCTTAACAAATGAAGTGCTTACTGCATATTCATATTCAATAGGGTTAGGAAGCGATAATTTAAATGTGAAATTTCTTTTTTTATATTTCTTGTTTAATTGTTTTTCTTTCCAATTTAAAAATGCTTGAACCTGTTCGTAATTCAAGCCTACAATCGGATAGTTTTCGTAAAAAGGATGCCAATTATAAACCTTAGCTATGGGTTCGTTCCATGAATAAGGAAAATGCCTAATCCAGGTCAAAGTATCAGGAAATACATTAGTCTCTCTCCTCTCTAAACACTCCGACAAATCATATAAATTGTCTGGACATTTCTTATTTACAAACCATCCCTCATATACTAACCGATCTTTTTGAAAAATATAAATAGAATCATCGTCTTTTTTATAGCTAGCGACTTTATCATAAAGTAAATCAAGTAACCAAGTCCAGTTTATATCATTTCTATAATCAGGAAGTTTCTTTTTCCAATTCAATCTCGACATATATTCTCCTTCATCTATCAAATAACGATCTGGATCTTCCTCTCCTGCATGCGACCTAATAATCGAATCTTTTACGTAATGTAAAAACTCTCTATATTCTCCAACCGAAACTTCTTGATTCTTAAAATAAAAAGGTTTGAAAAATTTGGAAGTATATTCAGAAGAATAGCCAAAACAAATAACTTCCTTGGTATTTTCAAAAGTATAAGCATTTAAATCTGGCATGTAATATCGTGCTGAAGGTAAATAAGAAAAATTCCCAATGGACTGGTGAATGCATTTATATGGGTTCATAAAATCAAACCCTTTAATAGCAGGAAGTCTTTTACTTTTTGTTAAAACATTTACTAAAGAAGAGTCAAACTGCCTCCTTTCCCATTTATACTCATCCCAATTGGGTCTAGCCAATTTATATGCAGGAATTCCCTCCCATTCTAATTTTTGAGAAACAACAACACTTGTTATAAAAAAACCTAGAAAAAGTAAGAAAAGTCTGATCATCCTATAAGATTAATAACTTAATAACCCTGAGAATATAGGAAGTCACAAAAAAAGGAACTTTTAATTATTCTTTAGAATCTTATTATACTTTTTTGTATTTCCAGGGTCAATTTTAATTAGAACAGGAACAAGTTTTTCTTTTTGTTGTGAAGAAGCATTTTTAAAAATATTTACAACCTCGTCTGATTTTGCATTGAAAAAGACTTGTAACAAATAAGAAGAGGGTTGACGTTTATGCACGGCTTCCAAGCTTAATAAGGATTTATAAATAGAATACTCTCCTTGTTTTTTATTGCTCCTCATTACATCGAATCCTTCACGGTGGTATTTATACAAACAATCTCTAAAATTCTTAAAGGCTCCATTATTAATGTTTTCAATTAACCAATACCGGTTTTGACTACCATCGGTTGATTTCCAACCAATACCTCCACCATTTGCTGATAATGTTGCGATTTCAAATGCTTTAGTGAAAAATTTCGTACCATCCTCTTTTCCAAAAGAATCGTAATCAAACCCAATAATCGTATAGGCATAATAGGCTAAAATGGATGTTAGATTAGAGGTGAATTCATTATTATTAAAATCTAAAGGTTGCTGATCCACATAGTTAAAATCAAAATCATTATCATTCACTATAAACATCGTAGACTTATAATTCGTTCCATAAACTGGGCGTCCACTTTGCACCTGAATAGATCCGGAAAAAGAATTTCCCTTTCGATCATTAATCGTTACAAAAAATGAACATTCTATGCGTTCTTCAGGCTTAAATTTATCTCCCGTCCATTTTCGATTGTTTAAGAACTCAACAAATGATTTCCGCATATTATCGTAAATGTAATCATCTGAACTTTGAACTTGTTGGTGATTAATCACGACATTAGCGAGTAATTCTTGGGATTTAAGCGAAAATGACAGTAAAATAAAAAACAGAAAAGAAAAACACTTAAACATATAATAAATCCTTAACAGAGTCAGCGATATCCTTGGCCACATCTAACTTAGATTTCAACTCAAAATGGGTTGTTTTATTGTTTGGATACACAAAAGTAACCTTATTCGTATCTCCTTTGAAGCCTGCCCCCTCTTCTCTAAGGGAATTTAACACAATAAAATCAGCGTTCTTACTTTTTACTTTCTTAGACGCATTCTCAAGTTCGTTTTGAGTTTCCATTGCAAAACCAACCAACACCTGTCCTTCTTTTTTTACCCCACCTAAGGATTTTAAAATATCTTTAGTTCTTTTTAAATCAACTTTTAAATCTCCTTCTTTCTTTTTAACCTTCTCTGAAGATATTGAAACAGGTGTGTAATCCGCAACAGCTGCAGCCATAACAGCTACATCAAGAGTGTCCTGTGAAGCAAACACGGCCTGATACATTTCTTCTGCAGAAGTGACATCAATGCGTTTCACTTTATTATTATTTGATTGAATACTTGAGGGACCGCATATTAAGGTAACTTCTGCACCCCTTTCAGCAAATTCATCCGCAATTGCCACACCCATTTTACCACTTGAATGATTTCCTATAAAACGAACAGGATCAATAGCTTCAAAAGTTGGACCAGCTGTTACAATTATTTTTTTTCCGCTGAATTCATGTTGGTTGTTAAAATACTTCTCAATGAGTTGTGCGATTACCTCTGGCTCTTCCATTCTTCCCTTTCCTATCAAACCACTTGCTAATTCACCATTTGTTGGTTCAATACATATATTACCAAAACTTTCCAACTTTTGAATATTTTCCTTTGTAGTTGGATGTTTATACATGTCAAGATCCATCGCAGGAGCAAACCAAACAGGACATTTAGCACTTAAGTAGGTCGCGATTAATAAATTATCACAATGCCCATTGGCCATTTTTGATAATGTACTTGCGCTTGCTGGAGCAACAACCATTAAATCTGCCCAAAGACCTAGTTCAACATGGTTCGTCCATGCTCCCGTTTTCTTATCGGAAAACTGTGAATAAACAGGATTTTCGGATAGCGTTGAAAGCGTAAGTGGGCCTATAAACTCAGAAGCGGAGTCAGTCATCACAACTTTAACCTCCGCTTTCATTTTTTTAAGAGCTCTCACTAAATATGCTGACTTATAAGCAGCAATACTTCCTGAAATACCCAGTATTATTTTTTTCCCTTCAAGCATGATAGAAAGATTAGGCCTCTTCCTCCGACTCGTTGCTTGGATTTCTGAAATAGATCTGATCGTTTTTCCATTCTTCCTGAGCAATCAAACCTGGTTTAGGAAGTTTTTCATAGAATTTTGAAATTTCAATCTGCTCTCTATTCTCAAATATTTCTTCTAAATTATCTGTAGTTGATGCAAACTCCTCCAGTTTTGCATTCAACTCTTGCTTGAGCTCAGTTCCAATTTGATCCGCTCTTTTCGCTAAAACATTTAAAACCTCATAAATATTTTCACCTTGTGAAAATTCAGTTACGTCTCTTGTAATAGTTGAACCTGGTGCAGTTGTTTTTTTGTAATCCATTACTCCTCTTTTGTCTTATACTTAAATAATCCTTTATCAATTTTATGTTTAAGCTTGGAAATCTTTAACTTAACTTCCTTACTTTCAACTCTGTAAAAATACTTTTCCATTAACTTTTCAGCATTCGAAAAACGACTAAATCGCTCAAATCGCTTTCCTTTGTTGGCATGTTTAACAGCAGTTGCAATCAGCAAATATACAATTTCTTCTTCATCTTTCTTACTTAATTCTGTCTTAAGTAAATTTTGGGCCCTACCTAAACCTATTTTGTACTTTCCATTGCGATAAGGTTCTTCTACTAATAAAACAGGATAAAGGGCTAAATTTTCATCCACGATAACTTTCATTCGATCAATTTTAGACTGATAGCCGGATGTAAAACCATCAATTTCATTTTTTGCTGCTTTAATTGTGAACACCATAGAATCTAATTGATCCTTTTTCAATAATGCTTCTTGGGTAATGGCATATTGAAAATTTGACTTAATGTAGAAATACCAATCCTTTGGTTTGTTTTGTACAGAACTATCTGCTAATAATTTTCTGTACGCTAACATCGATGAATAATATTTACCCTCTTTATACAATTTGTAAGCAGCATCCGTTTTATAGAGCTCATATCCTAATTTGGCAGATTCAACCTCTCTGCGATTTTTTGTCTCAATATAGGTTCTATTTGGCTCACTTAATTCATTGAAGTATTTCATTAGGTCCTCATAGGATTTTAATTTCGTTTGTGTGGATGCTTTCTGACATTTTGAATGATGAACACTAAATAATTTAAGTGCAAACTCTTGTTGTGTTTCTAACGTTTTTGCCCTTCTCAACAAGGTTTCATAAAGACTTATCGACTTCTCAAAATCACCACTTTTATGATAAAAATCGGGCAGTTCTACTTTTAATCGTTTAATTTCACGTTTACTTTCTGTGATAATATTATCGAGTCTTCCCTGATAGATACTTTCTTTAAACTTTTTATTAAAGCTTCCCGAGGCATTAACTGCCTTATTAAAACGCTCGATTTGTTTGGATTCAATACTTTTTTGTGCAAGTTTAAAATTTGACTCGGCAATTAGGTAATATACCTCTTCAGCATGCTTAGAATCTGGAAATTCTGAAACCACTTTTTCAAGAGCGACATTTGCAGATTTGTACTCTTCCATGTGATAAAAAAGCTTTGCCTGACGATACATTTTGAACTCTAATTTATTTGTAAGCTCATCCACTTTGTTGTTTACGTCCTCTCTTTTTGTGCTTTTAGGATATTTATCTAAAAACAATTGAAAAGACTCAATGGCCCTGTAGGTATAATCTTGATCCAAGAAATAAGGAGGTGATTTTTTGTAATTGGACATCGCAATGAAATATTGAGATTCCTCATTGTATTTTCCTCTAGGAAATTTTTGAATCAGTCTTTCGAATTCGTAAGCAGCCAAACCATAATCCTCTAAATGATAATCGCACATTGCATAAAAAAAGAACATTTTCTCTATGTCTTCCCCGCTTTTTTTGTCTTGTATTAATGATTTGAATAATTCTCCTGCTTTGAAGTAATCTTTTTCCTCATAAAGCTTGAATGCAAGAGTTTCCTTTTGATCAACATCTCGACCTGTAAGTGTATCCTCATAGGTAGACTTACACCCCATCAAAAACAAAATAACTATTAACACTAATAAATTTCGCATTCTGCAAAAATAATTCGATTCTTTGAAAGTTACAACCGTAACGTCCAGCCCGTCGAATTATTACATTTACCCTAGTCCATAAGAAAATGAGATGTTTTTTGAACAGCTTGTAGGGTAGAATCCGGCAAAAACTGTTGCTCCCAAGGATGTTTTCCACCAAATACATGATTTGCATTCTCAATCAAGGTTAGTTCTGCGTGAGGATTCCATTTTTTTATGGACAATGCCTCTGTGTGAGAAACAGCAAGATCAGAATCCCCGTGTACAAGAAGATGAGGTTTTTCCATATTTTGGGATGCAGTCATGATTGATAATTTTTCCTTATTTCGCATTAGAGATTCAACAAATTGATAATACATTGGCATTCGTTGACTGGTTCTCCCATTTATAATATATCGTACACCTGAAATTCGCCACTCCTCTAATTCTTGGTTTTTAGGAAGTCTCGAAATACAATCACTGATTCCCGCCCAACTCACCACTTTTTTAACCAATGGATTTTGAGCGCCTACAAGCGTTACTATTCCTCCGCCTCTGCTGTGACCGAGTAAGTAAACATCTCCGTTCCAATTTTCCAACGGAATTTTACCCTGAGCACAAAGTCGAATCATAAAATTTAGATCTTCAACTTCCTTCATATAATTATTGGCTCCAAATGCTTCCAAATCTGGAAAGTCAATAGGGTCATTCACTGTTCCACCGTTAAAGGTGAAATTAAACTTTAATACAATTAATCCTTTTCTCGCAAATGAATCAGCTATAAGATTAAAGTGTCCCCAATCCTTAAACCCTTTGAAACCATGACAAAAAATAAGTAATGGCTTTTCAATATCATCCCCTAAGCTCCTTATATCATATACCGATTTTCTGCCGTGACAAGACTGAAACGGAACATCTCCTGTTTTATTCATCTACTACTACTTTTTGAGGAGCATACCCCTCTATTTGCAACATATAAACACCACTATTTAAATTGCTAAAATCAAATTTACTACTGACTCCTGCTTGAACAATTTGTCCAAGATTATTTAATATCCTGTAATTTTTAACTCCACACTTACTTTTCCAAATACCATTTTGTCCTACAAAACAGGTGTTCACATCTTCTTTACCCGAAATAAATTGAACTTCAAAATCATCTATTGCAGCATCAACCAAATGCCAAGGATTTAAATCATCTGAAATTTCGACAATAAATCGAAAAGTACCACTTGAAATAGCTGCATCTGACAAATTAAATCCTCTAGAAATCCATTCGCGTTGAGGATCTGTTTCAGAAACAAATTCAACAAACACGGTATCGTTTTCAGAAATCACACCAAATTTCAAGGTATCTTCACTGTTTTCCTGGAATGCAGACCAATACTTAAACGACAGATAAGCATCTGTATAAATAGATGGAACAGATACTTCTGGAGAAATAATATAATTTGTATAATTTACTGTAGAGCTTTCAGCAGATTTATATCCATCAATACCTGTACAAAAAGCTTTACCATTGCACCCCTCAAGTGTTCCGTCCTCAGAAGGATCATATTGTAATCCTTGATTATTATCAAATGAGGCAACCGGAGTGACTCTTTCCCAAATTGCATCACCCGTAACAGAAGAACTTATCCAACCTTGATTGGCTGAAAAATCATCAAAATAATCAGAAACTAATTGTAATTCGTGACGATTCTCGCCTTCATTAACCGAAATTGTAAGACATCCATTACGATACCCCCATTTTCCAACATTTACCTCATACTGACCTATTGGTAAATCATCCAACAACAATTCACCTCGTTCATCTGTACTGAACTCTTGGGAGAATTCACTTTGACTTAAGGTTAAAGAAACACGATCAAGTTGTTTACCATCATCGCCTGTTATACTAAAATTCATTTCTCCAGTATTTTTCTTTTGAAGATAAAGAGATTCAAAATGTACTGAATCTTCAATTAAATTAACACGAATTGTATCCGTTTGATATCCATATGCGCTAAAAACAACTTCTATCTCCCCCCCTCCTTTTTGCCCTAAGCTATAGGATCCTGTAAAAGGTGTGTAATCCCACTCTGAAGATCCGATTATTTGATACTTCACATTGTTTAATGGAAAACCAGTCATAGCATCCATTACATTACCTTCTAAATATCCAATATTCGTTGGGTTAAATTTCAATACATATAATCCGTTGTTAATATCAGAAACTAAAATATGACCACTTTTCAAAAAGGGATAAACACCCCAAGCCCCTGAAAAACCAGGACCTTTACTACTTTTATCGGTGTCAAAAACCGCTAATTCAACCAAGTTGTAGGGATATGTGCAATCCACTAATACCAAACCTGTTTTATAATAGGCTATAAATAGCAGAGAATCATTAACCAATACATTATGAGCAATTTCATCTCCAAACTGTCTTACCTTGTATGTCTCCACTCGTTCAGGGTCGAATTTATCGCTGACGTCAAAAACTTCAACAGGCGCGCCATTAATTTCATCAGTGGTAAACAAATAATTACCATCATTTGAGAGCCATGAATTATGCGTTTGGCGATATTCTGTATTGTGGAATGATAAAAGTTGAATATTCGCTTTTTCAGTAACATCAAGAATTTGAATCTCCCCCTCAACAATTGCTGATGCAAATGCTGTGTCTTTGCGGACATAAATATCATGAATGTAATTTGCTCCAAAAAAGCCCACTTCATTTGGAGACCAAGGATTTGCATTTAAATCAAACACAATCATTTCGTCACTTCTATCTGTCCCCACAACATAGGCATATCCACTTGAGTCGATATATAGATTATGGGCTGTATTAAAAATTTGATCACCTTCACCCATGAAATTTTTAAACTCTACAGTAGAAACATCTGGTAATCCATCAATACGATATATTCTTAAACCACTATCCGACTCATTAGTCACATAAGCAAATCCATTATATACTTTTATATCTCTCCATAAAGAATTTGGGCCCTTACTTCTGAAAACTTCTCGAATTGAATCCGGTTGCGTGACATCAACAATACTTATCCCATCAACAAGACCTACTAGCGCATATTCATTACCTAAATCATCTTGGTAACCCCAAATATCGTTTAATCTAACATCATATTGTAAATGTGCTAAACTATCCAATTGAGCTTTCAACTGAAGTGTTATAAATACGAGTAGGAAAATCCATATTTTTCTCACCGCTTCAATTTCCTAAAAATTCCGCTTTATTCAAAGTCTGGCAATTACTTATAATAACTAATTTTGTTTTATGTCTACATTTTCTTATTTCGATCTTCAAAAAGAAAACCTGGCACAATCTCCAGAGTTTAATATTGATGATAACGGTAACTTATCATTTCATAAAATTGATTTGAATGCAATTATTAACAAGTATGGGTCACCATTAAAAATTACCCTACTACCGATTATTAGCCAGCAAATTCAAAAGGCAAAAAACATGTTTTCAGAGGTGATGAAAAACCTCGAATATAGAGGAAACTATACTTACTGCTATTGTACTAAAAGTTCACATTTCTCCTACGTGTTAAACGAAGTCCTCAAAAATGATGTTCACCTAGAAACCTCCTCTGCCTTTGATTTACCGATTATTGAACAGCTCTTCAAACAAAAAAAATTATCAATAAATCAATTTATAGTTTGTAATGGGTTTAAAAGGCCAGAATATACGTCCAACATTGTAAAACTCTTAAATGATGGGTTTCATAATCTCATTCCTGTTCTTGATAATTTAGAGGAATTTGACAATTATGATCAAACGGTTCATCAAAACTTTAAGATCGGAATTCGTATTGCTACAGAAGAAATTCCAAATTTTAAATTTTACACGAGTAGACTCGGAATCAGTTCAAAAAAAATATTAAAATATTACAATGAAAAAATTGCGCATCATCCGCGAGCAAAACTCACCATGTTGCATTTTTTCATTAATACGGGTATAAAAGATCACGTTTATTACTGGAATGAACTAGCAAAATGCTTAAAGATATATGCAGAATTAAAAAAAGTGTGTCCATCATTGAATACACTTAATATCGGTGGGGGATTACCGTTTAAATCACAACTAGACTTTAAATATGATTATAAAAGTTTTATTCAATCGGTATTGAAAGAAGTCAAAGCAACTTGTTTGGAATACGGAATTGACGAACCCCATATTTTCACCGAATTTGGCACCTATACGGTTGCTGAAGCAAGTGCAAATATTTACTCTGTACTAAATGAAAAAAAACAAAATGACCGCGAGTCATGGTATATGATTAATAATTCTTTCATGAATACCTTACCAGACACATGGGGCATTGATCAACGCTTTATTATTTTACCCATTAATCATTGGTACAAAAATTATAAACATGCATTTCTTGGCGGATTAACTTGTGACAGTATGGATTTTTACAATGCAGAAATACATAATAACAAAATGTTTATGCCTGAATTTTCCTCTGAAGAGCCTCTACACATTGGAGTGTTTAATACGGGTGCCTATCAAGATGCACTGTCTGGATATGGAGGAATTAAACACTGCTTAATTCCTTCGCCAAAACACGTAATCCTTAAATACGACGATATGGGCGTTCTAAAATCTGAAATCTTCAGTGAAGAACAAACTGCAGATGAAATGTTACGAATCTTAGGCTATTAATGTGTTATACCATGCGACCTTAAGGTGTCGAGTACCGATTCTGGACATTTAATGGGTCGAAAATTATCATTAATAAATACTAGTGTTACTTTTGCATCACAAACTACTTGTCCATTTTCACCTAAAGCTTGATTATAAAAAGTGATTTTTGAGGTTGGAAGACGTTCAATCCAGGTTTCAATAGTTAACTCCTCATCATAAGCAGCAGGTTTTCGATAATTAATATTAATGTTAACCACAGGCATCCCTATACCTTCTTTTTCCAAATTCGCATAAATCACTCCAAGAGCTCTCATATATTCCACTCTTCCTACCTCGAAATATTGAATGTAATTCCCGTGGTAAACAACACCCATTTTATCTGTTTCAGAATACCGAACTCTTAATTTGGTTTTTTGCTTATACATTGTCTAAATTTTAACGTAAAAATAAGGTCAATTTTCTTCTTAAAATCACCTTGACGTATTTTAATAAACATGTTAAGAACTGCAACTTTATTAACGCACCTTGTTGATCTTTTAATAATAAGTTGTTACTAACCTTTTTATATTTTTTTAACTTACTGATAATCAATTCATAAAAATTAATTATTTTAACTTTATATTACAAGGGTGACACGTAAAATGTTAATTAAAAAACAATTCCAAAAAGACACCCAAATTTGGGTTCTTTTTTAGTCCAAAAAAAAATAAAAAACAATACAAAAAACGTTTTTTTATAAACTTTTTTCGTCCAATCTTTGTTGAAGCAAAATCAGGGGAGGAAATTAATATTTCCCTTACAAATTTTTCAAGAAACTAACGTTGAAGTTTGGAAACAAACTCAACATATTATTGATATTATTTTAATTAGAATTAATCGAATGGAAAAAGCACAAAAACTATGGAACGACTGTTTGTCGGTAATTAAAGACAACGTAAGCCCCAGAAGTTTTCAAACGTGGTTCGAACCCATTAAACCGGTTAAGCTAAAAAGTAAGATCCTTACATTACAAGTCCCTAGTCAATTCTTTTATGAATGGGTGGAGGAGCACTATGTTGAATTATTAAAAAAGACAATTCAAAAAGAGCTCGGTCCTCAAGGTAAATTGGAATACAGTGTTGTAGTTGACAATCATCACAGTAACCAAAAACCATTCACGGTAAAGCTTCCTACTACCGATAAGAAATCGATTAAGAACTCTGCTGTAGCGATGCCTATCGACTTAAATCAGCAAACGCCTATTAGAAACCCTTTCATCATCCCTGGGTTGAAAAAGGTAAATGTGGATTCTCAGCTTAACCCGAACTACGCCATTGAAAACTTTGTAGAGGGAGACTGCAACCGTTTAGCTCGCTCTGCGGGATATGCTGTTGCAAACAAACCAGGAGGTACCGCCTTTAATCCGTTATTAATTTACGGAGGAGTTGGTCTTGGTAAAACACACTTGGCAAATGCAATTGGTATTGAAATTAAAAAGAACCATCCAAACAAAACGGTTCTTTATGTTTCCTCAGAAAAATTTACACATCAGTTTATTGATTCTGTAAAAAACAACACACAAAATGATTTCATCCATTTTTATCAAATGATTGATGTTTTAATCATTGATGATGTTCAGTTTTTTGCTGGTAAAGAAAAAACACAAGATGTTTTCTTTCATATTTTTAATCACCTACACCAAAACGGTTCTCAATTAGTGTTAACATCAGACAAACCACCTGTTGAACTTCAAGGTATGGAGCAAAGGCTTCTATCAAGATTTAAATGGGGACTATCTGCTGATTTACAAGCACCCGATTTAGAAACAAGAATTGCTGTACTGAATAAAAAAATGTATCAAGATGGTATTGATTTACCAAAAGATGTAGTAGAATACCTGGCTTACTCAATTACCACAAATATTCGTGAACTTGAAGGTGCACTTATCTCATTAATTGCTCAATCTAGTCTTAACAAAAAATCAATCACATTGGATTTAGCAAAACAAATGATTGACAAATTTGTTAAAAATACTGCTAGAGAAGTTTCAATTGATTACATACAAAAAGTAGTTTGTGACTATTTTAACCTTCCATTAGAATTAATGAAGAGTAAAACACGAAAGAGAGAGGTTGTTCAAGCAAGACAAATCGCGATGTATTTCTCAAAGCAATTAACAAAATCTTCATTAGCTACTATTGGAGCTCATTGTGGAGGAAAAGATCATGCCACCGTTCTTCATGCCTGCAGAACCGTAAATAATCTTATTGATACGGATAAACGTTTTAGAATTTACATTAGTGATATAGAAAAGAAAATTAACTTAAGTTAATTTTCAAGGAGAACAAAAAAGCAGCTCAAAATGAGCTGCTTTTTTTATTTATATCACTTAAAATAAGGGATTAGGATAATTCAATTATCATCCGATCAATCACATCCGATTTTACCTCTTTACTGATTTCTCCCATTATTTGATGAATTTCAGTCCTTCTTCCCGATTGTTTATCGGATAACATACTGTTCATATTCTCTGCTGTACTTTGTGCAGTTTTTATCACATCATTCAAATACTCTTTCTCGGTGCTGTAAATTCCCCTTTTTTCAAAAAAAGGAAAACAAATAGAAACTATTTTTTTAACTTGATTAAATGGCTCTCCTTTGATTGCGTTACCGTTTTTCACTTCAAAAAGAGCAGTTACTGGATTTAACACTGCATTGATAGCAAGTTTTTTCAAAACAACATCTTCTATATTTTGAACTTGAATAACAGGAAAATTATTAAAAATAATATGTGACTCTACAAAAACATCTCCATCACCTGTATTTTCAACCAATCCAGGAGAAATTAATTTTGCCCCTTGGGAAGTTACTCCTCTTAGTAATGCTTGATTCTTATTTAGTTTAGATTTAAATAATTCTCGCTGTCCAATTCCATTTTGAAGAATTAAAATCGGGCAAGACCAATTGAGACAATTATATTTATCAAGTAACACTTCATTCTTGTATGCTTTTGTTAACCATACTACAATGTCAGGTTCTTTTGCTTCGTGCCAATTTGTGTAAGCAGGAATCTTTAATTCTGTATTAAAGGAAAGAATAGATTCCTGCCAAGTTCCAAGTACCGAAACCTCACAATACGCTCTCCATTTCAGGGCATAAAACGTAGCTAACGCACCAGATCCTACTATAGATAAACGCCTAATCAATTGATAATCAAACTTTTTTAACACTATTCACTTCAGCTAAACTTTCACACATTTTAACCTTTAATTAACCCATTTTAGCAAATCTAACTATACTAAATGAAATGAAATAAATATTTTTGAATGGTTAGAATGATCTTCTTACAAACTGATATAAACAAATTGATTTAAAAGCCTCGAGAAATCGGGGCTTTAGTGTTTTTAATAATCGTTGATAGTTAATACGTCAAGATATTTTAAAATCATTTTAATCCTCTCTCAATTTTACACCATCATTACCAATTAAAATAGGATTATCTTCTAATATTCTCTTCTCCTCAGGGCCATTTTCTAATTTTAACACTCCTCTCGGACAAACAGCAGCACATATACCACAGCCAACGCAACTTGACCGAACTATATTTTGCCCTTTTTGAGCGTAGGCTCTTACGTCTATTCCTTGTTCACAATACGTAGAACAATTTCCACATGAAATGCATTGTCCCCCATTGGTCGTAATTCGAAATCTTGATTTAAATCTCTGTACGATTCCCATATATGCAGCAAGTGGACATCCAAATCTACACCAAACGCGGTTACCAAAAATTGGGTAAAAACCGGTTCCAATAACTCCAGAAAAAATAGATCCAATGGCAAATCCATACCAAAATCTGATGTTCTCAGTTTCAATACCAAAAAACTCCTTACTCTCAGAAAAGTAACTATACAAAGTCGCACCCGTCATTAAAACAGCAAATACTAAAACTCCGTGAATCAAATAACGCTCAAGCTTCCATGCTTTCATTGATTTATCTGAGTGCTGACGATAGGGATCACCTAAGGTTTCTGCCAATCCTCCACAACCACAAACCCATGAGCAATACCATCTTTTCCCATAAAAATAAACCATAACAGGAACGATAACAGCTGCTAAAAAAACACCCCAAACAAGCATAAATAACCCTATATTTCCACTATTTAATAGTTGGTTAATGTTCCAATCAAAAAAGAACGTATAATTTAATGGCCATGAGTTTTTAAAATCATACCATGGCAAATTAAACTTCACCAATAATTCTGGAATTAAAAATGCAAATCCAATTTGAAAAAACAACACCGAAATTGTTCGAACGATCTGATATTTATTGTGACGATACTTTATAAACATCCTTATACCCATCACAATCATAAAAACACAGTACATAAAACCGTACAAAAACCACTGACTTGCAGACCCTCCATTTAGTATTTCACTTATCGGATCAACAATATATATCATATTAACAAGGTAATCAGGGAAAAAATATAAGAGGAGATAAAACCAAATTAAATACCCAAATACGCTCCAAGCTATCCAACCTTTGTTGGTAGCTTGATTCTGAAAAATACCATTATTTTTAATTCCTGCAGGGCCATCCAAAGCAAATGAAGTAAGGACAAACATCAATCCTCCAATAATACCAATTCCAAAAGTGAGAAAAAACAAAAGGACTTTGTGATCTACAATGAAACCATATCCAGAAGCCTTCACAAGAGGATAACTGAAATCACCGTGTTTCTTAATTGCTTTTAGCCAGATAACTTTTCCCCATTCTGTGTTAATTATAGATTGATCAACACCTTTGGCCTCCAAGTCATTGATTTTTGCTCGATGATACTGATGTGAACGTTCCGCAAAAGATAATATTTTAGCACTCAAGTCCTTTGGGGAGTCAAAGGATTGATTAATTAATGTTTGAGCGTCTTTAATAAATACCTCACTTTTTATACGCTTTGATTCAATAAATTGGGACAACCCCTTATCAGAAACTTTAAATTCTCCCAAAAAAAACAAGACGTTGAATAATCCAAATGCTCCCAACAATAAAATTAATCCTAAGATTTTAATCGATTTCATTTAATTCACAAACTTTAAAATTCGTTTCCAGCTTTTCTTTCTAATTTGAATACTTGTACCATTCTCATTATTAAACTTCTCAACAATTTCTTCCTCGTATTGCCTGTAAAACTCTGGATCAAAGTTCGCATCCTTAAGATGCTCTAATACAAAATCAATAGATACAGACTCTTTCAACCATCCATCCAGAACATGGTGTCTTAATCGTATTCCAAATGTATTTACACCCAGAAACGTTCTTGTTGAACGATCATAAATAAAGTGCATACATAAATTATCTTTTGCACGCTCCCAATAAAATTCGCACTCCGTTGAACTCAAATTAGGAGGAACCAAACCATAGGTTTGGTATTCAATATCAAAGAATTTTGCAGAATTAAACCAATGTCCTGGTGTATAATCGCATTTATTTCCGGTAATTGTTTGAGCGACAGTCTCCCCCATCATTCTACCTGTATACCAAACCTGTTCGATTGACCTTCTCCCTTTTAAAGGAACCCTAAATTCTGCACAATCTCCGATGGCATAAACATCTGGAATGTTCGTTCTTAAATTTCGCTCTACCAAAACCCCCTTTCCAGTTTCCAACTTCGTATTTTTAAGAAAGGAGATATTTGGAGAAACACCTGCTGTTAATCCAACCCAACCACAGGAAATTTCCTCTCCACCCATTGTTTTTATTGCCTTCGCTCTGCCATTTCCATCGTCAATAATTTCAGCAAGTTCAGTGTTTAGACGTAAATCGACATGGTGTTCCTTCATATGGCGCATAATCAAATTCGCCTCTTGCTTAGGAAGAACATTCCCCCAAAACCTATCCTCTCTAACCAAAAAAGTAACTGGAATACCTCTACTTAATAACATTTCCGCCATTTCAACGCCAATTAAACCTCCTCCCACAATAACACCACGATGAATACCTTTAGTAAACTGTTCCATACGATCTAGGTCCTGCTTACTAAACAAACCGCCTACACCGTCCAAATTCTCTCCTTTCCATCCGAATTTATTGGGTTTGGATCCTGTTGCAAGAATTAAAACATCATACCGTAAAATATCACCGTTTTTGAAATTTAATTTTTTCTCGTCAAAATCAATGGAATGAACATACCCTTTCTTTAAATCAATTCGATTTTTCTTCCAAAACCACGGTTCATAAGGTTGAGTATGTTCAAATTTCATATGCCCCATGTATACATACATTAATGCTGTCCTACTGAAGAAGTAGTCTGTTTCAGCAGATATAATTGTAATATCAAAATCAGAGTTTTTTCTAATATGTCTAGCGGCAGTTACCCCTGAAATTCCATTTCCTATAATTGCTACATGCGTCATGAAAACATTTTATTTCGTAAAGATGAACAATTGAATTTAACTAATGTGTCCATACATGGACAAATCTCACCCACTTTTTTATGCATCTTTACAGGGTAAACATACAACTACGGTTGAAAAATTCTTTAGTTCGTGAAAGTTCTCCTCTGTTTTATTCTTCCACTTTTTATTTTTAAAACGAGTTTTGGCATTCATCTCAATTCTTTTTTGAACGAAGTAGTTTCTGAAGGTAGTGTCAACTATTCCCTCATTAAAAACAATAAATCGGAAGACCTTCGACTGCTTATTGACTCGTTAAACAATGACATGAGTGAAAGCCCCTCAAAGTCAACGCTCATTAACCTTTACAATTTATTAGTGATTCAACAAATCGTTAATCACTACCCTATTTTGTCACCAATGGATGTTTCTGGATTTTTTGACATGATTAAAGTCCCTGTAGGGAATCAACAAATTACTTTAAACCAGCTTGAAAATGATTTAATCCGAAAAAGATTTAATGATCCGAGGGTACATTTTGCGCTAGTTTGCGGCGCAAAAGGCTGCCCTCCAATTCAGTCTTATGCATACAATGAGGAAACAATTGAGAATCAATTGGAAGAAGTGACATCCACTGCATTGAATAAAACCAGTTTTATTCAATATGATAAAGATGGATCTGCAAAAATTTCAGAAATATTTAAATGGTATAGTGCTGATTTTGGTAGTAATCAATCGTCTATTATTAACTTTATTAATCAATATCGAATACACAACAAAATTGTTTCTATCAGCTATTATTCTTACGACTGGAGCCTAAATGACCTAATTAAGCAATCAAATTCAAGCTCCAATGTAACTACCTACACCCCCTCTGTCCTATTAAGAAAAGGTCAAAAAGAAATTCAGCTTTTTAATAATTTGTATACTCAGGATGCTTGGTTTGATGAAAAAGGTGATAAAACATCCTTATCTACGAGAGGCAGTTGGAATACAATGATCATGACATTTAACTATGGAATATCAAACTCTAGTCGTTTTAATGTAGGTGCAGACTTTAATCTTCGATCAACGAGACATTCTTCTCCCGATGAATACGCATGGCAGATTTTTAAGTTGGAACAGAATAGCAGTAACCGAACAACACTTACTTCCTTAGGACCTAAAATTAAATGGAGCCCTTTTAAAAAAATACCTAAACTCTCTATTCAATCAGCCTTCTGGATCCCTGTTGCAAAAAACCTAGAAGGAACACCATGGCTAGATTGGCAGCGATACACTTCTTGGACACAATTATTTTTTGACAGACCCATTGGAGATTCTTATCAGTTATTTTCTGAAATTGATTTACTTTTTCGAATTCCAGAAATTGGATCAGGTCTCAAAATAAAAGAAACCCAATTCTCAACACCTACCAGTCTATTTTTTAGCTATTTTCCAAACTATAAAAGCACACTATATGCTCAGTTTCAATTTGTACCAATACTCACAGCTTTCCCTTCCTATTTTGCGCAAACAGGTTTTGGAGGGAAATATCAATTATTTCCTCAATTACAAATCGAAGCATCATATACAAACTTTTTCGCGGGAAATAGTCAAGGGGCTGGAGCTACATTTAATTTGGGACTACGTTTTATTTCTCTTTAGCATCTATAAATAATCTTTAATTAACTGTTCAAAAATTTGATCCTAGATAACGTTGAGCGGTTGGTTAAATAGTCGTATTTTTGCCTCACATTTTAAATCACATTTATTACTAGTATCATGCAGAGAGATTCTCAAATTTTTGATTACATCAAGCAAGAAAACAAAAGACAACTTGATGGTATTGAATTAATCGCTTCAGAAAACTTTGTTTCAGAACAAGTTATGGAGGCAATGGGTAGTATTTTAACAAACAAATACGCTGAAGGTCTTCCTGGCAAAAGGTACTATGGAGGATGCGAAGTTGTTGATGAAATTGAGTCGCTAGCAATTAGCAGACTGAACGAACTATTTGGGGCTAATTGGTCTAATGTTCAGCCGCACTCTGGAGCACAAGCCAATATGGCTGTCTTTTCAGCTTTTCTCAAACCTGGAGATAAAATTCTAGGATTCGACTTATCACATGGTGGCCATTTATCGCACGGATCACCTGTAAATGTATCTGGAAAATGGTTTGATGCGAATTTTTATGGGGTTGAAAAAGAAACGGGTAAAATAGACTTCAATAAGGTCGCCAATCAAATTATAGA
>CEUV01015897.1_pt1 | contig 23526 bp, 16 predicted proteins | sample 356401 | NCBI WGS metagenome assembly CEUV01 (sample SAMEA2622710, study PRJEB7988) | marine metagenome | isolation source: saline water (ENVO:00002010), including
CCAGAACCTGAACCAGAACCTGAGCCCGAACCCGAGCAGGAAGAGAAACCTGCTCCACCGCCCCTCGCCGTGGACGCCGAAGTGCGCCGCCTCCGTGGGGCGCTTTCGACAGCGCAAGCCACCATCGAGGCCCTTGAAGAGCCTCCCGTGCCGCCCGCGGTCCTCGACGACATCGTCGTGCCTCAGCACGTCGTGGCCGACTTTGCTCGCATGGGGCGCTGGTTGGTTCACGAAGACCTCGGCCGTGCGACCATGGGCGGCATGGCCATGCTGCACCCCGACGTCCAAGGCGCCGTGGTCTCCACACGAATGCTGACCATGATGCCGCGCATCGACGAGCGTTCGCTGGTCGCCGGCCGGCTTGGCATGGGCGCACCTCGCGGCGCTCGTGAGGATTGGCGCCTGTTGGAGGTGTTGCTGGCTTCGGTGAGCATGGCCACGGGAGGGCCGGCCGCCGTCATCCACGCACACGGCCCATACACCACGGCCATGTCGTGCGAGAAGGACCTCATCGTCCTCCAACCCATTGACGCCATCGGCAAGAAGCACATCGGGCGCATCATCATCGTCGAGCCTGACGCCGTAGACGAGGACGCCTTCCTGCGGCAAGCGGTCGAAGCCCTGCAACAGGGCGGCATGCGGTGCGTGGTCGTTCGCGGCCACGGGGCGTATGCGGTCGGTGCCGATTTGACTCAGGCATGGTCGAACGCGTCGATGGTCGAACACAGCATGCGCGTGGCGATGTTGGCCCGTCAAGCGAACTTGAAGACCTGATCAGGCTCCGTCGCGGGCTGTTCTGCAGACGCTGATGAAGTTCTCGAACATCTCACGACCGTATTCGGAGTCGTTCACCTCTGGGTGGAATTGGAGGCCAAACCTGGTCCCGTCTTCGTTCTCCATGCCTTGCACTTCGCACGATGGAGAGGAGGCCGTGATGTGGAAGCCCTCGGGAACCACGTGGACTTCATCGTTATGGGATTCCCATACCGTTTGGGTGTCCGGCGTACCGGCAAAGATGGCACCTCCGCCGTTCACCAGGGTGATGTCGGCAGCGCCGAATTCGGGTTCAGGAGCTTCACGGGCGTCACCACCGTAGTGGCGCGCCATGAATTGATGACCGGCGCAAATCCCGAGGACGGGGACGTCCAACTCGAGGAACGCGGCGCAATTGCCCAATTCACCGCTGAGGCCAATGCGGGCAGCGCCGCCGGAGAGGATCAAACCGTCCAACGCCCGCAATTCCGAGACGGGCGTGGTGTTCTCGATGATCTGCGTGTCCACCTTGAGGTAGCGAAGCATCCGCCACTCCCGGTGGGTCCACTGGCCGCCGTTGTCCACGACGTCGATGACAAGGGGCCGGTCTTCCATGCCGGCTTACCTCCCCGTCCGGCCCTTAATGCTGGTCAAGGCAGACCACGAACATGGTCAAAGCACGCCACGGATTTGGAACGCGGACTTCCTTTCCGACCTTCATAAGGGGTGGCGCCATTGACCGTGTAGAAACTGGAGTGATGCACATGCAAAACCAAGAAGAAAACAACATGCCGACCTACACCGTGACCGTCGCCGACAGCACCGGCGACACGCAGGTCCAGATGACCCGCCCCGAAATCGTGGCCACCGCGGCCGAGACCAAGGCGTGGATTTTCGTGGACGACCGTCTCGTGGATGCCAGCACCCTGAACGACAACCAGCTGAACGTGGCCGACGCCATCCGTCTGATGCCAGGCCTCGTCGGCGGTCAGTGAGGCGCGAGCCTCACGGACAGGTTCAAAACAGGGACGCCGTCCGGAGCATGGGGATGACCATGGTCGAACTCGTGGACTACAAGTGCGCCGAATGCGGCAAGATCGAACAGTTCCGTGGTGACCAGAACGGCATCTCGTGCAAGGCATGCGGCGCGCGCATTTTCATGAAGCTGCGTCGCAGCGGCACGAAGCGCATCGACGCCGTTTGAGCAAGAGCGCACCCTTCTTGGACCGCTGACGCGGAGCCCTGTCCATGACGTCGTGGCTTCGTGCGTATGCGCCTCGGCGCTTCGACGAGCTGGCCACCACCGACGCTGTACGCGATCTTCTGGCTCAGGCTTCCCTGACGGCCAACCCGCCCCACCTGCTTTTGTCCGGCCCGTCTGGGGTCGGCAAAACAGCAGCTTGGCGCTTGGTCGCCAGGCAGGTCCTCGGTCCCGGCTGGCGCTCGACCACCCACGTGCTGAACGCGCGCGACTTGGCCCGCACATCAGGCGCGATGGCCACGTTCGAGTCCTTCCTCCGGCCCGAAGGCCGCGGTTCATCGGACACCCTCGCTGGGCGCACCAGCCTCGAGGCCTTCGACGTCGCCTTGTTCGATCAGCGCGAAGACGACGCGCCTCCGGCCGGTGAAGAATCGGTGGGGCGCGAAGGCCGTCAAGCGGTCTCGCGCCTCATTGTCATCGAAGACGCCGACCACCTCGGGCCAAAGCGCCAGCCCTACCTTCGTCGCATGATGGAGTCGGGAAGCGGCAGCTCTCGTTTCCTGTTCACCGCACGAACGCCATCACGCCTCATCGACGCCATCCGGAGCCGTGTGCAGCACGTCCGCATGCCGCCCGTGAGCCGTGAGCAGATTGTGGCACGGTTGGAGCACGCATGTGCGCAGGCTGGAGCCGACGATGCGACGGTGCTCGAAGACGTCGCCCACGTCGTGTCCGGAGACCTCCGCCGCGCACTGTTCGTGACCGAACTTCTGGTTCGCCGCGGCTTGCATACGGACCGCAACGCGCTGGGCCGTTTGCTTCAGGAAACGGAAGTCGTCGAGATGCGCATGGTCATCGAGGAAGCCCTCCGGGGGCGGCTGCACGACTGGCGCTGGGAAAAACAAGGCGCGAGGAACACCCGCGTCCTCTACGGCGCCATGGGCCATCTTGATCGGTTGATGAACGCTCATCACCTCGAAGGCGACCAGGTCATCGAGCACGTTCACCAGCACCTTGTCGAGGGGCGCTTCCACCTGCCGCCCGACGTCTTGGCTGAACTGCTTGAGGTGGTGGCCAAGACCGATGCCGATTTGCGCCGCTCCTCCACCGCCCGCATTCACCTCGAAGCCATGCTCCACCGCTTTGCTGACGTGGGGCGTCGTGCGGGCCTTGCGCCTGCGTAACCGTGATGAGGGTCAGGCAGGTCGTTTGGCCGGGCGTGTAGCATAGCTGGATAATGCACCGGCCTCCTAAGCCGGGGATCGCGGGTTCGAATCCTGCCACGTCCGCTCATTGGCCATCTTTCCACCCCCGAGGGCGGGTCCCTTCAAAGCGGGAGCGTCCGTCGACGGGCTGAGGTGAGCCCCTGATCGGCGAGGACGGCATCCCGGTTCCCTACGGGGAAGGCTTCAGCCGTCCCGAGGACCCCGTCAAGCGTGCTGAGGCCCAACTCAACGCTGCGGAACGCATCCGTCAGCGAAGCGGCGCAATGGCCCGACATACCGCGTCACAACTCGGGCGCAAATGGCTGTGCATTCCCCTCGTGATGGGTTCCGTGGTCATCCTCGCTGCGCCCACCGCCAACATTTCTTCTCCACTGGCTCTTCTGGCCATCTGGGCGCCGTTCAGCCTGCTTGTGACGTCCTTTGCGACCCTTGCTGGCGAGGCCACGCAGCAGGTGCTACGTGCTCGAATTCAACTTCGTGCGTGGGGCGGCGGACCCGACGGGCAATCGCACGACCTCAAGGCACAACCAGGTCTGGATTTGGTGCAAGAAGGCATCAATGAGTTGCGGCGCGTCAATGCCGCACAAGCCCTCCTCATTGGGGCCTCTGCCATGTTGTTGTTGACCGCTTCCGCCATCACCACGGGCTCGGTTGGATGGAACCTTGCGATGCTGCTCGTCATCGTGTCGGGCGTGGCCCAAGGGTGGCACGCTCAGATCACCGCGGACAAGATGTTGCAGCTTGGGGACCCCTACCCTTTGCTCATCTCCTTCGTGCCCACCCACCACGCCACACAATTCGACGGCACCCTGTCCGACCTCGTCCTCGCACACCTCGACCCCGACCTGGTCATCGACTGGCGGGCATGGTGCAACGAACTGGTGAAGGCCGCCTTGGACCCCCGTGGGCCGCGTCTTGTTCGCGAACGCACCCTGCTCATCCTGGCCCTCCATCATGACGGCCACCTCGATGACGCCACGGCCATGGGCCACCTCGATGACCTGCTCGGCCAACCGACCGTGGATCGTCTGCTGCTTGACAAGGATGCGGTGATGAATTGGCGCTCCGTGCAGCGCCTCATTCAGCATGCGTTGGCGTCACAACCCAACGCCGCCTTACTCCTCACCCGCCTCCTGGGAGACGTCGTGGGAGGCACCGTACGCAGAACGGGCCGGGATTGGCGCGTGGACACCGCGCTGGGGCCAGTGTGCGAGCGCGGTACTGGGCACCTCTTCGTCCTCGTTCACCACTGGGGCGAAGGGCGCGTTCCCGCTCACATCGAAATCCTCGCACCCGGTGGCGAGCCGTCAAGGCGCAACCAGCGCGTGGTCGTTGAAGGCTGCAGAGCCCTCGAGAACCCCATCGACCTGCAAGGCAAGGATCGACGTGCGGCGATGGACCGTATGGTGGAACATGTCGACCGCTCAACGATGCTTTGGTTCCGCCTGGCGTGGCCGACGACCCTGCGCGGGTCAACCCGTGTTCAGGTGCACCTCAAGGACGGCCACGGCCGACTCATCGATGCTCGGGTGCTCAGGACCGAGCTTCGTCCGACGGCGAGAAGCAGTGCGCGGGCCCTCGTTCGTCGTCTGGTGACGGTCCGTTCCATCAACGAATGGCCGCTCCCGAAACGCACCGGCGACCTTCTGGTCGGCGAAGAAGAAGCGTAGGTCCAAGCGCGTGCCTTATGGCGCGTCCCTCCGTCGCGCGCTTGTCGGAGGCATCGAAGTGGAAGTCTGGGACGTTGTGGTGCTTGGTGACGGGCCGGCAGGACTTGCCGCTGCGGCCAACGCGGCCAGTGAAGGCGCGAACGTGTTGTTGATGACCGCCGAGGCCCTTGGTCGACGCGATCCACGCATGGCCGACGGCCTTGCCGCAGCCATTGACGAGTCGACCAACCGCGGTCACCGAGAGGACACGATTCGCTCCGGGGCCTTCCTCTCCGACCAAGACATCGTGGCCAGCGTGACCGCTTCGGCCGTTCGCGAGGCTGACCTTCTCGAGCGCCGCGGCGTCATCTTCCGCCGCGACCTGCGAGGATTGCCTCAGGTGCGTCGACTGCCCGGTCACGGCCAGCCGCGCGTCGTCGGGTCGGGCGACGCCGATTCGCGCGAACTCCAGCAGGTGATGGAAGAGCAGTGCATGCGCCATGGCGTGGTGCGCCGCAGCGATCAGGTCCCGCTCCGATTGGTCCACACCGGGCAGCGCGTGCAGGGCATCGTGGTCGCAGACCTGACCGGTGGACGCGTCCTTGGCTTGCAGTGTAAGGCACTGATCCTCGCGGATGGCGGCGCTTCAGACCTCGCCCACACGGGCCGTGGTGGACACGGCTTGGCGTTGGCCCTCGAAGCAGACCTTCCGCTTCGCGACATGGAATTCCTTGTTTCAACGCCGCTCGGTGTCCGTGACACTTCGATGACCCTCCCACTGGGTCTTCTCGCGGACGGCGCCGTGGTCTGTGAAGCGGACGGCAGCCCCATCGACCTCGGTGATGACATGACGTCCGCAGTGAACGCAGTCCGCACGGCGAAGGAGGCCGTGATTGACCTTCGAGACCTCGGCGAAGCGCGGCCGTGGTACGACGCCACCTTCCGCTTGTTGGCCCAACGCCTTGGCGTGGATGCAGACCGACAGACCGTGGCCATCGAACCCCGGGCGTACGCCAGCCTCGGCGGCATTCCGGTTGACGAAGAAGGCCGGGCTGTCATCGGATCATGGTCCCGCTGGTTCACCGGCCTCTATGCCGCGGGTGGAACAGCGTGCACCGGCCTTCACGGCGCAGGCCTCCTGCCCGGCAACCTTGTCCTCGACGCGCTGACGTCCGGCCGAGCGGCCGGGGCCTCGGCTGCAGCGTGGCTGGTTGACCAAGCACACGGCGGCTCCACCGCTGTCGCAGAAGCCGTTCAGCAAGCAGAAGCCGATGTCGCTGCCATGATGTCACCAGCGGAAAGCGAAGACGGCGTGGTCCGCACCGGGGCCGTGACCTCAGCGGTCAGTGCCCTCGTTCGCAACGTGTTTGACGGCGGCACCTCAGCCGATGAATTGGCGGCTGCGTTGGACACCGTCGAGCACCTCGCGGTGTCTGCAGAAGCCCTCCACCTCGACGACCGATCGCTGGTGGCGAACGCCAATTTCGAAGCCGTGCTCGCAGCACAACACGGCGTTCAACAGGCCCGTGCGATGATCCAGAGCGCCATGGCGCGCACCGAATCCCGTGGCGTTCACGTGCGCCATGATCACCCTGACATGGACGTGGATCAGATGCACCACACCTTGGTCTCCTCCGACGGCACCACCGACACCCTTGCGGTGCGCAAGGGCGTCTCTGGGCATTGGGTCCTTGCACCCACCGAATCGGCGTGAGGATTGAAGTCGGCGTCGCTCCACGCACGCTCATGGGCGAGGCGACGTTGTTCGAGCGCATCGTCCAAGGCAACCTTCCGTCCCACCCCGTGGCACGCGGTCAAGGCTGGTACGCCTTCCTCGACGTCTTCCCTCGGCGGCCGGGGCACACCCTCGTCGTGCCTGAACGAGGCGTGCCCCGATTGGGCGACCTCCAGCCCGAGGAGCGCAGGTCCCTGATGGACGGCGTGGCTGAGGCTCAGCGACGTTTGAGTGCGGTCTTCAACACCGAGGATTTCCTTGTGCTGATTCATGACGGAGCGGGGGCAGGCCAAGAGGTGCCACACGTGCACGTGCACGTGCTGCCGCGGACTTCAGGTGACGGTGGCCGCTCGTTGCCCGCCCTCTGGCCCGATGCTCAAGGAGGCCGGGCGGACGACGAGGCGTTGGCCGCTTGGTCGCAGGACTTGGTGAAGGCATGACCAGCATCGGCGAGGACGGCTCCGTGGATCACCACGGTGAAGCCTTGCCGACGTTGACCAAGGCGAGTTCGAAGGTGCGGCTGGATGCCCTGATGTCCGTGCCGCAACCACGGTGGGACCGGGCGATCCCTGGATCGCCATTTTGGACCAAACTGGCCTTCGTGCTGCTGCGGATTGTCGCACGTGGGCAATTCAAGTCCATGACCAGCGAAGGGCTGGAACGTTTGGACCACGATCGGGGTGCGATGTGCTGTGCGTGGCACGTGAACGCCCTCATGGATCCCCTTGCCATCATGCTGACCCACCCCAGCCACTTCGTGATCGGCGGTCGGCACGACCTTGTGACTCGCCCGATCCTGAGCTTCTGGACGCGACGCATGGCGGTCCAGCCCGTTGTGCGCAAGGCTGAATTGTTGCGGGGCGGCTTTTCCAAGGAAGAAGCCCAGAACCTGAACGGACGAACCTTGCTCAACCTCGCGCGTGGTATCTCGTACGGTCATGGTGCTGCCTTGTTCCCCGAGGGTACGGCCCACGACGAGGCCCACCCAATCCGCCTCCGAACCGGGCCGATGCGAACGGTCCTCGCGGCTGCTGCCATCGCCCACGTCGAGGGACGGCCTCTTCCGCACCTCATACCGGTCGGCTTGCACTTCCGGGTGCGACACCATTTCCGCACCGATGCTCACGTCGAATACAGCGAACCAATTCCGGTGGAACTGGACGACATCCCCGAAGATCTGTTGGCCGCTGTGAAGCAAAACGACTGGAGCGAACCACCTGCCGACGCCGTCACCGCCTTGCGCGATGCGCTGACGCCCACCTTGCGTCGATTGACGCCAGACGCCGTGGACTGGTCTGAACGTCGAGCCTTGCACGTGTTGGCGCACGTCCGTGCCCGTCGTGAGGCACGGCCTTTGACCGACTGGCGATCCGAAGTCATGGCAGCGCGGGACGAGCGCGATGCACTTCGTCCCGAAGGTGACCGCCCGCTCGATGACATTGTGCCTCAGCGCCTTACCTCTCCACCTTTGGACGCGGCCCATGCCGTTGCGGAGCGCCTCGAAGCACACGGCCTCGATGGCCGCGACCTCAACCGCGAAGGCCTTGGTTTGCGGAAGAATTCCCCCATGGCCGTGGCGGGTGGACTGGTTCGCATGGCGCAATTCCTCCCCTTCCTTCCTGTGTTCTTGTTGTCAATGGGCCTCCAGTCCACCCTCGGCTACGTCAAGGGGAATTCGACCGACGAAGGCGTCGACGCCCGAACAACCTACCACTTCGTGTTCGCACTGTTCGCTTCGATGATCGTGTGGCCTTTGGTGGCGGCTGGCCTCGCCGGAGGCGCTTACGCGATGGGCGGTCTGGATTCAAGCGGCGTGCCAGAACTTGCGGCTGCGGCTTTGTTCGTGCTTTGTTTCCCCGTGTTTACGCTTTCAGGGTGGTCCTTTGCCGCGGCGTGGGACGGCTGGGTCATCGTACGCGGCGGTCTACGTCGTGCCAAGTTGCGTCGTCGATACGGCCTTGATTTGCGAAAGGAGTTGGATGTGCTTCACGCAGCCATGGCCGAGTAACCCCGACGGTGTGGTTCAAAACGGTCCGGCTTCAGCCCACACCATGGACGCTTCCGAGGCCGGCACGCTCCTGCGTCGTTGGTTTGCCGGCGAACGCCTCGAGGTTCGGGAGCAGCAAGACCCACGAGCTGATGTTCATCTGGCGGTGAAGTACCCCCCCGGTCCACGAGGGCACACTTTCACGGTGGTCGTTCCCAAGGGGCGTGACCTTGTCGCGGTCTCCAGCGTGACGCGCGTCGACGCTGGCCAACAGGACGAGATGCGCGCCCTGATGGGCGAGGACGGCGAGGAGTGGAAAGGTTGGGTTCACGAGATGCGGATGCACCTTATCTCAAGCGGTGTGGATTGGAACCTGAGCATGGGTCACGACGGAAAGGCCCGCCCTGGCCCCCTGCAAGCGTTCAACGTCAGCCTTCCCATTTGGTTCGATGGCCTGACGAAAAACGAGCTCATGCAGGCCCTCCGTTCCCTTTGGATGAGCAAACTCGCACTCATCCACGAGATCAAGTTTGGATTCGGTCAAGGTGTGGGTCGCCCAGGCCCCGTCGACGATTGGGAGGAGCGGAAGCGTCAGCGTGGTCAAAGCGGAAGCCGCCCAAGCACCGTGGAAGAGACGGCGGAAATCCAAATCCTCGACGACGACGCCGCGCCGTTCGGCAACGATTTCGATCCATCAGAGTGGATTTGAGCAGCCCTTGGTCATCTGACCTGAATGGGGTGCGGTTAAGTAGGATGAAACGTCGAATTGTGCTGCCAGTCCACTGGAGGTCGACCCTATGCGCCAATCAATGAAGTCCCTCAGCCTCGTCATGCTGCTTCTGCTGTCCGTTTGCTCCTCGATGTTCATCGTCACCGATGTCGCCGAGGCCAACACCGTGGTCATCACGGAGGCCGTTCAGGTCGTCGACGGTGGCGCTGCTTCCGATCAGCAGTCTGCCGTCGGGTCGGACAGCGAAGGAAACGTGCACCTCGTGTGGACCCGAAACGGTCAGCACCTGTGGTACTCCATGCTCTCACCGCGCGGCGAGACCATGATTGACGCCACCCAAATCAGCAATTCTGGTCTTCACAAGATTGCGCACCCCGACCTCGTGGTCGACGAGGACGACACCGTGCACGTCGTGTGGGCCGACCGAGCCGGTCAGCACTCCATCATGTACACTGCTCTGCAACCGTTCAAGGCGCCACGTGACGGTCAAGCCACGACCGACGGCACCATCTCCTCCATCGATGACACCATCATCTCGAAGCGCTCGCAAAACCGCGACTGGCCAGCCATCGACGTCGACAGCATGGGCGCCCTTCACATCGTGTGGCAGGACGCCTACGATCCGCTTGACAAGTTCTTCGCGCAGCCCCAGATCTACTACTCCATGATCGAGCCCGACGTGACCACTGGCTCCACGCTGACGCTCTTCGACGACACCCTGCTGACGCCGATCATCGGACACAAGGGCCACCCCGACGTCGTTGTGGACGCCAACGACTACGTCCAAATCGCCTGGGACGACACCCGTGGTGGCAAGGTCGAACTCGTGTTCGTCGTCGACACCTCCGGTTCGATGTACTCCGAGTGGGCCGACGTGTGCACCGTCATCTACGGCGGCAACTTTGCCAGCGGCGGTTACTTCCGTGGCATCAAGCCGATGCTCGCCGACGCCAACATGTCGGTCTACGAGACCATCTATGGGCTCGGCAACACCCTGCCCAGCGTCGCCCAATCCGGCAACTGCGCGGCCTACTACAAGGGCGGCCAGGGTCCCCGCAACACCGCGCTCGGCACCACGGACAGCGACGATTCCGGCGGCCTGCGTGTGCTGCCTGAGACCATCTACAACGGCAACACCTACTCCGGATACTCCGGTGAAGACTGGGGTCCAGGGACGAACTGGGCCTGCCTCTCTTGGAAGGACGCTTTGGGCAACGTGCCCGGCAACCCGCCCTCGACCTCGGACCACAAGTGGAACCCCAACGCCACCAAGATCGCCATCCCCATCTCGGACGAGGGCCCCAAGGACGGCGACCCAGCGACCGGTGCAGACGACAGTGCCTCCATCGAGGAAGCCCACGACAACTGCGTGACCGCGGGTGTCGTTCCTGTTGGTCTCTACGGCCAGAGCTACGGTGGCGCAGGCACCGTGGAGTCCCACTTCCGCGACCTTTCCCAGTGCCCGAACGGTGTGGTCAGCCAGCAGACACGAAACTGCCCCGGCAGCACCGTTCGCAACACCGATGCGGGCGGTCAAGTCTACGAGTTCCCCTCGGGCACGAGCAACAACATGAACCTCCTCGTCGAGGCGATGGTCTACATTTCCACCAACAACTCCCGTGAGATCTACATGAGCGTCCTCGACCCCTACGGGAAGATGAACAACGACGCCCAGTGGACGCCCGGCGACCAGGGCACCAACGTGGTCGGCAACGGCTACGTTGAGGACACCGGCGCCGGTGCCGACGGCCACCTTGTCGTGGTCAACGACACCCGCGTGACCATCGATGACGCCTACTCCTTCCACCCCTCCATCGGCGTGGACCTGCAAGGCAACACTCACATTGCATGGATGGACGGGCGTGACTACGGCTTCGAGAAGGAGGTCAATTACGAGGTCTACTACACCAAGCTGCGCTTGCAAGGCGCGGGTGCGTGGGACGGCGCCGACCAGGGCCTGTCCACCTACGCCATCAAGAAGATCGACGACACGGCGATTTCCAACGTTGAAGGCCGGTCTGGGCTGCCCCAAAACAGCCCATACGGCGGCAACTCCGTCTTCCCGGCCCTCCTGACCGACGACCAGAACAACGTCCACATCGCTTGGGTTGACTCGGGCAACCTGACCGCCGGTGAAGAAGTGGTCTACACCCGCCTCAACAGCACCGACCTCACCGGTGAGGGCCTGACGGCCATCGACCCATGGGAGATTTCGCCCGTGACCCGCTGGAACTCGAACAAACTCGGACCAGAGAACGGCCGCCAACCCTCCATCGGCATGCCGCCTGCCTTTGCCAACGACTTGGGAAGCGGCGCGCACGTGGCGTGGTCGGACACGAACAAATGCAGTGACGAAGCCAACAACAACCGCTTCACGATCTGTTATTCGCACATCTTGACCGGCCAGGTCGACGTCGAGTTGGACGTCGGCGAGACCTACTACCACGTCATTGAACCCGGCGAGCAAACGGTGTACAACCTCACCGTCAACAACTCGACGCCAGGTCCGACAGATCTCGTCGCCGACGCGTACACGCTCAACGTGTCCGGCGTGCCGCAGAACTGGACGGCGACGCTCTACTTCGCGAACAACCACACGACGATTTTCCCCGACACCGTCATTCCGCTTGCAGGTGGCGAACTGGCACGCTTCTACATGCGCGTCAAGGCGCCCTCGATTTACCAAGCCAACGAGGACGAGTATGCCAGCATCGTGGTGACGTCCAAATCAACGTCAGATCCGGCGATTCAATCGTCGCTGATCACGCTGACCAAGATGGACGTGGTTCACGGCATCAACCTCGAGACCTCGCACAGCATCGCGGACATCGAGCAGGGCCAAACGGCCATCTTCTCGATCACGATCACCAACACAGGGAACGTGTTCGACCGCTTCGACTTCTGGGATCCTGCGACCCTTGAGGGTCAGGCCGAGTGGGTCTTGCCCTTCGCCTGGCAGGTCAACTTCCCGACGTCGGTGGAGCTTGACCCCGGTCAGTCCGTCACGAAGAACCTCGAAGTGAGCGTTCCGACGACCGAGGACCCAGGTCTGTTCGTGATCTACCTGAAGGGATGGTCGGCCGGCGAACCGGTCAAGTCGGTGCAGCAAGGCACCTACGACATCCTCGAACTGCAGGTCTTCGTGTCGATCCGTTCGACAGGCAACATCGTGTTCGAGGACTCCGAAATCGACAGCCTCGAGCGCGTTCTCCCCGGACAGTGCACGGAATATTCCGTGCCGGTGACGAAGAACTTCGACTCCGGAGATTTGGTGTTCACCACGCCTGGCGCTCCTGAGGCTCGACCGGCTGAGGTTGACCTCACGACCTGGCGCACGGAGCACTGGACCGTTGAGGTCGATTTCCGTGACGCGCCAGGTGGCAACGCTCTGGAATTGAACGACCCGCGTACGTGGGAAATTCTTGGTGGCGACGAATCGGTGACCCACACGGTCTACGTGGAGGTCTGCGCACCCACCAACGCCACGGCCGGCCTTGGCCCAGCGGTGACCCTGAAGGCCAACTTGGACTCGTATCCGCGCATTTCTGACTCGGTGCTCTTGTCGACCAACGTCATCCACGTGTATGACCTGGAAGCAGGCATCGATCCCGACGTGGGCACGGAACTGTTCGTGAACCCCGGTGAGGAGTGGCTCTTGCCCATCACCGTGCGCAACGAAGGCAACGGTCCAGACCGCTACGACTTCCGCTTGGCCCGCGTGACGGATGCGGCCGGCGTTGACGTGCTTTGGGACATCGATGTGCCGCGAAACGCCCTGCAGGAGTTGTCGCGTGACACCTACCAGACCTTCGAGGTCCGAATGAACGTCCCCGACCAGGTCGAAGCAGGTGCATACACCGTGGTCTTCGAAGCCTTCTCCGAAGAGGCCTACCCCGACGACAAGGGCCGTGAAACGCGTCTCCGCGACACGTTGGTCTTTGACGTCCAAGTCAACGAATTCCACGACATGCGGATTTCGATGGACCCACGGATCGACAACCCGGTCAAGACCTCCGCGCCCGGTCGCGTGGTGTCCTTCGAGGTGAACATCACCAACTACGGCAACGTCCCCGACACCCCAAGCTTGCACAACCACACGAGCAACCGTGACGGCGATGACGTGCTGTGGAACACCGTGCCCGGCATGGGCTCCCTGTCCTCATGGAGCGTGGAGTGGATGCAGGTCGAGCAAATTGGTGCCGACCTGTTCACCACCGTACCCTGCGAGGTCCTCCAGAGCACCGCCAGCGCCTTCCCCGAAGACCGCTGCGTCTACCTCGAGGACACGAACACCTGGCGCATGCCGGAGATGGACGCGTACACGACCATCGGCATGGTCGCCGCCGTGAACATCGGCACCGATGCGACCCTCACCACCCGTGACATCGGCCTGAAGGTGACCAGCCTCCACGGTGATGCCGAAGCCGGCGGCGATCACGACGACAGCCCAGAGTGGGCCGGAGAAGACCTCGACTCGAACGAACTCATTGTGACGCTCCGACTGCGTGCGCCGAACCTGAAGATCGTCGAGGCAGAGGCTTCGCAAGAAAGCGCCAAGGTGGGCGAGACCATCCCTGTGCGCGTGGTGCTGGCCAACGACGGCAACACCCACGCCACAGACATTGAGATCATCCTGTGCGAACAACGTCGCATTGACGAGGACATCAAGCGTGATCTGCGCACCGAAGGCTGCGCTGACGAAGACATCGTCATGCGCCAGGTCGTCGGCGCCATCCTTGCACCGACCGACGCCGAAGAGCAGAAGCAGGTTGAGATCTACCTGCTCTACCCCGTGAGCGCGGGCAGCAAGGCCGTGTACGTGATGATCGACCCCACCAACGAGATTGTCGAAGGCAGCGAGCGTGACAACATCGTCTACCTCCCAGAGGAACTGTCCTCCAACGCCCCCGCGCTCGACGTGGCGGCTGAGGTCGTCAGCGCGACAGCGTTGCCCGGTGCCGTGGTCCTCCTGACCGTCGCGCTCTTTGGTGTGCTCTTCCTGGTCGGTGCTGCTCGCCGTGGTGCGGTCAAGGCCCGTATCGCTGAGCAGTCCTCGCTGATGAGCGTCCTGAGCGACGAAGACGGACTCTGATCTGAGCCTTGGCTCAGCGGCGTCGCTTGACGCTGCCAAGCCACCAGCGCAGGTCACTGTCCGGCTTGACGGCCACCACGTGGCCCGCCCGCTCTGCGAGCTGTCGCTCAAGGCGTGCCCCGACTTCGTCGACCATCGCCGCGATTTCTTGGCGGCCGAGGCCGAGGTGTTGACCGAGGGCGAGCGCGTCCAAGCGCTCGTTGGGCGACTCCAGCAGACGGTGGACCATCACACGCTCGTCGTAGGCTTCGAAGTCGGCTTCCACCGCGGCTGAGATCCTGTTCTGGACCTGTTGGTGGAGGGCGATGAGCGCGTCACGCTGACGGTCCAAGGCATCGAGTTGCTCGGAGAGATGACGGAGGTGGCCCAACCCTTCCCCGACGGCGATTTTTTTGCGGCCGCTCACGGCTTCAGCCACGGTGCGTGCACCGTCTGGAAGCGTCGAGGTCAGGCGCATCGGTCCGCCTTTGGGCAGGTCGCGCTGCTCGATGCGAAACAGGTCAGGTCCCAAATCGATGCGAACCGAAACCGCTTGGGTGACGCTGTAGATGCGCTTTGGCGGCCCCCCCTTGTCGCTGGGGACCTTCTCTTTCGTGACCAGGCCGCCCCTTTCAAGCTCTTTCAGGTGCTTGTTGATGGCCGGTTGGCTGACGTTGAGCAGGTCCGCGAGCTGCATCGGATAGTGCGGTTCTCGGACCAAACGTTCGAGGATGCCTCGACGCACGTCGTTTTGAAGCAAGCGAAGGGTCGTCGCCGCGTCGTCCATCTTCTCAACCAATGGTTCAACAGTCGAGGCCTTCTTTGAAGCCGTCGTCCGTCAGGTGAAGATGAGGAAGGCATCCACGACCCATTCGACGATCCGTCGGGGCCCAAGGGCGGCGTAGATCAGGGCCACGACGCCAAGAGCGAGGAACCAGAGGTTGCCGGATCCCGGCAGGGTGGCGTCGTATGCCCACGTCACGTCGAATTGTTGCAGTTGCTGACTGTCCTCTCCTCCGACCACGAAGCGCACGTCACCGCTGCTGGCCGCCCAACTGAAGCCGCCGTTTGAGGACGGTCCACCGGCCAGCAGTTCGACCCCGTCCTGAGGGCACTCATAGTACCCGTCGCGCAACGTGCACTTGCTCGCTTCAGTGGCCCGGGCAACGCCAACCCAGACGCCGTCCTTTTCCCAGGAGACGTCGACCGTGACGTCGACGCTGTCGACCGCTTTCACGAGTTCAACGATGTCTTCGGACATGCCCCAATAGCACGTCACCTCGTCGTCATCGATGAAGGGCAAACCTTCGTCCACGTCGCATGGGGGAAGCATGGCGGTCTCCTCACCCGCGTCGGAGACCAAGGCGGGTGGCGTGATCAGGTACAAGGCAAGCATCACCAGCGCCAAGACGGCGGCGACGATTCGCGTGATGTTGGCCAGCACACCATCACCTCAGGGCCCGTCGTCCCACGATTCCCAGTCCTTGCCCGCGGGCTCCACTGGGGTGGATTTCTCCGGTTCACTTGGCGCTGCGGGCGTCGGCGCGACTCTGCGGCTTGTGGCCACAAAGGGGTCACGAGGGCCGTCCTGACGTGCTTCAGGCGGCAGTGCGCCTTCGATGTCGCCACGCATCAGCGCGTAGACCTGCTCGGTGGTGAGCATGCCGTTCGGCGCAACGTCTGCGCCTGGCGCACCTCCCTCGGATTCGCGGTACGCTCCCGTGACCGGGTCGAAGGGCAAGTCCTGCTCACGCACCTGCTGGGTGGGGATTCCAAAGGCTTCGGCGCCTCCAGGGGTCATCGGCTGGATTTGTCCGTCCGTGCCGACGATCATGACGCCCTTGCCGCGTTGGCGGCGTTCTGAGAACAGCAGGGTCAGCCCGACGGGGAGGATGAGCACGCCGAAGGTGCACAAGCCGAAGGCGGCGAGGATCCACGGCGAGGAAAGCATGCCTTGTTCCATGGCGGGGACGTCCACCAACCACGCCTCGACGCCTTCATCGGCTTCAAGCTGAAGCAGGTGCTGGCCGTCTTCCTCGACCTCCCACGCCGCGACACGGACGAAGACCACACCACGATCGACGGTCATGGGCTCCCACTCGCTGCGGCACTCTGAGGCCTCGAGGGCCGACCCTGTGTTGCTGTTCCATCCATCAGAACGCATCAAGGTCGCATTGGCTTCGTGGTCTGCCGTGATGTACAGCGCGTGGCAGACGGGACGAAGGTCCGCAAGCGCACCTTCGCCACCGGAGACTTCCGCGACGTGGGTCGTTCGAGGATCGAAGGCCTCGTTCAGGGCTCCGCCCATGGAGCCGAAGAGGATGAAGCTCGAGAGCAGCATCACGCCACCGAGCACCACGATGCGCAAGGGCCACGGAGAGACCGCTTCCGGTTCGGGCATCACGGGTCTGCGTCGGCTCCACCGTCAAGAAGCCTCGCGCCGAACCGTCAGGCGAGTCCGAGTTCTGCCAACTTCTCCGGGAGGTACGTGTCGGTGACGAAATCAAGACCGTACTTGGCCAAAGACTGCTGCTCAGCCTTCTTGCCAAGTTCCAGCATCATGTTGATCTGTTCTTGCCACCATGGATCCTGGAAGCGTGGGTCGCTCAACTCAGCGTTCAGGGCTTCGATGTCCTTCTTCGAGAGGTCGTCGCTGGGCAGGTCGTAGGCCACGATGTCGTCTGCGGTGATGCCGAGGTAGGTCGCGGTGGGGGTGGCGAGGTATTCCGAAATGTGTGCGGTCTTGATGGCGCCGTAGGCGATGGATGCGTGGATGCGGTACGACCACGGGTCACAGTCAGCAAAGACGACCACGGGCAGGTCCCACTCCTCGCTCATGCGCTTCATGATGCGGCGCGTGGACCGCGCGGGTTGACCCTTCAGGTGAACCAAGGCGCAACGGTGGTCTTCGTCGAAGCCGTTCTCGATCAACCGATCGAACATACCACCGGTCTCGATGGCCATGATGAAATCCACATCGTGCTCGATGAGTTCCAACTTCTCGGCTTCCACGTTGTACGGCACGCCGTACCCGGAATCACCGACGTCATCGCGGGCGTTGATGCGCATCCATTCCCCGCGTCGGTTGCGCTCCTGCAGGGTGATGTTGCCAATGATGCGCGCGCCGTCCTCCTCAGGGCGGAGCTTGAAGTCCTCACGCAGGCATTTCGTGACCACTTCGAGGTCCTCGGCGAGGTTGTTGCTCTCGTTCTGCGAGCCGAACTTTCCGTGGCCCCAGCCTTCCGAGATGTAGTACATCTCCCTGAGGGTGCTCGATTTGCCGGCGTCGATCATCTCCTCGATGAACTCGACCACGTGCAGGGCGCGAAGCAATTGCTTGGCGGACCGTAGCGAGGTGGCGTCACGGACCGAGGTGGACTTTCCGTACTTGTAGACGCCAAGGCGCGTGTTGAACGTGATGTTGTTCTTCGTTCGGACGGGGAGCGTCATCGTCGGTGGTTCGCCCTTCACGATGCGGTCGTACATCTCGACGACGACGTCGTGCAGTGCGGATTTGGTCTCTTCAGGGGAATGCGTTCGTCCGGTCATGCGTCACCCTCCGTCCAGTCCAGGATGTTCCCGCTTGGGGCCACGGCCTCCGCAGCCACCTCAGCAGGTGCTGAATCGGGCACGGCCACCTCGACGGCCGAAGGTGTGGCGTCTCCTTGCGGCGCTTCGTCGTCTTGGCCCCCGTCCTCGCCTTCGGTGAGCACCTCTTCCTGGCGCCGCAGTTCCTTGAGCAAAGCATCGTCCATTTTGGTGGCGCCAATGACGTCACCTGCGCCGCGGTAGAACACCTCCGTCTCCGTCCAATCGCCCTTCTCAAGGCCGTCCAAGGCGAAGGTGATGGTCGCAGATTCGCCCGGTTTGAGGGTCTCCAATTTCCACGCCCACACGCCGGTCATTTCCGAGCGACCGCCGCGGTCGTTGTCGACCATGGTCGCGCCTTCACGCTGAGGCCAATTCGCCAACAAGGTGTAGGAGCGGGCTTTGGCGGTGTAGTTGCTCAGGGAAATCTCGACGTTGGTGCGCTTGCTTTCCTTGTCCCACGCCGTGGCTTCTTGTGCGATGACGGCGTTCATGATTTTCGTGATCGAACCGGCCAACGTCGGGACCTCACGACCGAGGATGGACGCCGATTTCTCGGCGATCGCCGGCAGGATGTCGGTGATGAGTTCGAACTTCTCCTGCGTCTTGGCGAGTTTCTTCTTCTTCTCCAGGTGCTTGCGCAATCCTCGGCCAAGCTCGAGCATGGCCTTGCGCGCTTCTTCCCGCACCTCTTCGTTGTCCGCGACCGCTTCTTTGGCCTCGGAGGTGAACTGGACGTTGGTGCTGGCCAGGTGCACCAGGACCGCAGCAGGCCCCTTTGGCACGCCGTTGCCGCCGGGCTGGTCCAAGCCGTACTGGCGCCAGTCCACCGACTCAATGGCCTTGGTCAACATGCACCCGCCCTGCTGGTACATCAGGGGAACGCGGTTTGCAAAGCGGAGGACTTCGACGGCCGAATCCGCTGGCATGCCCTCGCCAAAGATGAGGCCGACCTCGATTTGGAAGGGGTTGCCCGAGCTGACTGCAGGTGCGCGCGTCAGGGTCGTGACGAAGCGGGAATCGATCGTCTTCGACAGCCCCTTCTTGATGAGCAATTCCTCGATGGGGGACAAGCAGTCGATGGGCGGCTTGAGCAGCTTCACCGGCTCGAAGACGATGCGCGGGTCCCACGTTTTGCGCAGGTGCTTGGAGATGGCGTCAGCGGTTTGCTTGTTCCACGGCCCGTCGCCGTGCGTGCTCTGGACGGTGCTGCGCAATTCGACGAGGCTCTCCTCCCAGTGCATGTCGGTGCGCGAGGTCACGATGTCGAGCAGGTCGTCGATGGTCGCCTCGGTAAGCGCGTCCAACAGATCGCCGTGCTTGGCGTCCGCGATGGGCGCGCTGGGCACGCCGGGACGGCGTGCGTCGGCGACGTAGATCCGCGAGCCGCGGTGGTCGAGGCGGTAGGGGCGCAGGTAACCCCGGATGCCTTGGAAGGTCTCGGCCAAGGCTCGGATTTGCTCGGGGTTCAGCTTGCCAGGGCGCGACTTGAGCGGCTGACCCTTGGCGTCAACCAAGCCGGACACCTCGCACATTTCCTTGACCGCTCGGCCAGGAACGCCCGAGAAATCGGTCTTGAGGAAGATGCTCAGGTTGGCGGCCTTGGTGGCCTTGGCGAGGCGGTTGAGTTGCCCCAATTCGATGCCGTGCGGGTGCGGCTTGATGGCGCTGACCTTGCGCGGCAACCGTTCGGTGACGCGCGGCCAGTGCGTCGTCTCCCCGTCCGGGTCGACGAAGGTGATGCTGGCGTGGGGATTGACGATGCTCGTCATGCGCAGGTACTGCCAGACGCTCTGCTTGCCGCGCTGGAACTTGGCCTTCATGCGGCAGCGCACGTAGAGGCCGGACGCCTTCTCCGTGCCGTCCTCAAGGACCCACGGAACGCGCTGCTCCTTGCTCTTGATGGCCTTGTTCGACTTGGTGTCGAGGCCCAGTTCCATTTCCACGGCGGTCGTCTCGCTGGCGATTTTGGAGCGCACGTGCGTGGGTTTCCCGGTGGTGAGCTGGCTGTACATCACGACACCGGTGATGCCGATGCCCTGCTGACCGCGGGATTGGCGGATGGCGTGGAAGCGTGAACCGAAGAGCAGCTGTCCGAACACCTTGGCGATGCTGTCGCGGGGGATGCCGGGGCCGTTGTCCTCGACCTCCAGTTCGATGACGTCGCGCTTCGGATCGGCCTTGCTGATGCTGATTTTGATGTCGGGCAAAATGCGCGCTTCCTCACACGCGTCAAGGGCGTTGTCCACGGCCTCCTTGACGGCCGTGATGAGGGAGCGGTGGAGGCTGTCAAAGCCGAGGAAGTGCTTGTTCTTCTCAAAGAATTCAGAGATGGAGGCTTGCTTCTGATTGCCGGCCATTCGTGTGGCGATGTCCCTCTTTTCACTCATGCAAGCACCGTCCTGAGGTCCTCCTCCGTCCTGATGACGTCGGGCCTCGAACGATGCACAGGCCTCACCGACGGTTCATGAAGAACCGGGTTCGATTCACGCAAAGAGGTCGTCTCGCCAGGCGGTGATTTCGCCCGTGAAGGCGCTCGCGGCCACCGTGAGCGGGCTGGCCAAGTAGAGCCGGCCTGGACCGGACCGGCCCTGGAAATTTCGGTTGATGGCCGAGACCGTGACCTGCTCGGCGTCGGTCGACACGCCGGGGCCGGCCCCGATGCAGGCGCCGCACCCCGGATCGATGAGCTTTACACCGACGCGACCGAAGAGGTCGTGCCAGCCCTCGCGCACGGCGAGGTCCTTGACGTGACCAGAGCCGTATTGGATGTAGAAATCAACGCCCTCGGCCACGGTCAAGCCGGCCGCTTCGGCCGCCGTGCACACCTCGGCGTAGTAGGCGACGTCGTCTTCCTTGCCGGCCGTGCACGAGCCGCCGTAGGCGATGTCGATGGCGACCGCGTTGAGGTCCGCCACGTTGGCGCCGTTGGTCGGATCCGAGGGGATGCCGCGGTCGGGATCGCCGGGATGGGCGACCATGGGCTGGATGGAAGAGAGGTCGATGACGTGGACGCCGCCGTCGTAGACCGCACCTTCGTCAGGAGCGACCGCCAAGGCGCGCTGCGCGTCGAGGTCGAGGTCCGGCATGCGCTCGCCCATCCACGCGTAGAGCAACTCGTCGGCCTCGCAGATGCCGGTGCGGGCGCTGCATTCCGTGGCCATGTTGCACAGGGTGGCGCGCTCGTCAACGGAAAGCGATGCAAGGCCGGGCCCGCCGAACTCCATGCTGCGGTTGAGGGTCAACTCCTCGCGGGCGTGGTCGGCGAGGATGTAGAGAATGACGTCCTTTGCGGTGCAACCGGGATGAAGTTCGCCCACCAGTTCGAAGCGGATGGATTCGGGCACCTTGACGAAGGTGAAGCCGGCGCTGACAAGATTCGCGTACTCGGTCGCGCCGACGCCGTAGGTCAGCGCGTTCGAGGCGCCGCCCATGCAGGTGTGGCTGTCCGTGGCCTGAATGAAATCGCCCACTTCGATGAATTCCTCACGCGCCACCTGATGGCAGATGCCGGGTGAGACGCCGTCCACGGCGCTGTAGTCGCGCACACCAGCGTGGACCTGGAAGGCCTTCTGCAGGTCGCGCAGCACCTGCACCTTGTGCATGAAGGGGATGAAGCGCGGGTTGTGGTCGGCGTACAGCAGGTGATCCTCGAAGACCGCGAACTTGTCCGGGTTGGGCAAGGCGTAGTCCTCGCCGTAGACTTCGCTCAGGAAGGTGTGGACCTGCGCGGTCGTGAATTCGTGGGAATAGCCGCCCTGCACGCCGGCGATCACCGGGTCGTGCGGCTTGACGCACTGCCCCTCGGGCTGACCGACGAGGTTGCGCGCGACGATCTTCTCGGCCATGGTCATCGGCCGCGAGGGCGTGGTCAGGGCGGGCAAATTGAGTTCGCCCGCGGCAAGGCGCTTGGCGAAGGGGAAGAGTCCACCCTCCTCGAGGATGAGGCGCGTCACGGGGTCGTAGCGTGAGGTGAACTCCTCGAGCGCGAGTTCCTCGCCGTTCTGCAGGCGCTCGAGCATCGCATGGTCGCCCATGAGTTGTCCGAGGTTGATGTTGTTCCGCTCGTGGATGGGCGCGAAGGAGGCAGCGATGACCAGGCGAATGCCGGCCCAGCGCTCGCACTGCGCCGCGGTTTCACGGCTGGAGCCGGTGCCCTTGCGCTGGCCGGAGACGATGACCTGGAAGCCGCCGTTGATGAGCGCGTTCTCTTCGAAGACGCGCTTGCCTTCGTGCATCAGTCCCGCGTAGGCGTTCTTGGCGATCTCCGCCGGTTCGTGGTCGAAGCAGACCCATGCCGGCGTCATCACGTCGGTGTTGATGTCGTCGAGCAGATCCTCGACGGAGAGGTCCTCCATGCGCAGGTTGAGCCCCTCGTAGAGCTGCTCGCGGATGAGCTCCAGATCTTTCGTCAAAAAGAGGACGCGGGCCCCCTCTTCGAGGCGGATGACGGATGGCGTTTGGTGCTGCATCCTCATCCCCGTTCTGGCCAGACGTTGCACCTGTTTAACCAAATCGGGAGGGCGCCAATGCCGTTCAGGCGACGGGAAGAATCAAAACCCGCACACTGAAACCTTGCGCGGATTCAAAACGCCTTACTGCGAGCCATTTCAGACCTTCAGGTACTTGGACTCAACGGAAGAATGTTGAAATACCTCACCGGTCGGGGTTTAAGTGAGTGACCTGATGGTTCAGGTCGGTATGGGTGTTGAGGATGGAAGACAGGCATGTGGAAGACGTCGTGAAATGCAATGAATGTGGCAGTCGAAGCCTCACCCGCGACGAGACCCGCGGCGAACTGGTCTGCGACGACTGCGGGCTGGTGCTCGAAGACAACGTGATCGACCAGGGCGCCGAGTGGCGCGTCTTCTCCCCCGAACAGGGCGACCAGCGCGCCCGTACCGGTGCTCCGATGACCGTCATGCTCCACGACAAGGGATTGTCCACGGACATCGATTGGCAGAACAAGGACTACTCGGGCAAGACGATCAACTCGCGCTACCGCTCCCAATTCTACCGCATGCGCAAGTGGCAGAAGCGCTCCCGCGTGAGCAACGCCACCGAGCGCAACCTCGCCATGGCCCTCGCCGAGCTGGACCGCATGGCCAGCCGCCTCGAGCTGCCCAAGTCGGTCCGTGAGGCGGCCGCTGTGAACTACAAGAAAGCCGTCGACAAGCGCCTCATCCGTGGTCGCTCCATCGAAGGTGTCGCCGCAGCGTCCCTGTACGCGGCTTGCCGCCAGTGCGGCGTGCCCCGCACCCTTGACGAGATCGGCCAAGCGAGCCGCACCGGCCGCAAGGAAATCGGCCGCACGTACCGCTTCATGGTCCGCGAACTGAAGATGAAGATCATGCCCACCGGGCCTGAGGATTACATCTCCCGCTTCTGCAGCGGTCTCGGCCTCGATGCTGAGGTCGAAGCGAAGGCCTACGAGCTCATCAAGGCCGCCCAGGAGAAGGAATTGACCAGCGGCCGCGGCCCCACCGGCATCGCCGCCTCGATCATCTACATCGCCAGCGTGCTCTGCGGCAAGCGCCGCACCCAGCGCGAAGTCGCCGAAGTGGCGGGCGTGACCGAAGTGACGAT
>CEUV01043004.1_pt1 | contig 23462 bp, 15 predicted proteins | sample 356401 | NCBI WGS metagenome assembly CEUV01 (sample SAMEA2622710, study PRJEB7988) | marine metagenome | isolation source: saline water (ENVO:00002010), including
CCGAAGACACCCGTCCATGCGTAGGGTTGGATTTTGTCGGGTGAACCGTGCATGCACAACGTGTAGTCGCCGGTTGGAAGGGCTCGCCAGCGGTAGGTGATGCGCAGGGATTCGCCGTCATCGTCAACCACGACCTCGGGAGTGGGTGAGAGCCGTCCAGCCGCCGTGATCAAATCGGGAATCGGATGTGGTTGCTCAATTTCGATGGGAACAAGTTCCCACTCCACCAGCAATCGAAGCACCTCGTGATCTTCAACCTCAAAAGCCCAACAATCGTGGTCGGCGCCAACCAATGCACCTCGGTGAAGATCTTCGAAGGCCGTGGAGACCGGCTGCGTTCGGGATGAGGGCTCGTCCATGTTCACTTGTGCTGCGTTCATCGACCATGGGATGTCCAGTTGAAGAAACGAGGCACCTCGCATGTTCAACGACCATGTCCCCGGCCGATCAAGGGTCACCGTGATCAACAATCGGACGCTCTCATCCTCCCACAGCACCCTGCCAGCCGACGTGTCGAGAGGCTCGTCCTCCAGCGTGTACGGTGTGGCAGCGACCTCCGGAAGCGTGCTCGCCTCAAAGGACCACTCGTTGACGTTCTCACCGAGGATCAATCGAACATCCATCGCAGGGCGAAACAAGCTCCCCGCTTCGGTCTGATGTTTGAAATCAATTTCGAGGAGATCCATGAATTCGGGCAGGAGGGCGATGTGGTCTTGGCCCGGGCTCATGATGAATTCGAAGACGACGGTTTCGGGCTGCACGATGTTGGCAAAGGTCTGGTCGGAGACCTGTTCCTCACCAACAGGCGTGGGAGAAAGGACACAATCGTTGTCCGCCAAGCACGAGAAGAACAAGTCACCTTCATCTTCGGTCAAACCAGCAGAAGCGCCCGGGACGAACGGATGGGCCAACAGCGTCAGCAGGCACGCAACGAACACAGCGCATCGGATGGGGTGAGCCGGCGCCTGCTTCATCGGGTGAAGGGTCAAGTCGCAGTATTTCATTCAATGTCCCGGCTGGGCACGTCCTTGAGCACCGTTTTGCACCGCCTGCACATGTACCGACCGCTGCCTTTTCGCTGCCGAGGGTAGCGCTCATCGCAAGTTGGACACACCCAATGCCAGGAGGCCCTCGCAAGCCTTCTTGCGTGCGTGAACGCTTTTCCACGAGCCGCCGCTGTCGTGTGAGGCCAACGCGCTTCCAAGGCCCTGAAGGTGCGGTCGTGAGCGCGATGACCCAAAACATGGAGGTATTCATGGAACAGCACGAAGGCTGCATAGTCTCGCCAGTTATCGTTGAGCAAATGCGGATTCAAGTCGACCACATCGACCATTAGACGGCCTTGTCCGTCCCCGCTCCAGCGCGTCACGCCGTGGCGTTGCGTGGCGTTCGACCGTAAAACACCCAGCGGAACAGCGTCCAAACGTCTGCGACCGTCCTCGTCCAGCATTCCGATGGCCGTCATCTCGGCCAGCACCTCCACCTGCAGCGCATCCAGTTCATGCTGTTGCTGAGCCGATGGTCGAGGCATGCCACGGCCTCAAGACCATCGATGATAGGCGGGGTGCCCTTCCTTCACGGCCACGAAGAGGCCGCTCCCTGTGGCACAGACCTTGCCCTCAGCCTCCAAGGTCAGCGCGACCCGAACCCTGTCGTCCAGCACCTCGGTTGGCGTTGCATTTACCGTCAAGGTCGCACCGTGAGGCGTAGGGCGCCGAAGTTGAACATCGTAGGTAGCGGTTACGGTGCAAGGTGGTTCATCAAGACCCTGTGCATCCATGAGCGCAATGGCAGCAGCCCAGTTCCCGTGGCAGTCCAGGAGTGTTCCAATGATGCCGCCGTTGACCATGCCAGGAAAAGCCTGGTGGTGATCGGCTGGAACGAATTCCATGGTCAGGCCGTCCGCTGTTCGGAAGGAGTCAATCTGCAGGCCATGTTCGTTGGCCGGACCGCAGCCAAAACAAATCGAGGTGGGAGCATACGTTCGTTGCACACCGAGTTCGCTCATGGGCGGATGACTGACGACACGATTCATGGTTCTTCCTTCAGGTAAAAACGGAGCGTTGATGACGGGCAGGGTCGTGCGAAACGCATGAGCGGGCGGAAGAAGAAAACCGTCCGCAAGGTGCGCGTCGCACATGAACTCCCCAAACGACGACGAATGGCCATCGAAGAGGCCATGAAGGAACATCAAACCGAAGACCGACCTGAATGGGACCGGACCTCCGAATGGGGCGATATCCGGTTCAACCGAAAGCGCATCAAACCAGGGACACTTCGAACCGTACACCTTCCTTTGCTCAACGTCAGCCTTGGTGATGCGTGGCCCATCCCGGTGACCATCATTCACGGTTCAAGACCGGGTCCTTGCATCACGGTCATTGGCGGCATTCACGGCGACGAATTGACCGGCCCCTCCGCTTGCACCCACCTTCTGAGCAATGCGTTCACGGATGAGGGAAAGCCCCTCGACCCCAAGAGCCTCGCCGGCACGCTGCGCATCGTCCCCATTGTGAACCTCCCCGGCTACCGCATGAAATCGAGGTACTTCCCGGACGGAAGGGACCTCAACCGACAATTTCCGGGCGACCCGGGTGGATCGACAACACGGCGAGTCGCCCACCAAGTCTGGACGCACCTGGTCGAGGATAGCGACGCCATCATCGACCTCCACAGCGCGGCCAAAGGACGACGGAACATGCCGCAGGTTCGTTGCGACCTCACCCATACAAGTTCCTACTTACTCGCCAAATCCTTCGGCATTGAAATCATCCTTGACTCGGTCCCCTCCAAAGGGACGTTGCGCCGTACAGGCAACGCCGCAGACATCCCGGTGGTCACTTACGAAGGCGGCGGAGCTGATTCGCTGGGCGACCTCTCAGTCAAGGTGGCCGTCCACGGTGTCATGAACGCCCTGCGTTCGATGCGCATGGTACCCGGCAACCCTCAACGGCCCAAATTCCGAATCATGGCAAGCGGCTCAACATGGCTGCGTGCCGCCGAGGGCGGACTGCTCGACATGTTTGTCCAAGCGGGGAGCGTTATGCGAGAGGGTGAAGTCGTGGCGACCATCTCCGACCCCGCCACGCCAGGCATGTCGGTTGACATCGTCGCACCTGAAGACGGTCTGATCATCGGTGCGGCCACGAACCCGTTTACGGCAGCCGGAATGCCGGTCGGACATTTTTTGCCCATCTCCAAACATTTTCGCCTGCTTGAGGAACAAATTGATGAGAACGGGCAGTTTATTGTCAATGGAAGTCTTGAGGAGAAGGTGTGGAGAGAAGAGCACGAAATCAACGAAATTTCACTCGATGGCGAGTGGAGTGGTGGCGAAGTGGACTCTGAATGGATCGGCTCCAAACCCACGAGCGAAGAAAAGGACTTCGAAGAGGAAGCCGCCTGATCAAGAGGTACTGAACGCTGCGACCGCTGCGTGAATTTCCTCGTCGAGCATGTTTCGCTTCTGGCTCTTGGCCACCTCAAACAGGTGAGCGACCAAGTCGTCCTGAGGTTCAATGCCCTCTTGTTCCAACCACCAAATGATGTTCGAACGACCGGACATGTGCCCGATTCGGATGACCTGCTTCAAACCGAAATCACCGGCAGGAACACCGGAGTACACACGGTCAGCGAGCCAGTTGTCACCCTTTCGCATGGCCTTGATGACGGCTGAAGCGTGCACGCCGGTACCGGTTTCAAATGCATCTTCACCGAAGACAGGGTAGTTTCGTGGCAGCGGGACCTCGATGTATTCGTTGGCCTTCTGCATGTAGGTGTCCAGCAACGTCAAGTCGTTGTCAATGACGCCCATGAGCTTCAAATTGACCAAGGTCTGGTCGAGCGGGGCGTTCCCGGCTCGCTCTCCGACGCCAAGGGCCGTGCCGTGAATCACATCGGCGCCGGCTTCCACGGCAGCGATGTTGTTGGCCACGCCCAGACCGCGGTCTTGATGGCCGTGCCAATTGACTTCGATGTCCCGGCGCTGGTAACCTGCGTCCTTGATGACCTCCTCGTCGATGAAGGCGAGGAGTTTCTTGACGCCGTTGGGCGTGACATGACCGCAGGTATCACAAACGCAAAGGCGACGCACACCAAGTTCCATGGCACGCTGATAGATCATCTTGACATCCTCGGGATTGGACCGTGTGGTGTCCTCGGTGACAAACATCACGGGGACGTCGTTTTCGACGGCATAGGAGACGGCCTTTTCCATCGTGGTCATGAGTTTCTCCATCGTCCAGCCTTCGGTGTACTGACGGATGGGGCTGGTGCCCAGGAAGGCGGAGGCTTGGATTTCCATTTCGTGCTTGGCCTGCATCTCCACCAGCGGTTCGATATCTCCCATCAAGGTTCGAACAGCCGCACCCGGGCGAATGGCGTAGTCGTTTTCCCGGATGTGGGTGAGCATGGCATCAATGTGGTTGCGGTGGAACGGGCCAGCCCCTGGCAGGCCGAGGTCGACCTTTTGCAAACCGAGTTGCTCCATGTAGCCGAGAAGCTCGATCTTTTGCTCGATGGTGGGGTTACGGGCGCTGGGGCTCTGAAGCCCGTCGCGCAAGGTTTCATCATCAAACCATACCCCGTGAGGATGGTTGTTCGCATCACGTTTGAAGTCGTACTCCACCGTGTTCCAATCGTAAATCAAAGAACGCTCGTCCATCAATCTCACCGCAGGAGGGAAGGCCCCTTGCGGGCCGAAGACATCGGCATCCCGTTTGAATGCGTCGCTCGCTTGCGTTGCCGCCCAATACCGCAGATGAGGGATGCATCATTCCTCTTCGCCGAGGTGAGGTGATGCTTCGCCCGCTTCTTCTTCATCGTCGACATCGAGAAGTGATGCAGAAACACGGGACGAGAAGATGATCTCGTCGGTGAACCCGCCCTTTTGCTTGTCTCGCAATTCCATGACGCGTGTGCCTCGGGTGGATTTTCCGCTGGTTTCTTTGGTGTCTGAAACTCGGATGCGAATCATCATGCCCGATTTCGTCAACAAAAACAGGTGGTCGTCGATGTCGGGGATGGTTCGAACGCTGATGATGGTGTCCTGGTGCTCCTCGTCGAGTTTCATTGTTCGCACGCCCTTCGCCCCGGGTTTGGTACGCCGATAGCCGTCGGTCACCATCTTCGGCGAGCCGTCGTCCTCAAACTTGTGCTCGCCCGCTGCGTCCGTGTCGTGAATCTTCTCGGCTGTACCCAGACGACTTCGCTTCGCCATGCCGTACTTGGAGATGGTGAGAATGTATTCGTCCGAACTCAGCATGGCGACCATACCAGCGACCACACCGCCGCCGGACCCCTTTCGGTCGCCGACCTTGATGCCGTAAACACCGCCAGAGACTCGTCCAGAGGCCCGAATCGCACCGCAGTTGAACCTCGAGGCGTAGCCGGTGGTTGAGATCATCACAATGTCGTGCTCGTTGGTAGCAGAGCGCACGTTAACCAGCGAATCACCTTCAATCTTGAATCGGAGAGCGTATTTTCCGTTTCGGTTGATGCGAACATACTCGGAGAGCGCGGTCTTCTTGATGAGTCCCAACCGTGTCGCAAAGAGGAGGTAGTGGTTGTCCGGTTCCTCCAGCAATTCTCGAGAGACAGGCAAGATGCTCACGATGTTCTCGTCTTCTCGCAGGCTTTCGAGCAGGTTGCGAATGTGGCTGCCGCGAGATTGGCGGCTGCCCAGCGGCGTCTCCCAGGCTTTCAAGCCGTACACGCGACCCTGATCGGTGAAAATCAGGAGGCGGTCTTTGCTGAAGCAGGCCGTGATGAGTTGAGGGGTGTCCTCGCTCTTGGTGGTCACGCCCTTGAGTCCACGGCCGCCACGGTTCTGTGTGCGGAAGGTCTCAACCGGCGTGTGGCGAATGTAGTTGTCCTCGCTCAAGGTGATCACAATGGCTCGCTCTTCGATGAGGTCCTCACGGTCCATGGACAGCGGCATGGGGTCAATGAACGAACGTCGCTCGTCCCCATGTCGGTCCACGAGTTCGGCCAATTCATCCTTCAAAATCGTCAGACGGCGAGGCCGAGATGCCAAGACATCCTCCAAGTCAGCAATGACCAACTTCAATTCCTCATGCTCGTCTTGAACCTTGGTGACATCGAGCCGGCTCAGCTGGTACAACCGGCGTTCAGCAATGGCCTTGGCCTGCGCTTCGCTGAAATCGAACGGGTCGATGCCGGCCATCGTTTCCTCGCCTCGGAGCACGTTCTCGAACTGCTCGCGGCTGGAACTCGCCTTACCAACAGCGACGACGTCGTCAATGCGGTCTTGGGCTTTGACCAGGCCCTCCAAGATGTGGGCTCGGGCTTTGGCTTTGTCCAAGTCAAACGCAGCACGGCGCTCAATCACGGCTTCTCGGTGAGACACATAGGTGTGAATCATCGTCGAGAGATTGAGCAGCACCGGGCGTCCGTCAAGAATGCCCATCATGTTAGCAGAGTAGGACTCTTGGAGCCGACTGGATTTGAACAGCTGATTGAGCACGGCGTGAGGATCGGCGTTGTTTTTGACCTCGATGACCACGCGGATACCTTCTTTGGAGGATTCATCGCGGATGTCACGGATGCCAATGACGACTTCCTTGTTGACCAAATCAGCAATCTGAACGAGCATATCGGCTTTCTTGACCTGGTAGGGAATCTCGTGGACCACGATGCGTTTACCCCTCTCATCGTCAAACACCTCGCACTTGGCTCGAACGTGGAATCGGCCTTTTCCGGTGGCGTACATGTCAGCGATGCCATCGATGCCATGGATGGAGGCGCCGGTGGGGAAGTCGGGGCCTTTCACGTGCTCCATATATTCCTCTATAGAGATGGATGGCTTCTCATTCGACCCCGTCTCGAGGATGGTGTCAACGTGCAAATTCACAGCACCCGCCACTTCCGTGAGGTTGTGAGGCGGGATGCGAGTCGCCATACCCACCGCAATACCGTCGCTGCCGTTGAGCAACAGATTGGGCAGTCGAGCAGGGAGCACCGAAGGCTCATTCTCCGAGTCGTCAAAGTTGGGTTGGAAATCAACGGTGTTTTTGTTGATGTCATCCAACATGTGTTTGGCAATGCGGTCAAGACGACTTTCCGTGTACCGCATGGCAGCCGGAGGATCGCCGTCGATCGAACCAAAGTTGCCCTGCCCGTCCACCAAGGGATAGCGCAGTGAAAATTCCTGCGCCATGCGCACCATCGTGTCGTAGATGGACTGGTCGCCGTGAGGGTGGTATTTCCCCATGACCTCACCGACGGAGCGGGCAGATTTGCTGAACTTCTTGTCGGCGGTGTGGCCACCCTCAAACATGCCGTAGAGGACACGGCGGTGAACCGGCTTGAGGCCGTCCCGAGCATCCGGAAGCGCACGTCCGATGATGACGGACATGGCGTAATTGATGTAGGAATTCTTCATTTCCGTGTTCAGCGAATGGTTCAGGATAATCTCACCCGAACCGGCCGTTCCGTCGTCGACGATGTCGTTGTTGTCCTCAGATGTCAAGGTTGGTCACCTCCTTAGCGTGTCGCTCGATAAACGCCCTTCGCTCGGGCACATCCTCGCCCATGAGCGTCTCAAACATGCGATCGGTTTCTTCGGCTTCCTTCACCGTCACCTTGAGCATGGTCCGTGTTTCGGGATTCATCGTCGTCTCCCAGAGCTGGTCCGGGTTCATCTCACCGAGACCCTTGTAGCGTTGAACGCCGATCTTGGCAGCGGGGTTGTCCCCGCGCAACTCGTCAATGATGGCGTCTCGCTCTTCGTCGCTGAAGGCATACCGGTTGAGTTTCCCCTTGCTCAATTGATACAGCGGAGGCTGAGCGATGTAGACATGGCCGCCCTCAATGGCAGGTCGCATGAAGCGCCACAGGAAGGTGAGCATCAAGGTTCGAATGTGGGCGCCGTCAACGTCAGCGTCTGTCATGATGATGAGTTTGTTGTAGCGGAGTTTCGTGGTGTCAAAAGCGCCTTCATCGCCCACGTTGTTGCCCACGCCAGCGCCGAACGCACGAATCATGGTTTGAATCTCTTGATTTTGGAACACCTTGGCCACGTTGTGCATCTGGCGCTCCACGTTCAGGATTTTTCCACGCAAGGGCAGGATGGCTTGCGTTCGGCGGTCGCGTCCGGTCTTGGCTGAACCGCCGGCGGAATCACCCTCAACCAGGTAGATTTCACACTCTTCAGGCTTGCGAGACTGGCAATCTGCGAGTTTACCTGGCAGGCCGCCGCCCTCGAGGACACCTTTGCGACGGGTCAAATCACGGGCTTTTCGCGCAGCCTCCCTGGCTTTGGAGGCCAGAACCGCTTTGTCAACGATGAGTTTGCCCACCGCCGGGTTCTCCTCAAAGAACTCGTTGAGTTTCTCGTAGACCACGGTCTGAACGATGCCGGAGACTTCGCTGCTCACCAGTTTGTCCTTGGTTTGGGAGGAGAACGAAGGATCGGGGTGCTTCACGCTGACGATGGCCGCCAAGCCTTCCCGAACGTCATCGCCTGACAAACCGTCGTTCTTCAGGAGTTTCTTCTTCTTCGCATAACCGTTGATGCTGCTGGTCAACGCAGTTCGGAGGCCCGACATGTGCGTGCCGCCATCTTTGTTTCGAATGATGTTCGTGTAGCAATAGATGCTCTCGCTGAAGGCATCGGACCACTGGAGGGCCAATTCAACCGACACAGGGCCCTTTTCGATGTCTTTCTCACCCGAGATGAGGATGGGGTCGGGGTGGAGGGTCTCTCGGCGAGCATTGATTTGTTTCACGAATTCTGAAATCCCGCCGGCGTAATGATGCTCCACCGTGTGCGGCTCTTCGCTCCGTTCGTCGGTGATGACGATGCGTAAGCCAGCGTTGAGGAAGGACGTCTCCTTTAATCGGCTGTCAATTTGGTCGAAGTCGAACTCGACGATGTTGGTGAAAATCGTGGTGTCGGGCTTGAACGTGATCGTCGTCCCAGTATCGTCGCAGGTACCGATGGTTTCGAGCTCGGTCACGCGAACGCCCGCCTCAAATCGCTGCTTGTAAACCGTGCCATCCCGGTGAATGACAACATCCATCCATTCCGAAACTGCGTTGACCGCCGAAACACCGACACCGTGCAAACCCCCGCTTACCTTGTAGGAGCTGTTGTCGAACTTTCCACCAGCGTGCAACTTCGTCATGATGACCTCGGCAGCAGAGACGCCGAATTCCTCGTGCTGGTCGACGGGGATGCCCCGCCCGTAGTCTCGGACAGACAGTGAATGGTCGGGGTGGAGGACCACTTCGACGGTGTCGTTGAACCCTGCAAGGTGCTCATCGACGGAATTGTCGACCACTTCCCAAATGCAGTGGTGCAGAGCGGAGCCGTCGTGGGGGTCGCCAAGGTACATTCCGGGGCGTTTTCGAACCGCTTCAAGTCCCTCGAGAACTTGGATGCTTCCTGCGTCGTAATTTTCACTCATTTCTCCACCTCAGAACGTGTTAAAATCGGCAGGCTGCGGGCGATTTTGGTCATGCAAGAACGCCGCTTTCCTCCTTCAAAATATACTGCTCGCCACGGGGTATAAACATACCCCTTTTGATCACAGAAAAACGATGGATTGCGGCCCATTTTTTGCCACCGAATACCCCCTTACTATCGCCACTAAACCTCAATGCTCATCAAACAACAGGTGACGTTGGTTTTGGCGAAAAAAGGCGATGATGAAGCCAGCGTGACCGTTAAGAAGAGGGGTCAGATGGGTGCTGCATGGCTGACCCAAAAGTGTGCGTTTCTTTGGAAGGAACGACCGTGAAAGAGATGGCGGACGAAGCAGCACGAGCCAACCTCGCTGGCGCCGACTTTGTTGAAGTCCGATTTGACCGACTCTACCTCAAGCGACCCGAGGCGCAACCTGTTGAGGGCGAAGACGGCGAAGTCAAGCACGTGATGCCACCAGAAAGTGAATGGCCTGTTCGAGACATGGAAAGCATCGATGTGGACACGTGCATTCAGAACCTCAAGGAGAGCATCCCGCTCCCGGTCATCTTCACGGTTCGCCCGACCGAAGAGGGCGGCCACTATCCCGGCGAGGCCGGTCAGCGGCATGAAATCCTTGAGAAGGCCATTGCATCGGGCGTCAACTCGGTGGACCTTGAATTGTCCATTGAGGACGGCGTTCGTACCGACCTCCTCGACAAAGCCAACGCTGCCGGGGTCAGCGTGATCTCTTCGATTCACGACACCACCACCACTCCCAGCGCTGAAGAACTCGTGGGCATGGTCAACGAGCATGCCAAGGAGGGCGAGGTGTTCAAGTTCTGTGGAACCGTCAACGACCACCAGGATGCACTCCAGATCGTTGAGGCCAGCTACGAACTCAAGAGCTCAAAGCACGCCTTTTCCATGATGGCACTGGGCAACGGTGGCGATTGGGCTCGGCTTCACGCTCCCGTTCTCGGCCAATCGCTTGTCTACGCCACCCTACGATCGGAGTTCAAACTCTCCAACAAGGGCCTCGTCAACATTCGAGACCTCAAGAACGCCTGGACCCTGATGGAATACTGAGTCCTATTCGAGTTGAGCAGCGGACTGTTCCATCACCGGGACAGGCGCCTCCTTGGTTGATTGTTGGTCAAGACCAGCCTGCATGTACCGGCTGTTGAGAACCACAGGAACCACGACCACGGCCGCCAGCAAAACAAACAGTGTGAGTGGCACCGTCCAGGGGGGAAGAAGCACCGAACGTTCCGTAGGAAGCACGGTGACGTCGGCAACCAAGACGCTGTTCAAAGCGGCTGCATCATCGTCGTTGGTGTTGTCCCAAGCATCGATAACGAGGTAGAAATCCTGCCATTCCGAACCACCGAACAGCGAGGAGTAGACCTCTGGACCGTCCATAGCGACGGAGAACGTGAGTTCTTCCCGCTGTTCGTATTGATGGACATCGCGATACGATTGCCAGCCAAGTGGGTTGAAACTGCGCCATTCGGGCGGGATATCGCTGAGGACGTCACCTTCGCCACCCGCAAGGTCGAGGTCATCCCACCACCAACCGCCGTGCATCATTCGGTACACCTCACCGTATGCATCGTATTGCGTTGTGGTCATCAGGTAAACATCGGCCGTCGCCGGTTTCGTGGTGTTCCCATCTGTTTCATACAGAGAGATGCAGAAGGTGGTCCGATGCGAACTGGACAGGTTCATCCGGAGCACGCCAGAACTGTCGTTTCCGATTTCCATGACGGTGTACTGCCCCGAGGTGAGCGGATCAAGGCGTGGTAGCGGCCAAATTGGATTGTAAACCCATGGCTCCTCGGGGTGAAGGGCTGGGTCAAGGTCGCCGACGTTGGTTTCGTAGTACTCCTCGTGATCTCTGCCCTCCGTCGCATAAACGGGTTCGCCGTAGTAAGGGTCGAAGGCGTATGGGCTGCTCCAATGGGGCACCAACGCCATGTGCTGAAGGCTGGTGTTCCATTCGGGTGCGGCCACTTGACCCTCGCATCCCGAGGCCGCTTGAGCCGAAGGCAGCACGCTCGTGCTTGGCGAAACGAGGATGGCCATCAAGACCATCAAGGCGACCGCCGATGTCGTTCGCATGCCTTCACCCGGTGGGAGACGGTCCTGCTCGGTTTTAGGACATTCCCTCAACGACGGCGCAGGGGGCGAACATAGCCACTCTCATCGTTCCGGCGTTCATCCTTTGAGAGGATCTTCGGGGCGGGCGGTGGCATGTGATGGTCCATGCCAAGCAAACCGCCTTGCGACTCAACATGCTCGATATCGGTGTACGTCTCAGCGGCTTCCTTGGCTTCTTCCTCGAGCGCCGATGGCTCACGCATCACGAGCCATCCCAAAACGAGGGCCACCACAATGAGCGCAATGAAGGTCGCCAGCTCGGAACCCGCATCGGCCAGCCAGGATTTCCACTCGTCAGCGCTGAAGTCGGACAGGGAGGGCGGACCATCGGGCTCCGGGACCACTTCGATGTCCTCGGTCAAGATGTCGCACTGACCCATGCCATCGCAAACTTCCACCAACACGGTGTAGAACCCTGTGGCCTCCCAGGTGTTGATGGTGCGGACGGGAGAGCCAGCGATAGGGGTGACCCAATCGTCGGCAGGGTTGCCGTTTTCATCCGCGTCGGTTTCAATGTCAAAGTCCCAACGAACGGTGAACTGCGTGAGAATGCGCTCGTCTCGCTCGGTGATCGAGCCGTCCTCGACATCCAAGTCGCGATAAATCTCCATCTCACTTCCAGCCTCGGCGTCAAACACATCGGCGTCAAAAGAGATGGACGAGCCCGCAAAGATGTTCTCTGGAACGTAGATATCCTTCGCTTCGGGTGGCTCGTCAACCACCACGGTGAAGGTTTGGCGAGACACATCGCCCGTTCCAAACCCGTCTCGGACAGTGAGCGAAACCGTGTACGTGCCGGGGAGCGTGTAGGCATGCCAAGGTGTCGCCTCGTGAACCAGTGGCGTCGCATCGCCGAAATCCCAAGTGTATTGGACCAAGCCGTTCCAATCGGGCGATTCCACTTCAAATGGAACGTACTTGCCTTCGAATTGCCGGTCGCCGTCACGTGTTCCGGAGGAATCGAAGTAGAGCATGCGCTCGGGTGCGGTTACAACCGCGCCGTCCTCATTGAAGGTGTGCGACCAACCGTCGGGGACGGTCCCCTCGGGGAACGGCGTCGAGGTGGTGATGATGTCGTCCCCGATGTACCCGTCCAAGATGCGGACCTGAATGATGGGGAGCGGGTTCGCAATTCGAACCGTCATGGTACGGGCGAAACTCTCCTGCCCGTCCTTGTCAGTGACGACCAAGGACACGGTGTGAACACCAGGGGTGGTGAAGGTGTGCGTCACTTGGGGACGATCACCGAAGGTGCCGTCGGAGAAGGTCCAGTTCCACACCTCAATGTCTGTTGAATCACCCACTGAACCGTCGGGGTCCATGCTGTCAAGCCCGTCAAACACGTAGGCTGTGTCGACCTCGCCGTCTTCCTCTCGGAAGTCAATTTCACGTGAGCCCATCGCCGAGAGCGTCCTGACGTCAAAGGTGGCCACAGGCATTTGGTTCAACACCACCACGTTGAGGACGGCCGTGGCTTGGCTACCGTCGTCGTCCGTCACCGTAAGCGAGACGGTCTTGTTGCCAGGAACATCCCAAGCAACGATGGGGTTCGTGGCACTGCTGCTCACCGTGGAGAAGTCGTCGTTTCGGGTCGGTGTCCCCGTGCCAACGCGAACACCGTCCGGGAAGGACCATGCATAGGTGAGGAGTTCACCGTCGTCGTCCACAAACACATCGGGAAGAACCAGACTGGTGTAGGTCATGGTGGTCAACGTGTCTGCATAAATTTGGACAGGCACCCTGTTGTTAATGTGAACGAGAAGCGTCTTCGTTCCGACGTTGATGCCGTCAGAGACGGTGAGGGTGAGGGTGAAGATCTCACTTTCCCCGTCGATGTCATCCCATTCATGCTGTTGCGAATAGACGCCAACACCGCCGCTTTGCGTGCCATCGCCCCAATCCCACTGGAACTCCAGGTGGTCGATGGGAACGTTGTCGACAGAGCGACCTGCAGAGAAGAGAATACGCTGACCGGTTAGCAAGGAAATGTTGTCCTCTATCACCACGTTGTTCACGGTGATGACCGGCAACGGTTCCGTGATGTCACTCACATTGATGGCGTGGACTTGCGTCTCGGACCACGTTCCACCCTGATCCATCACGCGCAGGGTGGCGTTGTAGCTTCCGACTTCCGTGTAGGATCGAAGGGGTGATTTGAGGTTTGAAGAGGCGTTGTCGCCAAACACCCACGCATAGGCCGTCGGTGCATCGAGGTAGGGCAGGCTGTTGTTGGAGAGGGAAAGGCCCCATGCATCAAACCCGGCGCCCTGGAACTGAATGTTCTCCCATGTTTGAACGTCGGTGAGGGAGACACTTCCATTGGCCACAGGTCGCATGTTGTTCAACATCTGAGGCGATGTTTGGAGGGTGTCAACCGGTTCACCAAGCATGTCCTTCATGACCATGTCAAAGGCGTACTGGTCGGCCAGTGGTGCCGTGAAGTAGACCTGGCTGTCGACGGTGACGCCCCCGCCGGCAGCGATCCGGTCGGTGATGGTGTCCACGAGGTTTCCGCTCGCATCTCGGACGGCGATTTCAACGTCCAGATCTTCAAAGAAAGCATTTGACAGCACGCCGTAGTTGATTTCCACCGTGTCTTCCATGCCATCCCCGTCCCGGTCCGAGAGCACCGTGTTGTTGAGCGAGAGCGTGGCAGGCGAAGTGATTCGGGCAGCCTCAATGTCAACGGTCCCTTCAGGATAGGAGGGGCCGCACGAGGTGTAGTCGCAATCCGCTACCGTGGAAGCATACCAGGTGATCACCCACACTTCATCGGTGAGGTTGCCAAACCCAGGTACCAAGCCGGTGGCCACGTTGTTCACGAAGTTCAGGTCGGTGACACTCCACAGACCGTCCGAAACGGCCTTCGTGACAATCACGCCGTCGAACTGGCTCTTGTCGGCCGTCAAACGAAGGGTCAGCGGTGCCGGTGATGCGGCTCCTGGTGTGAATTGGAACGACCGAATGCCCCATCCTTCGAGGGTGTTGCCGGTGGAGGACCAAGGGGTGGACCAGTCGCTGTTGATTTCGGTTGGTTGTGCCCTGCAGAACGCCCCACCGGTGCAGACAGGGTTCAGGTCAAGGTTCGGGTAGCCGTAGATGCCTTGGTCGGAATCGAGGGTGGCTGCGATGCTGAAGTTCGCAAAGGCTTCGTTCATGGTCCTACCGAGAAGGCCGACCTGCCCGCTTTGTGGCGAGAGAAGCAGGTTCTCAACACCCCTGCCGCCCGTTGCAGAGTCTTGGACGAGTTGGCGAACGGCGGGTCCGCCGCCGAGGTGTTCGGCGAGGTACATGGTGAACATGTAGCCTGCACCATAATCCGCAATGCGCTGATTCCACCATCGCACCGATTGTTCGGGCGCACCCGTCCATGCGTTCACATGGCCGGTCAAGGTTGAATCTGCACCGAAGCAGAGGTAAATCGCCACGTCGGCGTTGCCTTCGTCAATCCAGAGGTTCTCGTAGGGGTCGAGGGCGTTGTGCAGCAAATGCTCGAGTTCATGCGCGAGGATGGAACGTCCCCAGGAAAGGGTGATGTCGGCATAATCCACGAACACTGCCTCCCGTGATGAAGAGAAGGAAGGCGCAAAGTAGCCGCCCGTGTTGTACGCACCGTCGATGTCGTAAATGATGATTTGAACCTGACAATTGTTGTCAATGTCGGGGGGCGCAAGGCCCCGTCCATCCTGGTAGTCCTTGCCGTAGTAGGTCGTCATGGTGGGATAAATGGTGGAATCCCACGTGCTCGCTAGGTTGTTGAGGACAGTGGAGGAGAGCGTACGTCCGCTTTGGACGATGAAGGCCACCGTCGTGGTTGTTTTTGCAACGTAGGCCGAAATGGAGCCACCGGAGATGGGGACCGTGAGCGTGTCGCCGACGACATGAGGAGTGCATGCACGACCGGAGGAGCGTCCCATCGAGGGCTCAATCACCATGTCGTCAACGCCGGGTCGGCCTTCGTCGATCCATGCCTGTCGCATGAACTGTGTGGCGGAGACTACGGGCTCTTCCTCGTGAATGAATAAATACTCACTTCCTTCACTGGGGTCGAATTCATCCAAATCTCCGATGATCACCCCACCCGCATTGTAGACGTTGGTTGAGGTCGTTTCCTCACTTCCTTCTGCAGCCACGCTCATCAGCAAGGGCGCCGTGCTGGACACGAGCATCAGGAGGACGAAGGCAAAGGCTGGACTGGAGCGCCGTTCCGACATGTCAAACACCAACGAGAATCGTGTTACGGATTCCCTATTTTGCGAGTAGAAAGGAGGTATTTAAGAGTCCGTGGTCGAGGCGTCATCATGCATCATGCAGCCGTGCGTGCTTCAACCGCACCGCGTGGCCTTGTGTTGGCTGTTCTGGCAAGCATGGTTCTGGCCTCAGCCGCTCCGGTTTCGCATGCCTCGTTTGACGACCTTGAACCCTCCATGCTCTGTTCCACGATCGACGAGTTGCAATTCAATGGAACAAACGCCAACGCATCGATTGCCTGGCAGGTCGGATTGGGGCCCCGCATCCCCGGTTCAAACGCCTCTGCCGAATTCCGGTCCACCATCACCGCCGACCTTGCGTCGCTGGGTTACGAAGTGAGCAACCAGACGCACGAACGGTACGGCATGGAACTCACGAACCTCTTTGCACGCTGGCCCTCGAACACAACCAGCAACGGCCAACTCGTGCTCTCAGCCCATTACGATTCTCGCAACGTGGCGGACCAAGACGAAAATGAAAGCAACCAATCCCTCCCGGTCCCTGGTGCAAACGATGCGGCGAGTGGTGTCGCCGTGCTGTTGGAGCTTGCTCGCCACATCCCCCACATGAACTTGGAGTACGATGTGGTGCTGTTCTTCAACGACGCTGAGGATCAGCAGCCCAAGTACACGCTGGGCGCAGAGGCATGGGCGGAAAACCTGACGAGGGACGAAATCAACGCCACACACGCCTTTGTGTTGCTGGACATGGTAGGAGACGCTGACTTGCAACTCCACGACATCGCGCCCGGCAACGCCACACTCAAATCGAGGGTGGTCGAACTCGGCACCTCATTGGGGTTGGTGAACGGCACCACCTCTTGCAATGGCGAGCCCGGCTTGGATGTTCTCCAGTACGAGACCACCGTGTACGTGCTGGACGATCACGTCCATGCGCACAACCTTGGCATCCCTGCCATTGACCTCATGGACACCTCCTTCGGTGTGCCCAAGCCCTACACGTTCGGTTCGTACTGGCACACGATGGAGGACACACCCGACAAGGTTAGCGCTGAATCGCTGGCCAAGGTGGGCCGCCTTGTCGAACTCGGATTACGCACCGATGCCTTCGTCAACATCAACCCTGCAACGGACACCACGGGTGAGGAGGACACACCCTCCGTGGAACTGCCCGAAAAGGACGAATCTGAAGGCTACCCCAATCAGAACACCGGGCTCGCGGTCATGGCCTTCGTCGGACTGGTCAGCATTCTCGGCCTCCTCGTGGTGGTTGAAGCCAAAGGAAAACGCTCGTGAAACACGCGGTCAACCAACAAAGAGGTATTATCCGCGCACGCACTCGGCGCAACGGGAGGGGTAGCATGTCCGACGAGCGCGAAGCAAGGATGGAAGCCCTTCGTGCCCGTGTCAAGGCCAAGAAAGAGGCGGCGCTCAGCGGCGGCATCATCGAAGAAGAATTGGTGGTCAGCACCCAAGAACTCCCCTCCGCTGAATCAACCCGTCAGCAAGAAGACGATGAGTGGTACGAACTCATGGACCTCGATGCGGACCGATGGAGAAACTTGGCGGCTGTGCTCATCCTTGTTGGCAGCATCCTCGGGATGGTCAGTGGTGCGCTTATTCTCCAAGGTAACCCCACCGAACTGCTCAACACATCCCTCTTCGCAGAACAAGAATCTGTCGACATCTCCGGTACGGCCCTTGAGGACGTGGACGGAAACGGCGTTGAGAACGTCTCCGTGGTGCTGCTTGAAGCCGAATCTCGGGCAGAATTGCAATCCACTTTGACCGATGGCTTCGGCTACTTCTCCATGAAAAATGTCGCACAAGAGGTCCATATCATCGTCTTCTCAAAGGAAGGCTATGTCACGGTGGAACGGACCTTCGTCCCCGACAACGTCGGCTTGGACCCTGTTACGATGAAATCAGGGAACGCGACCCCCGTCAGGGAAGAGAACGACCAGCAGTCCATTTCGGGCTGGACCCTCGATAACGCCGTCGGACTCTCAACCGCCATCGGCGTGCTCACCATCGGCACGGCGTTGCTTGGCATCCAATCTGCGGTCGAAATTCGTCGTGGCAAACACTACCGACGAAGCCAATACTTGGCGGCAGGCGCCCTGTTCAGTCGCGGCCTGATCATCGTTGGACCGACGCTGATCTTGTTTGGAATGATTGTGAACCTGTTTGCAAAAATGGACTTTGAAGACCAGCGTGAGGATTGAGCATGTACTTGATCTCAGTCGAGGGTGGCGACGGGTCCGGCAAGGGCGAGGCCGCTCGTATTCTCGGCGAACTCCTCAGCGAGTTCCCGTTCCCAGATGTGGTGATGACCCACGAGCCTCGTCGGCACAGTGAGTTGGGGAAGTTGGCCCTGCAGTCCGTGAAACTGGGGAACAAGACACCGCTTGAGGAAGCAGGTCTGTTCGCCGCTGACCGTCTCGACCACTCCCACACCTTCATCCGCCCGCACCTGGCCAAGGGGTGCGTGGTCATCTCCGACCGGAACATCCACTCGTCCCTCATCTACCAGGGCGTGGTTGGCGACCTCGGGCTCGAAAAAGTCGCTGGCATGAACGCTGCCGCCATGATCCCCGACCTCGTGTTTTGGATTGACTGCGACCCTGAGAAGGCCATGAAACGAATCAAATCGGGAACGCTCCGCATGACCAGTCAAAAGCAGGAATATTTCGAAACCCAAGAAATCCAAACCACCATTCGCCAAGGCTTTCATGCGTTGTTCGGTGAACTTGGCGAAGTCCCTCCACCCTTCAACCAGTGTTGCGTGGTAGGCCCCATCATGAACGAAGGTGGGCTGGACGAACTGAAAACAAAGCTGAGGCGGGAACTTCGTCGATTCTTCAACAAAAAACCGCTCCCACTGAACGTGGACCGGGACGCTGTTGACCGCACCCTGCTGAACGCCTTGGTCCATGACGTCAAGAAGCAACGAAGATTGCCCGGAGCACCGCAAGAACGAACGGCGATTCACGTGGGCTGGTTGGGTGGAAAATCACCGGCGTATTGGATGAACGAGGCCGAAGACAATTGGCCGACGGTTTCTGCACAGGAGCACGACGTACCAGCTTCACCCCTCGCCCATTCCTGCTGGTCCATCTTGGGCACGCTCTCGCTGATGGTGGGTTCAAGCGAAGTCCCCCGTCTCCACGCTGCGCTCGGCCCAGTGCGCATGGTGACGCAGCGTCACACCCAACGCCTGATCAAGTGGCTTTTGGCCGAGCATTGGGTTCACAAACAACAGAACCACACCCCGTTCAGCGACGCTCAACTCTTCAAACTTCGAGAAGAACGACTCGGATTCGCCCGACTGACCTTGGCCATGTGGCCGTTGAGGACGCAACTCGCCTCCTGGCGACGAGCCAACCCCGAAGCCGAGTGGACCCAAGCCCTGCATGACGTGTTTGCAGTGGAGGAAGGCAAATCCCTGTCGACCGGTTTGCAAAAGGCCGTTCGGGACGTGCATGAACGCCTCAAAATCCTGACCAGCGGCCACGAAGGCTGCCCGCTGCCGACCGACGCCGCTGAATTGACCGTCTGGTGGTCGATGCAACCGCCGAATCACTCGGATTCCTGACGTCCGTTGCTTGCAAGGGTGAATCGCGCCTCGCCGGGCAAAAGCACCTGCCCCGCACCGAAGAACGCCTCGGCCCGAGCGGCAAACATCGAGCACAACAGGATTCCAAGTCCGAAGCCGAAGGGAACGCCGGTCAACACTCGCTTGAAGTTGGTTGATTCGTACGACGTGAGGAGTTGAAGGAAACCGTCAGCGATCAGCGGAACGCAAAGCAACATGCCGCATGCCAACCACAACATCGTGCGCTGATTTTTTGCATACACGCCGTGAAGCATGGATTCAGGCAGCAGAGAGAGGCAGGTATCACGAACCGTCCACCGATTCCAACCGCGACGAGAAAACACAACGCCGCCGATGAAGAGGCCAGCAAAGATGCCAACATCACGGGTGCAGACAGGAAGTTGGTTGTTGTTTACTTCCCACGAACGCTCTGATTTTTGATGGCAATTTACATCGCCAAAACCGTAGATGATGGCGGCGTAGAAGTTGACCTCTGACCACGCAAATGCGGGACAACATTGGCCGTCAGCACCTCCCTCGGAGGTGGCTTGGTTGCCGTGCGATCCGAAGCCGTCTTCGCTGTAGTAATCGATGGCGTTGGCGCGACCCTGGAGCGGACCAACCGAGCCCTCCTCAAGGGTCATGGGAGCGAGGAAAAACGACACGAGGAGGAACCCACAAACGCCCAAGACCCACCGTCCAATCTTGGCTTCCCGCATCCGGTCGGGCAAACCGTTGCGCTCCATGCAGTCCTAAGGCCCGCAGAATCACTTCATTGTTTCTTCATCAACCAAGCCTTCAATGGCCCCACGCCTCATCCATCACCATGGCCGAGACCGAGCGCCCCCGAATTGGCCTGGTCACCGGCGTCCAAGCGGGTGGCTTCATCGGCCTCTTCCTTGGTTTCTCGCTCGCCGTTGTTTCGGCGTTGACCGACCCTGATGCCTTGGTGAGGCTCGTTCAACTCATGTGCATCACGCCGGTGGCCTGTGCACTTCTTTTCGGGCCGTTCTTGGGCTTCCGAAGGGCACCCAACGTCTCCAACGTGGACCCCATCGATGAGATCCGAACTCGGCTCCAACCCTTCAACGAAGGTCAAGGGAAGTGGCGCGTGCTCAGCCATGTTCGGAGCGACGGTCGAACGGTTCGCATCGACCTGCACAACTCAACTCAACCCCTGACCATCGTGGCTTCAACCCTTGAATTGGCTGAGCAGCACCCCATTCGCTACATCGTCGGACGAGGTGAAGCCCGAAGCAGAGATCCCGAACTGCGTGGCACGGTGCTGGCGTACATCGAAGAACACGTCATGCTGAACCGGCGCCGACGAACCTCCTCGTCCGTGGAAGTGCTTCCTCCTTCGGTCATCGAACACATGGAAGCCACGCACCGCATGCATCGCCGCTTGTTCTACCTCCTCCCCATCATCCTGTTCTTTGCCTGGCTTGAAATGCGCTGAAGACAACGCAACAGGCTATGAGGGAGCGGCGTCTCCCGCAAGCATGGCGAACGACATCGGGAAAGCCATGGCTCGGTTAAAGCACCGAGACATTCGCACCCGGCGCCGGGCGGTTCGGACGCTGTTTGAGCATGACGACCCCTCCGTGCTGCAAGCGTTCAAGCCACTGCTTGATGACGAGGACACTTGGTTCGTCTCAAAAGCACTGGACGCCTACCGAACATGGGGGTTGATGTCTGGTAGTGAAGCGATTGAGACCCTTCTCAATCACCGCAATTTGGACGTTCGCAGGGCTGGCGCCAACCTTCTCGCTCCTCTTGGCCAACAAGGCGTTTCGCTGGCGCTGGTTGCCCTGGACGATGAAGACAACGTCGTGCAGCGGAAAGCGGCCAGGGCTTTGCTCCTTGTGGGGGACACCGATGTTGCAGAGCGCCTTGCACACCACAACAGCGATTCGATTCGTGCCACCGGCATGGGCCACCCAGCGCTGGCCGAACCGACCTTGCGTGCCGGGCTGAGCGACCCTCACGAGGGCGTGCGAGTGGCGGCTTTGAAGACCGCCCTCAAGCGAAGCGTGGACGTGAAAATGGACGATTTGGTTCCGTTCTTGGAAGCCGGGCACCACACCGTGGACATCCTGGTGTGGGCGGCTGAACACGAGGCATCGCAGCTTAAGCAACTCACAAGACACATCAAACCAAAGGACATGAAGGCCCTCGGCGACCACCTCCGTGCGACCGTCTCGGATCGTTCCGAACCGTTGATTCAGCATCTTCTCGACGGCGGTTTGCTCGAACCTGTGGCACGATGGGTGATCCGACAGGATGCATCAGAGGACGACCTTCGTTGGGAACTCATCAACGATGAACGTCTCCATGTCATTGAGCGGTGCAAACTCCTCGAACGGCTCATCGGTCGAGCCAACGAACCGAGCGTTATCGAACGGGTCAACGAACTCGCCGAGACCACCAAAGATGAACTTCTCAAGGTAGCGTGCGAGAACCTATCAACCGCCGCAACTGAACTTGGAGCATGAGCCTGCCATCCTCCGGTATCCGCTTTCACGCCGATGCGACCAACGGCCGTCAACATCACCTCGGTGCAGGACTGACCATTGAGGGCCCCTTCACCTCACTGCAACTGGTCCTGAGGTTCCCTCGTTGGGTCCCGGGCTCCTACTTCCTCAGAGAACCGATTCAGCACATGTTTGATTTTTCTGCCACCGACGACGCCGGCACGGAATTGACGTGGAAGCGTGTGGGGGTGGACGGCATCTCGGTTCGCCTCCGAAAAAGTTCCAAGACGGTCCGCATCGACTACACGCTGCTTGCCAAGGAACTGAGTGTTCGGTCCAATCACCTCGACACAACCCATTTGCACCTGATGCCACCCTTCACCTGGTTTTGGCCCGAACGCGGCATTGACAACAAGCGTTTGGAATTGATGCACGGCGTTGACATCACGGCACCATTGACGTGGACCCCGGCGACGCAACTCAACCTCGATTCAAGCGAAGACCTGGACGATGCCAGCAAGCAGTGGCACTTCTCGACCGAGGGCAGGGACCTCGTGCTGGACAGCATCATCGAAGTCAACCCGAACCCCACCATCACCCAGAACATTTCCGGACGCCCCCATCATCTGAAATGGTGGGACAGCGGTGGGCACCAGCCCGACAGCACCCGCCTCCAAGCCTTCATCGACGACATGGAACGCATTGCAAAGGAACATTACGCCCTGTTCGGTGTGCCCGATTGGCCCGATTACACCACGGTACTCCACCTGACCGACACCGGCAGAGGTGGACTGGAACACATGAATTCCCAAACCTCGATGATGCCACGTTCGTGCTTGTTTCCGGACCACGCTGACGAATACAGGGACCTCGTAAGTTTGTTTTCTCATGAGTACCTCCATCAGTGGAACGTCAAACGCCTTCGACCCAAATCCTTCCTCGACTACGACTTGCAGTCGGAGACCCACACCGATCTCCTCTGGTGGTTTGAAGGCGCCACGTCCTGGCTGGGCGACATGATGTGTGTTCGCTCGGGAGCGTGGAGTGAGGAGGACTGGCGATTGGACTTTGAGCGAAAAATGAAGCGGCACACCGCCAACAACGGCATGCTTCGAGAATCCCTTGCAGAGTCGAGCCATGATGCATGGATACACCTCTATAGAAGCGGCCCATACACGAGAGAGAACCAAATTTCCTACTACCTCGAAGGTGAACTGGCGCTGCTCTGCTTGGACGTTGAGTTGCGACGGCGAAACAACCACACCTTCGGTGCTTGCGACCTCATGGCAGAACTCGTTCGTCTGTACGCCATTGATTCGCCTGAATCCGAAGAGCTGGGCGTTGAGTACAAGGACATCCGAACGACGCTCAAAACATGCCCGGGCGGGGAAGCCATGGGCCCCTACCTCGACCGTTTGGTCAAGCATCGAAACCATCCCAACCTCCAGCGCGCCCTGTCGGCGTTCAGATTGAAATTGGTGCCCCACGCCTCCGACAAGGAAGGGAAGGGATGGTTGGGTGTCGGCCTCAAAGAGGCTGCCGGCCGGGTCGTGATCACCACGTACCACGCTGGCTCGCCCCTTCGAGAACTGACTCAG
>CEUV01042468.1_pt1 | contig 23203 bp, 9 predicted proteins | sample 356401 | NCBI WGS metagenome assembly CEUV01 (sample SAMEA2622710, study PRJEB7988) | marine metagenome | isolation source: saline water (ENVO:00002010), including
GGGTGGAGCGCGATGCTGAATGCGCGTGAGACTCCTCCACCTCCCTGTCGCGCCCAGGCATAAACGCTTCTCTTACTCCCGAGGGGGTCGGATGGGAATACGCGTCAGGAAAAATACGGGGGTTTTGTGAACTGTGCGATCGACGACGAGGTCTCGCGCCGGGGGAGGTCTTTCGAGGTCTCTCCCCTCTCGAGCGTTCGGTTGATGCATCCGAGGTTCATGACTAACCATCATAGACTAAGGTTTGTAATGTTTACTTACAGTTGTCGCCGTTCGCAACAACGAGCCAGATCGTGGCGGCGTCCATCCAACGCGACAACGCGACGATGGCTGATGCCTCGACTAGAGCACGCGTGTCATCTATGCGATGGTACGTTGTCGCGCTGGGCGTTTTCGTCTCCGTGCTCTCGTCTCGAGCTCCGATGATGCTCGCGTTCCTGCGCGACGCGACCGAGTTCGTCGTGACGTGGCGGTACGACGGCGCGTCGAGCGTGGTTCGAGCGCCGCGCAACGACAACGATCAAGGCGCTCCACTTCCTGGAACGGGAGGAACGGGAGGGGACGCGACAAAGATGCGGAGGTTGAGCGCTGAGTTGGAAGAAGCACGAGCTCACGGCACAACGTTGGACTATTGCATCCTCGGAGCGGGTCCGGGAGGGATTCAGACGGCGACGTATCTCTTGCGCGATATTTCGAACGTTTCCTTTGTGGTGCTCGAAAAACGAAACACCGCAGGGTCATTTTTTCAAAAGTTTCCAATCCATCGAAGGTTGATTTCCATCAACAAGCGCGCGTTCACGAAGAAGCAGTGCGACCCAGATTTTCAAATGCGACACGACTGGAACTCGCTCATCGATCCCGATGATTATTTAGGAGATCGGAGAGATCGTCAGCGCTTACTGATGCAAAATTATAGCACAGATTACTACCCACACGCGAGTGACTTGGCTTTGTATTTGGACGACTGGGCGTCTCAAAAGTTGAATGGTTTCATTTCTTTCGGCACGGAGGTGCAGTCAATCCGTAAACAGGACACAGTTTTCAGTGTGGATACGTTGAAAGGCACGTGGAAGTGTAGGAACGTTATTTCGGCGACCGGTCTGCACGTACCCAAGCAATTCTCGGGGAGTTTCGCACATCCAAAAGTTATCGGGTACGAGTCGCTTAGTAGAGACCCCGCACGTTTTGAAGGCAAACGTGTAGCGATTATAGGCGCTGGTAACGCCGCGTTCGAAGCTGCTTCAGTCATATCCAGAGTTTCTGCACACACTGACATTTTCGCGTCGAGTGCGATCAAATTTGCGCATCAAACGCACTACCCAGGTGCCCTGAGAATACCAAATGCGGGCTTTTTAGATCAGTACCTACTCAAGTCATTGGACTCATTTATTCCACTTGATACCAAAACGTTTGCGAAATTGAAAATAACAGAGGCTTTTGGTGGGTATTTGGCGCTATCGTTCAAGGGTGATAAAGTCGTAGATAATATTCTCGCATCTGGCAATGAAGCGGACTGTAAAACCATTGAATTCTGCTTCTTGTACGACTATATTATTCGCGCCATTGGTTGGACATTTGATGATAGTTTGTTTGCAAGTTCGGCGAAGCCACAGATGGAAAGACCTGGAGAAATTACCAAGAGAGGTGGGAAGTATCCATCTATGACCGCGGCGTACGAATCAACCAACGTTGCCGGATTATACTTCGCCGGTGCGTTATCTCACGCACTGGACTTCGGGCAGTCGGCTGGAGGCTTCATTCATGGGTTCAGATATACTTCACGAGCTCTGACCAGATACTTAAACGTTCAAAACCATGGGGGTGCATGGCCAATGGTGACTCTGACAGGTAAAACACATGCCCTCAAGCATGTATTGCAGCGTGTGAACACGGCGTCATCGCTGTATCAAATGTACGGCACACTTGCAGACGTAATCCTTATCGATACTTTGCAGAAATCGAACAACGATTCATCAAATGAAGAGTTGATAGATGTTTTAAATGGTGCTGGATACTTCAAAGATGTTCCTTTAAAAATGGTGCGTGAAGGACGTTTCAGTTTTAACATGGACGCACGATTTTCAGCGTCCAAAACGAGCAAGCTCATCGCTACGGTTACTTTGGAGTACGGCGAAGATTTTCATGGCCGATTCATCCTCGATCATGGCGAACTTAATCCCGCAAACGGGCGTGGGTACACGGATGAGGAATGGGAAAACCGGCCTAGCTTCTTTTTGCACCCCGTACTGAGGCTGTATCGCGCTCAGAAGAAGTTTGGTTCTCTCTTCTTCACCGATTCTGGCTTGTTATACACCGCGCATCTTGAAGAAGAATTGACTACGGACTGGTCGCACTTTGTCGCTCACAAGGTACCGATTAGGAAGTTTTTACGCCGAGCAACGATCATCGCGAACCGCATCAGTCCAGATACAATGCTCGGACGTCGTGAATATGATGGGGATATATTTGAGGGGCGATACGAAAAGAGTTTACCTTTCTTTCCGTTTGAAGTGCCCTCTGCGAGGAGAGCATTCGATCGTCTCAAAAGTTCACTATTTTATTTACATAGATGATGTTGATGTACATTTGTCATAGTCGTATCAAATGTCTTCCAGGTGATTTTAACACTTTTTAGCACCTCGTTTATTTGTGCCCTTGCCAACACAGTTGGTTCGTACACACACAGGAGATTTGTACGCGCAGTAGACGCCGTTTCGTCCGACACTGTTTCCGCATTGTGTCTTTGTATTGTAGCATGCTTCGTAACACTTACCACCTGACTTAAACCAACCGGATGGACACGCATTTGTGTCCACTACACTAGCAGTTGTGTCGCATGCCTGCGTGGAGATGAACTCTCCACCAGAAGATGTGCACGTGTGGTGTGAAATTGGTGCTGTATAGTCGAACTTTGGCGCTTCATATAGATCAAGTTTGAGTGTGCATTTGGAGCCAAGATTGGTAGTCGTCACGAGATCCAAGTCAAATGAAATGCCTGGGAATTCTGAGTACCAACCAGCGCCAGCAATCGCCCCGTCTTTTCTAAGACGACACTGATTGTCGTTATATCCGGCGAAGCGGTCAGCGAAAACTGCCTCAAGAGATGATTTACCGTTAAAACATTTATTATGGCCACTGTGAGCTGCCGCGTAGACATCTGCACCCGCATACACGGGCTGTCCCGCCTGGACGACGGGACCAGTGCACACGAGTCCAGCCCAGCAGAGTGTTATGGAGAAGTCTTCCAGCTCCGCCATGACGCCCAATTTCATGGATGCAGACAGCTGTCCAGTAGTCTGCTGCATTAACTTGACCTTTGGACTAGTGGGTAGTTTGAGCCGAGCTTGTCCATCGGACAAACCGAGATCGACATAAAGACCATCCGAAACAAGCTCGTATTCAAAATGACCCTGAGTGTTTGCCATAAAATAGTATGGCAGTGTCAATTTCAGTGAGCCCTCTACAACGATGTAGAAGCCATATTGAAGCATCTTGAACTTTCGAAATGGCTTAACGAACTTGCCTTGACTCAAATCACCAGTTCTGTACAGGTCTGCGGTGGCATCGATTTCTATAGACGCGTCCATATCAACCTTGAAGCGCAAGTTGAAAGATATAGCTTTCATGCCTGCTCGGAAGGCGTCTGTCATAGCACTTATAAGCTTATCGCCGTCCATCAAACCACCAAGTTCTGCAGATGTTTGCTGGGCAGCGTGGTGGCGTCGCGCGGCTAGATAGAGATCTTCACCACTGTGCATCGCTTTGATAATTTCCAGTTGCTTTCTAGTGCTGCGTTCAAGCTCACGAACCTCAGACAAGTATACATTTTCAAGTCTACCAAAATCAGCGGCACGCTCAAGCTCCTCATCCCAATATGGTACGTTTTGGTCGTTTTTAGACGTCAAAAGTCGCCGACGTCCAAAACCTGGAATGTTCTTCACTGTGCGATCGACGGTGTTGAAAGCTCCTGCAACCCAATTTTTCGCAGCCTTGATCCCATCCGTCAATTTATTTGTCCAGTCTGTCAAAGTTTTCGCTGAGGCTTCAAAAGCTGGTTTAATCACTTTGATAAAAGCATTCGCAATATCTTTAGCGAAGTGGAAGGAAATAGAAAAGTCCGTTAGGCCTGCACACGTTTTCATGCCACCTTTAACTTGGACCTTAATGCTCGCTTTGACTTGCTTTGAGATTTTGGTCAAGCGGCGCTCAATCTTTGAACCCTTCTTGGGGAAGGGAGAGCTAAAACCGTTTGTACTCTCGTCGATTGTGTGTTCGATTCGAATCTCTTCGCATACAGCAGTTAAACATGGAATGACCGGGCACTGGTTGCCTCCAATTGATGATGCAGGTTCGGGTACCATGACTTTGGCGAGCTCCTCACCATAAAATATTTCCGCAAGCTTTCTCTCGACTTTGTGATCGTGTCTCGGAGCGAGATCGCCAAGACGGGATTCTCCAAGTCTGGCCTGGGCGGTTGCGCTTAAATCGCATACCAAAGCATCTTTGACCCCGCCGACAAGCGAATCAACACCAGGGATGATGCTGTCGAGTAAATCAGATATGACAGCGGCACACTTTTGAGCAAGTGCCCAGAGGTCCTTGCCTAGAGCAATGATTGCCTTTCTCACATCCCGGATCAAGTTTGCGATATCGTCTTTCAATCTGATGATCTTGTTGACAATATTCACAACTTGGTTTGTAAGTTTGTTGAGCTCACGTTTCCAGTCATCCCAGAAGGCGCCGAGCTTCGCATTCTGACGAAGGTAAAGACCGAGGTTCTCGAGATCGTCTCCCATGAACGCCGTCATGTTTGCGAGATCTTTCTTAACTTCTGCGATGAGCTTTTCTTCATCGAGCACGCAAAAGGTCCCCGTGGAGTTCTCTTCTTTGTTGTAACCAGGTTCGCACGCAATGCACTCGTTTGACCCCTCATCGAGGCGCCAACCGAGTTCGCAATACACGCACTTACCTTTGATAGGTGCCGTTAGTTTGCATGTGGTTGCCATGTGCCTCACTTTGCTTTCACAATATCCAGTCTCCCATGAACATTTCTTTTCACTGATGCACTTGAAGACGGGGCATTTCCACCTGAAGCCAACGGGTTCACCCAGGGCAAATCCACTCACTTGCTCAGCTGCGTCACCACATGATGTTGAGTTGAACTCGCAAGAAGACTCAATCTCTTCCTGCACCGCGCAGTGCGCAGGCGTGATCCAGTCTTTTTCCTTGATAACACATGGTTTATCAACCCGCAACTCCTTCTGCGAGAAAGTCATGACATTGAGCTTTTGTGAGCAGAGTTCTTCGGCGTCTTCCACGACCCCACGAACGAAAGTTGCGAAATCGGCGCCATCAAAGTGCTCTTGCTCTTTCGATAATTCGCACGTATAGAAGAGTGCTTCTCGAATTTCAAACCCTTCGTAACATCCGCACCCTCGTGAGATGCACTTCAGAAAATCCGACTCGGAAGCGCGGCGCATCGTCTCGTTGCAAAACGTCTGGAACTTTGATTTTGGCAACGGACACGATTTCGCGCACGGAAACGCGGCAAGAAAGTCTGCATAAACTGTTTCAAATTCAGCGTTGAGTAATATGTGATCAGTGCTGGAATCAGAATTCGTCAAAATATTGTTGGCGGTAGTAGTCTCCTGTGCTCTGCCCATAGAAGAGATGGCGCCATTAGAACTTCCCAGAGCAGCAACTTGGGTACCACGATGCATTTGACGCTTACGAAATCTTGCGCTTGAGAGTAACCAGTCAGTTGTCACGTCTAACTCGGAGGGCGTACGCTGTGCAACGTCCATACCAAGGAGGCTCGACTTTTCGTAGTGTTGCGTGGCGAGCGCGACGCCAGCGTCGCTCAGTCGTTCACCGTGAAGAAGCGTTTGAACCGTCACCGCCAACGCCAACGCGGTGACGACATACCACCTGTTATCGCGCGCAAAGGTCCTTCCGTCAATCAGTGTATCTGCGCGATCGTCTTCGCACGACGCGACTCTCCGCGCGCAACGTCCACTAGAATTATGAGAATTAGACGGACGGTCGTTCGCAAAAATATCCCGACGTCTTCGCACCTCGAACGCGAGTCATCGCTCGCGCGTTCTGTCGCGCGCGTGCGCAACAGGGGCGTGGACTCGTTCGAGCGTTCGCTCCAACGTCGCCACATCTCGTCGCACGCGAGATACTCGCGCGTGCGGTGTCGACGCGAGACGTTGCCTCGCGTCTTTAACCGTTTGGTGTTGTGTCGTTTGGTGTTGTGGTCGACAGTGTCGTTTCGTCACAACACCAAACCTCGACACTGTCGACCACACGACCCACCTTTGGTGTTGCGTTGGGTGTTGTTGCGTCGCAGGGGCCAGAGAGCCCCGCGCGAGGTACGTGACGCGATACGCCACCGGCGCGGGATGAAGAAAACTCGAGAATTGAATGGTGTGTCGGCCCGCGCGATGGCGCTGTGCGCGGTAGCGCTGTGCGTCACCACGCTCGGTGCGAGGGAGGCCGTGCAATCGAAAACCGTTGCGAATTTCATGCTACCGGAGGGACACGTGTGGGATATGCCGGCGACGCGAGTGCGCGAACGGACGCGATTGAAAGAAAAAATCGAGAGATGGGCTCAGCTCGGCGTCAAGGTCACCGTGATGGACAACGAGACCACGAGCGTGTCCCTCGATCAAGGAGGAGCACACGGAGACAACGCGACTGATGCGGAGGCTCAAAGCATCAAGGAACGAGAATCCAGAAGCTCAAACGTAACGGCTCTAACGCCCGAAGAAACACTGGCGATCGCTATTCGTAGCACGATGTGCGTTAAGTCTTGCTTAGACGACGCGCAGGTGGAGAAGATTCTTGACGGACAAGGATGCTCAGTTATCAACGGCAATGGTCTCGGCGAGCACCGCAAGTTGACATGTGTGCACGAGCGCTGTGATTGCGCGGAGGCGAAGGCGATCACTGAAACATTGTTATACACGTGTGATGCTCGTAAAAGTGGTGCGAATTTCTCTTATACAGACATGATGGACTTTTATGATGCAAGTATCGAAACCGCATTTGACGACTGCAAAGCATCCAAAGAAGACGATGTTTTGAGCAACCAACTGAACGCTCAATGGGACGCAGATGCAAACAGAACGCTTAATGGTTTGGATGTTACTCCAGTATACTCGAACAGCTCTAGCGTTGCAGCACTAGGATGGTGTCATCTACCAGGTGATGCACGCTGGCCATCGAATTGTGCCATTCCAGCTGTTGACAATCCTAGCTGCTCATTCAACTCTGGATGCGGTAGAGGTTGTCCGTGGGGATCAATACTGAAGGGTACGTGGCGCTGCGGCTGGTGCTGCGGCTGGTGCTGGAGCTGGCCGTGTTCCTGCTGGTGCCGTTGTAAATGGCGACGCTGGGGGGTGAGGTGCCGTTGCGGCTGTCGTTCATGCCGAGCGTGTGCAAAGTTACCGACTTTCCAATTCAGGTGCCATCGTCAGAAATTTTTGCGCCGAACAGGAGGATGCAAGTCATGTATTCCCGGTTACGTGGTGCGGCACGGCAGATGCCAACTTGTCGGTTGGATCCAAGATATCATCAACGGTATCAACACAGCCAAAAGGACGATCGCTGATGCACCAAAGGCCATCTCTCGCGCCGCGAATGATGTGAAGAGCGCTTTCGATGCTATCGGAAGTCGCATCGTGGATATCACCCGGAAAGCTGAAGATTTAGCGAAAAATTTCGCGAAAAAGGTATCAAATCTGTTCGACGCAATCGCAAACTCCATCATCCCAACGAGTCCGGAGGCAGTTGTACGTGGCATCGAAAAGGCTTTCACCTGTGGTAGCAGCGCAGCTGACCTAGGCGATGAACCAGAGTACATCACGCAACCGGTACACATGGGATTGCTTGATCCGCTGAATGAAGAAAATCTGCACGGCATGATCCAAGCCATTATGCGCGACGAAGACATCAGCGATTACACCTGGACGACGCATCGCAAAGTTCGCAACCCACACTACACACCAACCGCAGATCTCGGAGGCAATACCACGGCCGATCTTGGCTGGTGCCCTCCCGCATTCAGTGCTCCAAAGTGGCCGGATTTCCCCGATCTTAACGTCAACTGGGGTGGTATTCCGTGGCCACCAAAGACGCCCACTATTTCCATGCCTGGCTTTCCTCAAGTGAAGCTCCCGCGAATGCCAGGCCTGACGTTCCCAGGGCTTCCAGGTTGGTCGCCGGTCTGTCTCCTGACTCAAGTATGCCTTGCGCCGAAAATCGACGTCAGTATTGAGAACAATCGCGGTATGGAGTTGGATATTGCTAAGAAGCTCCATGGCACTGGCATCGCAGAAGCAAACTTTAAAATGTCTCTCGACACAAAGTATCCCATCAGCGTGTGCATTCGAGTACAAAAAGTTAAGATTCCTTTCGAGGTCATTTCCGAGTCTATCAAAGTGATCGTGCAATGGATGAAGAAGAAACTCCTCGTTGCATTTGACGCCATTAAAAAGTGGGGGCAGCCAATCGCTGATGCAATTGATGACGCAAAGGATGTCGTTAAAGATGGCATTGATGAAGTCACTGGTTGGTTCAGAAGCATCGGTATAGGTCGTCGGCTACTTGATAGTGAAGATATCACTAGTGAGAAAGAGGCGGACGAAGAGGTGGCATACCATGAGCGGATTGCCAAAGAAATGGAGTCGCGTCAGCTCGCGCTTGCGGCGAGATACCTCGGTCGCCTTGAAGCAGCATACGCAACTTATGCCCCGGAGATGGAATCTCATGTGCGCCTTGAGACTCAGCGCATGCGGAACACTGTCAAGTCGCATCCAATTTTTCATCACGGTCATCATCATGATGCTGCGACACTGGGAATTGGACTTCTCGACTGGGAAGACAAAGAACTCACCGATGGACTTCGCAAGGCGTTTCTCAAGATGAAGAATGCGGCTTTCGTTCTCGCTGTCGGCGCAGCGTTTGACACGAAGGTGACTATCGCAGCGGAAGCATCGGCATTCATGACCGGTGACTTCACAAACGGTGGGATCGTACGAACCATCTCGCAAACGTTTGGTGGTGGCTCTGGATTCTACACTACTCTCGAAGGTGTCGTTCGCATCACCGCCCCATGGATGTTCATGGCAGAATCGAAGGGCGAGTTCAGCTATCGAATCTATCACGACGGAGATATTGGATTCGAGGTGGGTTTGGACGATGGTGAACCACACATCAAGGTCCATGATCCGAAGGTCAAGGCTGAACCTCAAGGAGCGTTTTCAGCATCTGCAAGTTTCAAGACGGGTTTAGTATTTGAGATCGTGGATATGAAACTCCAGTTTTGCTATGACACAAAGGTGTGTGCCGGACCACAAATTAACGTTGGGCAACCAATTTATCTCGGTGCTGATGCTTTCGTGGCGGCATCTATGGCAGATACAAAGTGTTTTGCCGGTGGAACAGAGCTCACCGCAGTGTTTGCTGACACCTTCGACGGATACGAAGACGACGCAAACTGCAAGCTACGATCTGGCGGAAGCGTTGCTGGAGTGGGCGGTTACGTCGAACTTCCGTACCCAAGCATCAATATCGTCCTTCAAACTATAATCGACGGTAACGATCAGTGTGTGCCAGATTACGAGTTGTATGATAGACCTATTTCTGGTTCCGTCATCGAAGATGTTGGCGGCAAGAGCTACTTTCAAAAGTGCACAAGCTCTGGCTCTGGCTCCTTTTTTAATGAAGGTGACTGCGAGTGCCCTGTTGCGGGTACTTGTTAGTTCGCCTTGTTTCGTGCTACAAGGTTTTAAGATGTATATCAACTACAGTACTGTAAGTCGTAAATATAAATATCAACCAAAGAATCTTCTCTGAATGTTCCGTTGAACGATCACGGGAACGGCGCCGAGCGTTGTTCGTTTTGCTCGCATTGCTAACGATGCGCGTTGCTCGCTTTTCACTCAACGACGTCGGCGATCGTATGCCAGACAATCAGAGGGTGTGTCGATTAAAATGATCCATTCTTCTACGTGTATGATGCGCACACAAAATATGTGAACGCGTCCGTCTACTACTCACACTGCGTGCGTGTTGTCGATCGCTGATTCATAGCGGTTCGCCGTCGGCGAGGCATTTGTCTAGGTGCGCGTTCATTTCGGCGTTGAGCATCGTCGCTGGAAATTTCTTGCCGCACACGCAACACGTTTTCGCCGCGCTGGCGGCGACGGTAAAAGGGTTCGTCGATTTCTTCTTTTTCTTTGAGCGCCCGCCATCGTCCGTCGCCGTCAAATCCACGGGTGCGTGCTTCGTCTTTGTTGCGCCGCCGAAAAAGTCCATGATGGTTTGCGTTTTTCTAAAACATTTTGCAAACGAAACCGGATCTACCGCCGTCGGAGCTTCGACGGTGACACCCAGTATGGCATTCAAGTTTTCGTCGCCGTCGCCGTCGAGCAGCGCCAACGACGAAGGATCGGTAAATTTTTCCGCCCATTGCATTTCGACTGTTTCTTTGACGTAAGGCAACAGAGAAGCGGGATATCGCAGACCTATCACCTTGCGGTTGTCGCTGCCAACGACTCGTACCGTCCGCATGCCACGATCCGCGCGGGTGAATTGGCGCGCGTTACGCTCGAGCGCTCGCTCGAGCTCGCCCCAACACGACACGACGGCGCCGCTGATGACGGTGCAATCTACTGTCCGTTTGCCCGCCGAACACGCGCCTCCCATCGCGATTTTGACTTGGCAATTCTCGCCGTGCATGCAATTCTTTTCCGTGAGATCGTAAACCACTTTCCATGGCTTTTCTGCGTCGCTCGGCGATTGGCACATCGTATACTTTTGGCGTAACTCGTCGTACTCCATTTCGAACAAACTCGCACCGGTATTCGGGCGGTATAACATGAACAGGTTCCTCGAGCCAGGCTTGCTGAGAGCGAGGACGACCTGAGCGCGTCCGTACATCTCGCGTTTCATCAAATAAAATCCATCACGTTCGTGACGCTTGTTATTGTCCAGAATTTCCGCCGCGCGGTCGTACGAAATGCCGCGATCGATGAACACTTTGGTGGAGATGAGCGTCTGACCATGATACGGGTCTTTCAAAATAACGCTCGATTCGTCGTCGATGCGAATGGAGGAGCCGCCAAGATCGCTCACGCCTTCCGTATATTTGCCCTCAGCCTTTGCGAGCTTGATTTCACAATCCAAAATTTCATAGAAATATGCGAAGAAGACATTTTGCGTCTTCGCCGGCAAACCGAGAAGCCGATTGAGAAACTTGCGCACGTCGCCCAAATCTTTGTTTCCGTAACCGATTTCTTGTAAGAGCGTGGTTTCCTCCACAGAAAATCCATCGTTACGCAAGCCCACGTGCACACCGAGTTCGAGAAGCGCCGAGCGAAGCTCGACTTTGCACGCCTCCCACGTCTTCGGAAGCTTCTCGCCTTCAAAGTCTCCCTCGTGTACGTGCGACAGAATGCCTTCAAACGTCACACCCTTTGGAGGTTGTGCGTCGTAGTTGACGAGCGCCTCGTACATCTTTTTCAACGCATGTCTTCCGAGAGATGAATCAAGATTTCCATCTGACAAATCGATCCCGGTCGCCGCTCGTCGATCGCCTCGCGTGAGCGCGCCGAGGCTCTGCAACCTTCTCGCAACGGCGGCGACGAATCGACGCTCGCCGCCGATATTCGTCGAACACATGACATACACGGGTCCGGACGTTTGATTCGAACGATGCGTTCGCCCGAGTTGTTGAATCGCCTTGTCCGCGCTCCACGGAAGCTCAATCGTGATGTGTGTGCGTCGGCGAGTATTCTTGGCGCCTTGCGAAGCGTGCAGTGAAATTCCAGTGCTCGCCGCATCGGAGATAATCGCGACCAACTTCTTTCCTTGCATGAATGCGTTCTTCTCCGAAATGTTGACGCCTATCACGTCGTTCTCACCGCTCAAGCTGGTGCCCTTGCGAGACGCAGTCGAACCTCGAGATTCGTAAACCAATCTATTTCCTCTTCGAACGATTCGACCGCTCCTTCCAGTCAATTCGGCGACTTGATCCGCGCCGCCGAGGCCGTCGATGAGCAAATCTAAAAAGTTACCGGGTAGCTGGAGTTCACAAACCTTCTTGATCAGTTCCTCTCTGGCGTCGACGAGTTCTCGATCGACCAACACAGGCGCGTCGGTGTAAAAACGTCCAGAGTACTCTGTGTTTCCATCATCGACCCAATCCGAGGGGAGCTTCTTCTCCGCGGCGGCGCCGTCAGACGCGCCTCGTATTTCCGTCGGAAAGTGCGTGGATAGAAAGCTCACCAGCATTTCCCGCGTCGTACTTAAAAATCCCCACTGCGTGACATCCTCTCCGAATTTCAAATCAGCCGACGCGTCTTGCGATTCTCCTGTCGTCTGTAAACCGATGACGACGCAATGTCCGCGAGCAAGCGCCTCGTTCGCTTTGGCGATAACCTCTGGAACCTTCATACTAATACACAACAATTTGAAGAAGCGCTGGTGGACGCTCCAATACGCACTCCATATACTTTTCTTCTCCACGCCCGTCCTTCGCGCCGCTTCAATGCACGCGCTTCGAATGAGTGAAATCATACCACACGCGTCGTCGTACATTTTGCGCTGATCCTTGGTCAGCGTCACTACGTGTTGTTCGAATTCTGCATCCTTGAACGATAAACCACGACTCACGTACTTTCCGCTCGCCTTCATCTCCATGGCGAGCATTTCTAAAAATCCAACGCCTCGCGATTTCATGCTCTCGATGAACGCGTCCGAACCGTTAAACGGCGTGCCTTTGCCCCAGAACCCCAGTCGCGACAAATAGCTCATGTGTCCGACCTCGGAGATTCCCGTCGCGCTCGCGTAGACGACGCGGGCTTTCGGACATCGATCCTGAAGGGCTATGACCGCCGTCGCTACTTTACTTCCAGACTCTGACGACGCGCTGAAATTCTTCGCCTTGTGACACTCGTCGAAGACGATGACGCCATCGGCGTCCGCTCCGCCGAACCAATCGATAATCTGATCTAAACGATTCTTCTTTTGCGTCTTGCTCACCAAAGTGCTATATGTGGTAAAGAGCACGCCCTCTTTGTAATCTTTCGACAGCCCGAACGCGCGCGTTTCTCGATCGAGTTCTTGACACGAATTGATCACCTTCATCGTGCTCCCGAGATCTCCCAAGTCGCGCTCGGCGTCGCGATGCAAATCGCCCGAACTCGAAATCCAAACCGCCCGGCGACGCCCGCGAACGTAATTATCGATGATGATTCCGCTAATTTGTCTTCCTTTTCCCACCCCGGCGCCGTCGCCAATCATGAAACCCGATCGCTTTCCGTCCGGCGCGAATTCGCAGTGTTTTTGGCATGCGTACAAGATGCCTTCGAGCTGGAGTTGACTGAGTTTTCCATTCTCCACGAACTCGTCTCCCAACGCATCGAAGAGAGGATATTTGGCCGGCGGAAGATCTATGCTCGCCAACGAAGCCGCCTCGGCGATGTCTCCTGGATGGATCTTTCCTCGCTACGTCGCGTAAGAAGACGAAGACGCGCTCACCGTCAGTCTCGCAGTCTCGTCTCTTCTCGTCGCGAATCTCTCAAACTCTCTTCTTTTTGCGCGCGCGCGCGTCTCCGCTCGCGCTCACCTCGATCGAGGTACACGCGTATCCGCTAAACACTTCTCCAACAACTTCGCTCACGCTCTCCTGCGCGCCGAGGCCGTCGTTCGCTCCTCGCTCGCTCGCCGGCAACTCGACCGCGACGTCGTCCATCGAGCTCGACGACGACGAACTCGACGAGCTCGACCGCCGAGCGACCTCACGAGCGACCGCGCTCACCTCGCGAGTGACCGCCGCGAGACGCGCAGTGTCGTCCTCATCCCAATACCTCCGAGGGCGGGCTGTCTCTCGGAATTCGAACAAAAAAGCGAGGCGAGGCGACAGAGCTCGACGCGAGCGCATGCTCGCGAGTTGGACGCGCGAGGGTCGACGTCTCGGTCACCGTCTCGTCATGGATGCGCGACCGTGGTGGCGAAGACCGACGCTCGTGACGACGCGAACGGTGGGAACGAACGCGGGAGACGGCGAAGCGTCGAGCTCGGGAACGGATGAACAACGCGCGGCGGTGGAGGCGAAAGAGCACGTCCAGAGCACGGTGTTGGCAACCTTCGGGAGCTGGTTCGCGCAAAGAGGCGGCGAGATTCACGCGGCGGTGAAGATGGTGTACCGTCCGGGCGCCGGGTGGGCGCTCGAAGCGGACGGAGAGATCCCGTCGGGTGAAAGATTGGTGTATTTACCGACGGCGCTGATGTTGGGGTGTGGGAAAGACGGCATGAGCGAACCGCTGCGTCAAGTGACTGAGACAATTCCCGACGAATTTTGGTCTTCACGGCTCGGACTCGTACTACTGCGTGAACGCGTCGCGGGGCAACACTCGCCGTTCGCACCGTACATAAATTTATTACCGTCTGTGCACGAGGGCTCACCGACGTTTTATCCACCGGATACCATTCGTGAGCTGCAATACGCTCCGTTGATTTCTCAAGTCGGCCAACGCGGAAGGTTTCTCGCCAGCTTCGCGGGGAAAGGGTTGACGATAGATGACGGCGCAGATTATGTGGACGAATCCCATCCGGAGCGACGGCGCGTAGAGATGGCGATCGATGCGAACGCGTTGGGATGGGCATCGGTATGCGCGAGCAGTCGCGCGTTCAAAATGGTTGGACGTACGCCTCTCCTCTTTCCAGTGATTGACGTGTGCAACCATTCCTTTGAGCCGTCCGCCAAAGTGCAGCCGGTTGACGGTGGCGTGGAATTAGTGACGACGCGAAATCTCAAGGCGGACGAACCGATCGAGCTTAGCTATGGAAACCTCTCCAACGATGAACTCTTACTCGACTACGGCTTCATCGTCGAAAACAATCCATTCGACTCGGTCAAACTCAGGTGGGATCTTAAACTCATTCATCTCGCTCGCGAAATCGGTGGGTTAGCCACCGCCCCGATCGGAGCAACCGTGGTGGAGAAAGATGGCGTTCATAGCGCGTCACCTGCGAGTGGTGACGACGCCGGAATACCTTTAACTTCATGGCAAAAGGCGGCGATGGAGAGAATCGGACTCGGCGCAAACGACGAGTTGCGAGTCCGACCGAGCGGCGAAATCATGGATAAGAAAGCAATCGCAGCTCTTCGAGTTTTATATTCTAAGACTCCGGCGGAAGCATCGAGAGCGGCAGATGCTCCGTATGGCGTATTGAACACAGAGGTGGTATCTCGAGACACTGAAGTCAAAGCTCTGCGCACGTCGATGTCGCTCGTGGCGCTCGCCATGGGCAATTTCCCGACCAACCTCGCGCAGGATCGCGAACTTTTACGCTCGATAAAGTCACCGCAGGCTACCCTGGCGATCCGCTTCCGAATGGAAAAGAAGAAAGTACTGAGCGCCTGCATGTCTCAGCTCAACGAAGCCATAGAGCGCGCGGTGGCGTCGGCGTAACAATCTCGATCACGACAAAGTAGACGTCTCAGCGCCATCACCACTCCCGAAACCGCTTGAAAATATCCAAAAAAAGACATCCACGATGGCCCAGGAAGCGCCCCGATGTGCGTTACGTCCGTCGACGCATCCCGTCGAACTCACGCGCACGCACTCGTAAACCCTAGCGTCCCGACCCCGACCTCTCGGGGTCGGTCTGATTCATCCCCCTAAAATAGGGGGATGAATCAGACTTTTCAGACATTTCCATCCCCCTAAAACAGGGGGATGAATCAGATTTCCCCGACCTCTCGGCCGGTCTTGTAACCGTCGCGTGCGACGAAGAGCGCGACGCCGAGAGCGCGGGCGCGTCCGGGACGCGCCCGCGCGAGTCGAGAGAATGAATGGTGAGATGAATGAGCGTTCCTCGACGGGAGCACCCTCGAAGGCCAGCGATGCGCGCACGCCGGTGCGACGGCGGTTGAGCCGAGATTCCTCGAAATCGACGAGTGCGCTGCGTCGGATGTTCACCGACGCCCGTCGGACGATACACCGGTCGCTCGGTTTGAACGACGCCGAAGCCGAGGAAAAGAAATGTTTGGTTTTGCACGGTTGGCGGAGCAACGCGAGCGTGAGCGCGGTTCACGTTCGGCGAATGCGTCTGTTTACGCATTATTCCAAGGTGCACTGCGTGAAGGGGACCATGCAGGCTCCGAGCGCGGCGAACGAAGCGACGGGTGAGTTGTACGATGGTCCCTGGTACTCGTGGGTCGATAATATGGATTGTTCATGTCCCGAGCATGAGCGAATCGAGGCGCTGTTGATCGCTCTCCGGTCCGTCGTGCGCTTCGTACTCAATCATGGCCCGTACCGCTGCGCGGTTGGATTCTCTCAAGGTGGCGCGTTGATTTCACTACTTTCAAACAAAGCCGTTTTACGCGCCCTCGGCGTGGAGAGCGGTTTTTTATGGGACCGATCGGTCGTTTGCTGCGGCGCGTCTTCATCTCTCGTCGCCTTGGCGGAGAAAGCGCTCGGGATTGACTCACTCGCAAACAGCAAGTCTGCTCTGCCTTCTCTTCACATTTTTGGATTTCAGGACAAATTCAAACCACAAGGTGAAACTCTCATGGAGACGTTTGAGACGTTCGACGGGAGCCTGAACTTGCTTCGTCATTGTCTGTACTTTGACGCCGGGCACACCGTTCCGGCGTCGCTCGAGACGGACGCCGGATTCACAGAAGAAGTTCGAGCGTGGTGCAAGGTGCCGTCAAACGCTGGCGAGTCCACAGTCTTCACGCCGGATGTCGACCAGTTTGGAATGGATTTGGATTACACCTCTTTAAAGTATGCCACGGTATCTGATTCGATGCGACGAGAGATGGACATTGAGAGAGGTGAAGTTGACTCGGGCGAGAGAGCACAGACGAATACGACAACCTACGCGACCATCAAGTCGCTGTGTTCGGACCCTGAGCAAGCACAAACGAGAATGACGCCAAGTGACAACAAATCAATGTATGATGTCGATGCTGCGAGTCTGCTCGTTTGCGAGACGAAGGGTGATTCTCGTGAGCACGATGTTCTCGAGTTTCTCTCCCTCGCACCGAAAGAGTCTCCTCTTCTTTACGATCTCAACGGCGCAAGAATGACGTACGGTCAGGCGATTGATTTCATCACAAAAGGGGATGGAGACTTGCGGAACATTGGCGTACATCAGGGCAGTATTCTCGCATACAACGTCCCTCCGGGTTCAGTCGGTGCACTGGCCTTTTTGGCCGTGGCGGCGCAGTGTATCGCCGTCCCTTTAGATCCGGGAATCGCTGAAGAGGACGCATTCGAAGCGCTCACGTCGTGTCGCGTGTCCATCGTAGCTTTGTTTCGTGGCACAGGCACAGATTCGATCGAAAAAGCGGCGACACGAGCAAATATACCGATCAAATGGTTCGCCATCTCGAACGGAGGCAACGATCAGGCGGTTTCGTACGCGCCTGAAGCTCCAGAAGCTCCGAGCGGACCCGTGCTGCGAAAGGGCGCTGAAGAGGTCGGACTCCTGTTGCGGACTTCTGGAACGACGTCAAAGTCGAAAGTTGTTCCGTTACACATCAGATCTCTCACCAACAACGGGGCGACGCTCTCGCGGTCGCTCGAACTCAAGGCGGCTGATGTGTGCATCAACGCGATGCCCTTGTTTCACATCGGCGGGCTTTCGTGTTCGATTTTGGCCACCATCGCCGCGCACGCTTCTGTCATTTGTTGCCCAAAATTCAACGCACAGGAATTTTACGACGCGATCACGACGACGGATGCGGTTAAACCCACGTGGTATTCGGCGATTCCGACGATACATTTGGCGGTTGTACAGTATGGAACCGCGGTTTCGCGAGGAACGCCTCCGGTTCACTCGTTGCGTTTCATTCGATCCGGCGCGGCGGCGCTCAGCCACGCCGACGCTCAAAAACTGCACGATTTTTGGGGATGTCCGATCATACCGACGTATAGCATGAGTGAACAAATGCCTATTTCTGGAAAGAATGTGAACTTGTCGCTCGAAGATCGTCCAGATACCGTCGGTCAGCCCCTTTCGTGTTCGCTCGCTCTCGTCGGCGACGGTCACTGTCGACTCACGGCGCCGTTCGGGCAGCGCGGCGAACTTTCCATCAGTAGCTGTGACGTTATGAGCGCATATCAAGATGCCGATGAAGCGAATAACAAGACATATTTTTACCTCGGCGACAAACGTTTTTTGAGAACGGGTGACATCGCGAAAATGGACAAGGATGGTTTCATCTATCTCACGGGGCGCAGCAAGGAATTAATTAAGCGAGGAGGAGAGCAAGTCAGTCCTCTGAAAGTGGAAGCGGTCATGGTTCAGCATCGGTTCGTGCGTGTCGCGGTCGTGTTTAGTGTTCCTTCTCCGTTATGGGGAGAGGAGGTGGGTGCGGCAATCGTGCTCGAAGATGACTACGAAGGCGAAGAGGCGACCGCGCTGTCTTCTGTAAAGTCGATGATGAACTCGTCGAAAGAGTTGTCAAGGTTTGAAATACCCGTGTATTGGAAGATTGTTGCCGAAGACGACTTGCCTAAAACTTCGACGAAAAAGTACAAGCGCGGGGGCTTGGCCGAGATTTTGGGCATCGGCGATGAGTCGAGAGTGCGAGCCTGCTCCTTCAAATCGGGCGCCAGATCGAAACCAGCGGCGACGTCGCCGGCTCTGGGCGGTTTACGCTACTGCATGGCTGTCGGTGTCATGTTCAATCACATCGGTGCCGTGTGGCAAGGAGAAGACGAGCGTAATCCTCTCACCTACGGTCCAGCCTGGTGGTCGGCGAAGGCGACGACGTTTTATTTCCCAGCCACGACTTTCTTTGTGCTCGGAGGTTACACGCTCAGCGCCGCGTTGAATGGGAAAGAGGTAAAACAGGGAACGTGGCTATCCTTCTACAACTCGCGGTACCAGAACCTGTTTCCTCTGTATCTCTTGTCCCTGCTCTTCGGACTGATCGAAGTTCTCGTTGTCTGTCGTCCGAGTACATTCAGCAGCGAATTCAGTTGGCAACCGCATCCGGACACGCTCATGTTGTCGTCGGGAAAACTCGCGCAGTGCCAGACGGGACCCGTCGAGATGCCGTACGGCGCGTGGCTCTTCTCAACGATCGTCGTTTTTTCTCTCGGCCTGCAAACGTGGTTCCCGCTTTGGTTGCTCAGTTCGTGGTTCATGTACTACACGTGGTTCAACGGCGTGTATTACTTCGTCATCTTAGTCTTTCCGGTGATGCATAACGCGCTCGCCCGCGTCAAGGGAGATTTGAAGGCTGTGAACAGATGGTTCATAATTTACTCTGCCGCCGCTCTCGCCACCGGTGCGCTTTTGGGGTTGTATTACGCGTTCCCGTCTTGGAAGGAGCACGAGGACGTGCATAAAGCGAAAAGCTGGAAGGAGAACGCGCAAAACATCTACGCGTTGTCGACAATGATGTTTCCTCCGTACTGGATTCCGTGCGTCGGAACGGGTATGGTTGGTTATTTTTGGTTCGACGCGGTGCGCCCCGCCGAGTCACACAGACGTGTTCTATACGGTCGCATCACGGATGCGTTGACTCTCGCCTTCTTTGCATTCCACCTCGCACACTTTCTCGACGAAAATTGGCCGTATCCTACAAAAGTAACCGGAAAAATGTGGGAGGTCGTTCCCGAAGAACATCACAACTGGGCCACTGGCATCAAGAGATACGTCTGGTCCGTCATGATCACCCGACTGTATTCTCCTCTCATCGCCGTGTGGGTGACCCTGGTCTCAATCCCGAGGGGAAGCGTCACCACGAGGTTTCTGGAATCAAACCTGCTCACCGAGGTGCTCGGTCCGACGAGTTACGGATGCTTTCTGTTTCATCAAATCATCGGACAGTGGTACTGGTGGGCGACTCGAGTCGGGAACGACGTGCCTAGACCCGACGTCGGTGATAAAACGAGCTGGTCGTGGTGGGCGTACCCCAAGGAATATTACTGGTTTTCTCCGCAGCCGCTTCCCGTGGCGTGGTACGAATTCTTCTTTGTCGTCGGTCTGGTGACGTGCTTCTCCGCGGCGGCCGATCGCTTGCTCACCACTCCGCTCACGGTTATGTGGGTCAAGTTTATCAAATTTTTCCAGAACATCATATGGCCGGGCTCGGTGCACACGAAGGGCGCCGCTGGCGGACAACTCCCGGCAGAGGAGCGCGTCATCGGCGCCGTCGCCGCGTTGACGGGCGTCGCCGAGCGCATCTCTTTGGATGATTCATTCGATGAGATTGGTCTCGTCTCCGTGGGATTACCCGTCTTGGTCGGCTTGATCAACGCCTCCGAGCCTATGGCTGTCATTTCGGCCCAAGAAATCGCTCACTGTCAAAATCTTCGGGGCGTCGTCGACGTCATCGAGCGCAAGCGAATGCAAGCGCAAAACTCCACCGGCGTCGGCCGGTTCGACGACCGCGGGTGAGCGCGCGCGCGCACGCGGCGTCCCGCGTCTCGCGTTCCAGCGCATCACGCGCATCACAGAGACGCCCTCGTTCATTTTTTAACGTAATTATCCACTGTGTTCGCGCACGAGCGACGCGCGCGCGTCTCTGTTTCCATCTCGCTCCTCCTCCTCGTCGCCCCCTCGGTCCAGACCCACCCCTGGGGGATCTCTCGCGTCACAGATCGTTCGTTCGTCATGAAGTACACGATTACGAAAGATGCCGAGGCTGAGATCCAATACGAGGGTAAGGAAGGGATCGCCGGAGAGAGGCCGAGAACCGTCGTCGAGGTGCGTCCGTCCATCCGTCCGTTCGCTGTCGCGTCGCACGAACGCGAACGCGACGCCCACGATGAAAGATGACGAGGATTATCGCAATTGACGATGATCGGTCGATCAGTCGCGCGCGACGCGGCCGCGAACGCACTCTCGATGCTTCGGTAGATGATGATCGATGCAATGGAAGGACTGACAACGTCTCGGCGACGCGCGCGCGTGCGTCGACGATGCGATGCGTAGGTGTTCAAGGCTGCAGCCGAGGGCGATTTGAAGAAGAAAATGGCGCTCAAGGCGTGCACCGGCGAGACGTGGACCGTGAAGGAATACTACGACGATTGCGTGAAAACCGCGAAATCGTTCGTGCACCTTGGCGTGGAACGCAACGATTCCGTGTGCATCTTGGGCTTCAACTCCCCGGAGTGGCTCATGTCGAACATGGGCGCCATCATGGCGGGCGGCTTCGCCGCGGGCATCTACACGACGAACGAACCGGCTGCGTGCGAATTCATCATCAGCGATTCCAGCGCGCGAGTGGTCGTCGTGGACGGTCAAAAGCAATTGGATAAGATTCTTTCCATCCGAAAGAATCTGCCCAAGTTGAAGGCGATCGTCATGTATCGCGACGAAAAGTTTAGCGATCCCGAGGGCGTCAAGGATTCTTCCCTCGCCAAGGTGTACACCTGGAAGGATTTCTTAAAGCTCGGCGAGGCGACGAGCGACGCCGAGCTCAAGGGTCGCATGGACGCACAAAAGCCCGGTCACTGCTGCACTCTCATCTACACGTCCGGCACGACTGGTAACCCGAAAGGTGTGATGATTTCTCACGACAATGCCGTGTGGACCGCGAAATCCAACGTCTTACACAACAAAGCCATCACCGCCGGCCCTCTCCGAGTCGTGTCGTACCTGCCGCTATCCCACATCGCGGCTCAAATTGTCGATATCCACTCGCCTCTCCTCTGCATCGTCGATTTCAAGAAGCCCGCCGCTGTGCACTTCGCTCGTCCGGATGCCCTCAAGGGGACGCTCAAGGATACGCTCATCGAGGCCAAGCCGACTGTGTTCTTCGCCGTGCCCCGCGTGTGGGAAAAGATGATGGAAGCGATGCAAGCGAAAGCCAAGGGGGTGACTGGTCTCAAGAAATGTATCGCTGGTTTCATGAAGGACAAGTGCGCTCAAACGCACGCGGCGTCTCAAGTTGGCGCCACCGTAGGTAAACCGTTCTTCGGAGGCCTCGCGGCGGCATTCATGAAGAAGAAGGCGCACACCGCCCTCGGTCTTGATCAAGCGCGCGTTTGCCTCACCGGTGCGGCGCCGATCATGAAGCACACGCTCGATTACTTCGGTATGGTCGGCATCCACATTCTGGAAGTGTACGGCATGTCTGAAAACACCGGCCCTCAAAACGTGTGCCAAAGCAACTACTTCAAGGCTGGTACGTGCGGCAGACCGATTCCGGGCGTCGAGATCAAAATCGACCACGTCGCTGGCCGCGATAAGGAAGGCGAAGGCGAGATCTGCTTCCGCGGTCGTCACGTCATGATGGGCTACCTCAACAACATGGCGAAGACAAAGGAAAGCATCGACGAAGATGGATGGTTGCACAGCGGAGACGTCGGCGCCATCGATCCGAAGACAAATTTGCTCAGCATCACCGGTCGCATCAAGGAGCTCATCATCACCGCGGGCGGCGAAAACATCGCACCGGTTCCGGTTGAAGACGCTCTCAAGTCTTTCCTTCCCGCTATTTCCAACGTCATGATGGTCGGAGACAAGAGAAAGTATAACACGATGTTGGTGACTCTGCGACAGGTGCCCGAGGGCGAAGGCTTCACGGAGAAGCTCTTCGGAGCTTCGCTCGAAGTGAACCCGAACGTGAAAACCGTCAAGGAAGCCCAAAATGACGCCAAATGGAAGACTTACATCGAAGGAGGCATCGCCAAGTACAACAAAACCGCGGTGTCAAACGCGCAACGCATTCAAAAGTTTAAAATTCTCGACACCGACTTTAGCGTCCCGGGCGGCGAACTCACGGGCACGCAAAAGCTCAAGCGTCCTTTCGTCGTTCAAAAGTATGCCTCCGTCATCGAGTCTATGTACTAAATCATTCTTATGCAATCTACATACGTACGTACATCAACATTTCTATAAAACTATGCGATCGTGCAACACGAGGGCTGTCCCTTCTTTGTCAACTGGATCTCGCTGGGCGTCGCCTCGATCCACTCGTACGTCTGAAGCCTCGTCTTATCAGCCTTTTCGGCTTCCTTTCGAGCAAACTCAGCCGCCTGTCTCTTCTTTTCCGCGAGCGTCACGCTCGTCCCTGGTCCATCATCGCCTTCAGGCGCCGTTTCCACCCGCGACACGCCCTCGTTTCGTTGCGTTTGCGTCGAATCGCGTTCGCGACGAGCCGCTTCCTCCTCTTCGATCCTTCGCCTCTCCGCCTCCTCTCTCTCCGCCCGTCTGC
>CEUV01042347.1_pt1 | contig 23012 bp, 16 predicted proteins | sample 356401 | NCBI WGS metagenome assembly CEUV01 (sample SAMEA2622710, study PRJEB7988) | marine metagenome | isolation source: saline water (ENVO:00002010), including
CACCATGGATGATGACCATGCTAGATTCTGGATCGACCAAGTTTCGGGACAGGCTAGTATGTCTCTTCGCCTTTCAAATCTGACATCAATTACATTGAATCCTCCCGAGGAACCCGGTGCACTAGGGTCAAGAGGCAACAGCGAACTTGTGATGAACCGAACAGGCTCCTCACCGTTCAGCGTACTGCTGGAAGATGTAAGCGAAAGGGATGATAAATTCCTTGGCCTCTCGGGCAGGATCCATCTTGACCCTCTACCTGCTAACGTTACACTATCTCTTCCATCCTCTGAAAATTCCGATATGATTACAATCCCTGAATTTGGAGACGCAGACGGAATCCTTGCTCTATCCTTTTTCCTGTCTGGAATGATTGACTTTGGCTCTTCAGTAAACGACTTTGCTGTGGAGAGCATGGTAAATTTGGGAGACGCTTCAAACATACAAAGCAACTTGAGTTTGGGTCTTAACTTGCGCACAGGGGAAGAATTTGACCTTACTCTTGATGTCAGCAAAGGTAAGAACGTACCAAATGAACCAGAGTGGGTCCACGGAATATCTGGAGAGGTTCTCGAGGTAACTGAATTGATTTTCAATTACAGTAGAATGCCAGAGTTTACAGAAAGTTCGCGCCTCACTGTATCACAGGCATTAGAGGACTTCGAGATATCAGAAGAAGAAAAAGCAGAGGTAATTCAAGTCGCAGAATGGGCAGGAATTACCGAAGCAGCCGCTCTCATTGAGGCCTTAGCAGATGGTTACATTTCACCAAGAGAAATGAGTTTACTAAACACAGAAACTCTTGAGGAAGAAGGGATTACGTTTGACCAAAGAAGGTCATGGCACAGCAGGATTTGGATGCCTCAACTTCCCGCTGGTGAAATCAAGCTCGGCTACAAAGTAGAAATCGAGAACGATATCCCGACCTTCCAAATAGAAGCATCTCTGAAAGAATATACTCCATTCAGACCAGTCTTAACGATTCAGCTGAACGGTCTTTCACGTGCAGATTCTCTCATTGTTTTGACAGGACTCGACATTAATGTGAAGAGAGATGTTACATTGAACGCCACTATCTCAACCCAGTCAGACCTACTGATTCCTAGAACCACTATCGACATGACATACGATTTGGGGGAACGCCTCGAGCATGCGAGAATTCTACAGTTAGACAGACTGCGTGGAATAAGAACGGAAATGATGATGTTTAATGCACCAGCAGCAGTTGACCAACTCTACGCAAAAGTTGGAGACATTTTGCAAGCAGACTTGATAGTTCCTCCAGAGGATAGAATCGGAATTAATTCAGCAGACTCTATGATGTTACAGCAACTAAGAAAGATAGACGGTCTATGGTGGCCTGCTACGATGTTTATCAGAGATGTTCCTGGAGAAATGCACCTGAAGGCTGCGCCAGCAAACAATTTTGACATAAATGAAGAACAGTCATTCCAGGGAATGTTCGAAATGGATTATTCTTCAAATAGCGATGATATGGATTTATTCATTGAAACTAAAGGTAAGGCACAGAACATCAGGGGTGACAACCTGATGTTAGCAGAAAACCTTCCGGATAGATTCGTGATGGGAGTAACCGAGGATTATGGAGCGAGTATTTCTGCTTCAGGAAACGGTGTGGAAAAACTGTACATTAGGAGAAGTAACTCGGTAATACAAGATGGTGTAGAGATAATCTCTGCTGAATTAGTAGGTGAAAATCTACAAGGAGCAGAAGTTCACATCCACCGTCCTCTAGGATATCCTGTGATTATTGTAGACGGAATTACAGGAGGTAGAATTGTAGCTACATCACATACTGAGGTCGATGTTCTTGGCCTAGACATAGATGCGAGAGGTGTTCTACTCGATGCACAATTTACTGGCGGAATACCTACAGCATCTAGTGTTGGAGTAAACGGTGTAGTAACCGATTTATCTCTGATTAGTAGTTTGACGGGTGGAGAAATAGAGACTACCCACATAATGATTGGAGATCCGTTCTCCTCATTCGTAGCGACAGCGATAGCGATGGTGACAGGATGAGTGAAGAATACGACGAGGAAATGGAGGAAGAACTCCATGAGCGTTCACAAGAAATAGGTGAATTCGTCGTCGAATTAACAGAAAAAATACATCCATTGCGAGTAGCACTCGCTGGAGTGATTCTGATTATTTTACTCGGTGCATTGGCATCTACATGGTATTGGGTGATTCCAAGAGACGATGTCGAAATCGATATCCTCTATCTCCAAAGAAATGGGCATGTTGTATTAGCGGAGCTCACTAACGATGGTAGCAGAGAAATCAGGGACGTCACACTGACAATTGATTTCGTTGACCAGGAGATGACGGTTTTAGATAGCCTAACGGTTACTTTTGATTCAATACCCAGTCTCACAAGCGTTTCGGGAGACAAGATGGAATTGGATTTGCGTGGATATTCTGTTTGGGAAGAATATACGATACAAGTTCAAATTGAATGGACCGACTTCAGAGGTTCAGAAAATCAAGAACAATTCATCCATGTTGTATCGGAACAAGTTACCGCAAAATTCCATAATGACTGCGAGGAAGTAACGTGGTTCTTTTGAGGCTAGTTTAGGCAACTCCTAAAACGAACTTTCCACGCCAAGAGAATGTGCGTAGAGCCTTCTTACTGCTCGTAATATTCCTCTTATCGGGAATACCGGTTGTCAATCAATCGGAACAGATACCTGATGAAGCGGGTATTGAGTGGGTAAAATTTGAGCTACCTGAAGACTCTATCCGCAATTTCGTAGGCCAATTGGACAGTTCTCAATCCCTGGAAGATAGACCTTTAATTGCACACTCAAGGTTAGGAATTCATGATTCATCAGGAATATTGTTTGAACAAGAAATCCCTGAGGAATTACTCACATCTAGGCCTGATTTGAGATTGGTTCTAGTTTCCACCGATTTCAGATTCGCCGAGGTTAGAGCAGATGTCTCCGAACAAAATGGAGTTGAAGTTAGGGAATACATAGCTCCCTCTGGATTACTCGTCCAGGGTACACAAGCGGGCCTAGCACGTCTTACCCATGTTACTGGAGTAGCCTCTGTACAACAGGTGCCCTTGGCAATGGTTGTTGATTATTCAATGATGAATGCTGAACAGTCCACTCCCGTAAGAATAGAATCTTGGCGCGCAGATGCATTACTTCCCGGAGTTGATATCTCCGACAATTGGGGCATGCGCTTACATCAAGAATTGGACAGTGTTGCAAATAGTTTCCTTTCAGACTCAAATTTTGCTGAAACCGGAAGATACGATGGGTCAACCTCGTCCTCGATAGCAACCATTGCAGCAGAGCCATCTATTGCTTGGATTGGAAGTCAGCCGAGCCTGACAATTTGGAATGACCAAGCCCGTAATCACATGAACATTAACGCAATGAAGCAGTACTACACAACCGACTTGGATGGTTCTGGTCAAATTGTTGCGGTTGCTGATTCTGGAATTGATGAAGACCACGGTGATTTTGGAACTAGAATCATTGGCAACGTCGACGTAATCGGCGACGGCTCTACCGCGGACGCCCATTCGGGACATGGAACTCACGTCGCTTGTACTGTTCTGGGAGACGGAAGTAGGGGTGGCTATGCGGGAGTTGCTCCTGAGGCTGAACTATATTTCCAAGCAATGGAGAATGATAACAATGGAAATTTCCAATGGTCAAGTATCAACAACATGCTGAACACTGCTTACAACAACGGCGCTAGAACTCACACCAATTCTTGGGGCTCAGAGTCGAGTTCGGAATGGGGAGTCTATACATCATCATCTGAGGATGTGGATGACAGAGCAAGATACTACGACCAATTTTACAGCGGTAGAGAAGGCCTGACAATTCTCTTCGCTGCTGGAAATGACGGGCCAGGTTCTGACACAATCGGTTCACCAGCAACCGCTAAGAATTTACTAGCGGTTGGTAACTCACAAAACCGTTACACCGGAGCACCAAACAGCATCATGGATGGTTCTAGTCGTGGCCCTGTAGATGATGGCAGAATCAAGCCTGACGTCATTGCACCAGGCGGCTACGTTCGCTCTTGTAAGGCACAAGAAGCAACAGACACCGGTGGTGCTACATGGACCAGCACCTGGTACATGGAATACACTGGAACTAGTATGGCAACACCAAATGCCGCTGGAACTGCGGCTCTGATTAGAGAATATATCACGGAAGTTGCTCAAAGACCGGAGCCACAAGGCGCCCTTGTCAAGGCACTGATGATATTGGGTGCAAGGGATGTTGGCGTTCGAGACATCCCCAACAATGACGAAGGTTGGGGAAGAATAGATCTCAAGGGAACACTCGCACCAAATAATGGAAGAGGAATATGGGTAGATGACCGCTCTATCCTGTCTTCGACTGGTAACTCCAAGAGTTATTCATTCAACGTCACAACCCCTGGACAACCGTTCAAGGCAGTAATTGCATGGTCCGATGAGAGAGGTTCTAGGTTCTCCAGTACCCAATTGGTAAACAATCTCAATTTGCTGGTAACAACTCCGAGTGGAGTTGAATACAAAGGAAATGAATTCTCCCAAGGAAGGTCGATTCAAGGGGGTACGCACGATTCCCTGAACAACGTGGAGGTTGTTTTAGTCGACTCTGCAGAAGCAGGATTGTGGACTGTCAAAGTAACCGATGCTAGCCATAACGGTGGAAGAGCTCAGCCTTACGCAGTGGCAGTATCAGGCGTAGGAGTAAATGACCTCCGCCCAGACCCTTCCCCAATTGTTACATCATTTTCAACGGATATTGCTATCCCTCAGGTTGGCGATGAAGTACTAATTGAGATGGAGGTCTCAAACCTTGGAAATGTTGAGGCAGAAAATGTCGAGGTGATTTTCCAAGAAGAGGGAATTTTTGTTGATTCTCAAACTTTCAATCTTGGCCCCGGCGGCTCAAAAATTCTGTTTTGGGATTGGGAGCCGCAAAACGCTGGTGCACGAACTCTTTCTTTCCTGGTTGATGCAAGCGATACGATAGACGAAATCAATGAGGCAAATAATCGAATGGACGTAATAGTAAACGTGACAACTCCGGGTGTAAGAATCGAATCTGAAATGGCTACATCGACCCTATCTGACATTAATGCGACAACTTCGTCTTGGCAGGTCACTCTAATCAATACAGCATTGCTGAGTACTAATGCATCAATTTCAGCAACAGGGGTTTCAAGTCCAAGCAATTCACCTATCTCGTGGTATGTTGGGCTTGACCAATCCAACTTCATGCTTGAAGGTCAAGAAGGGGCTCAAATCAATGTGACTTTGGTCCACCCAAGCGGTCCAGACCCGGGAATTTACAAAATCGAATTACTGGGTTATGACGAGGATAATGATGTCAGCAGTCCTTTCACGTTATTGCTAGATGTGCCGGTTTTGTCACAGACACGTCTTGAATTCGACTACACTACTATCCCTGTTCATCCTACTGAGGTTACATCCGTTGATTTTAGACTGTTTAATCTTGGAAATGGGGACATTGGCTACGACCTGTTTTTGGAATCTCCACCAGGTTGGTACGCTGGTTTTGATGATTTATCTGCACAGGGTGGTGCAAATTCTGGTTCAACCGGTCTTATGCTTGAAGATGGACAAATGAATATCGGAATTTCATTTACCCCGCCTCAAGTAATGACTCTAGCCGGCGCTGAAATGACAGTGATTTTACGAGTTGTATCACAAAGTGAGGAATCTAGAATGATGCAATACGAACTTCCTCTTGTGGTCGAAGAAGTGCTGGAACTAACAGTAGATCTGGAGTCATCGTTCTCCACTGTTATTCCAGGTAATTCACTATCGCTTCAATATACAATTGAGAATGTGGGCAACACAGACTTGGATCTGAGCCCGAGGATGCAATTACCTCAAGGTTGGAGTCAAAATTCAGTTCTTGATGACTTGACATTAGGCTGGACTCAGTCTCAGAATTTCATTATCTCTGTAACCGCTGATGCGGATGCGAGAAGCGGCCAAATAACCTTCATTCTAGATTCGAATCAAGAATCTTGGAGCCACTCTGAAACAGTCGAAGTCCTCGTCCTACCTGACCCGGTTCTAACATTTACATCCGTTGAAATTGCAGGTGAAACTTGGACAAATATATTCGGTCCGGGGCAACATCCTGTCGGAGTTCCTATCAACTACACGTGGATTGTTGAAAACAGAGAAAACTCTCCTTGGACTCCTTCGATTGTATTGCAGAAAGATAGCATACTGCTGGGCGATTGTACTTCTCTAGATGAAGTAAACAAGGGCGATTTGAAAGCACTGACCTGCACCATCATAATCACAGGAAATGCAGACCCTTCCTCAGAACCACAATTCAACGTCGTATTGTCCGGGAATTCCGTGAGTGTAAACAAGTCGGTATCGATGCTTGTGGCATCCACAAAGGAAGTCACTTGGGAAATAGAAGGGACTACTACACTTCAAACCGGAGAATCCTCTTCAATTGAAGTTACGATTACTAACACCGGGAACTCGCTTGTATCAGGGGCCATAAAAGCCACTCCTCCAAGCGGCTGGAGCGTTTCAATTGACGGTAGTGAATCGTTGAACTTACAAGCTGGGCAATCCCAACTGATTAGGTTAGAAGTCACTCCAAATCAACCCGGAAAGGGTACGATTTCACTATCAATTTCCGGAGCGAGTGCTGTAACAAATTCGAATACCGCAATCGATCTGAATAGCGAAGGAGAAACCACCTCAGATTCTAATTCGGTTGTTGAGACATTGTTTTGGGCAGTTTGGATTATCATTCCAATCTTGGCAATAGTTGGATTAGTCCTAGTTCGAAAGAAATCATCCATCCAACCAAAATCTGGAAATTTTGCTAACCATTATCAGAATTCTCAACCACAAACTCAGGTAACACCGTGCTTCTCTTGCAGACAACCAATCCTAACCTGGATGAGGGGCTGTCCTGCATGTGGAGCAAGATATCATCCAACCTGCAATGTAGCAAATTGTACCAATTGCGGTGCGGAATCATCCTCTTTTGTAAATACAGAATGATTTGAGCATCTGTCCATAGCCTTTTACTGTGACCACCTCGACCGGGGTTCATGGAACCCCGCAGAAAAGACCCGAAAGCCGGTAAAGGCATCACCAGTATTTTCCTGGTCTCATTGATGCTATTTTCACTGGTTCCAGCATTAGCAACTCCTGTTGTTGCAGACGATTCCGGAAGAGATGCAAATATCAGATTGACAATTTCTCCAAGTGCACAAACTGTGAACCCCGGCGAAACTGCAGAGTACACAGTCCGCGTTTACAACGATGGGGCAAATCCGGTTTCAGTAAATCTTGCAGCTAATAATGAGCAGGACTGCACAGGATTTTCTGCCGCAATTGGTCAAATAGGGCAGCCTATTGAATCAGGTGACAATGCTGAAACATTCCTCAATGTCACACTTGCACAAAACGCTGAGGGTTCATGTATCACTACAGTTAATGCAAATGCCAACGAACAACCAACTCCTCCTGATCAACCAGGCGCACCTGCACAAAAATCAGCAGATGTTGAAACTACATCTGGAGATGGCTCCGGTTCTACACTGTTTGGAGTAGAACTTACCGTCGACGCTCCAGTAAACCCAACATGGAACGGTGAAGACGAAATCACTTGGGATGTGGAGGTAGAGAACACTGGTCGTGTCCAAGAGACCGTTGAACTGACCGTAGACCCACGGAGTGGCAGTGGCTGCAAGTCTGATGGAAGTTTGAGCATTGATGTAAGCCCTAGCTCAGTCCAAATCGACAATGGGTCTTCTGAATGGGTTACAGTTACAGTTCAAGTCCCCGAAGGTAAAGAAAGCGACAAATACTGCTGGGAAATTGAAGGCGTGGTAACAAATGACCAGAATCCAAACGGTAGCGCTTCCGATGTTGAAGAATTCAGTTTGTTTATTCCCGAACTGAAAAAGTGCGACGTCACTCTATCAAAGTCAAGTCTAAGCCTTGAGCCTGGAGAAACAGGAACTTTGCTAGCGACATTCTCAAATGAAGGAAATACGGACTGGCAAATCAATGTCGGGTTCAATGGAAGCAAATCAAGCTGGGCAGGTGTTGATGGTGCATCCAGTGGTATGCTAAACTATGATAGTGGCAATGGAGAAAAGGAATTCACAATAGAGATAACACCTGATGATTCTGTAGAAGCCAATTCCCAGAATTCATTTTACATCGAGGGTAAGGATGGCAACTTCTGGAAATGCAGAGGCGAAGTTACTGTTACTGTCGGTCAGTCAAGAGGTGCAACAATCTCTCTGGGCAATACAGGAATTTACGACATCCCGCCAGGTCAAGACAGAAGCACAACGCTTACAGTAACCAACACAGGGAATGGTCCAGATACCTTCAGAGTAGCAGCATCTTCTTTGCCCGCAGGCTGGTCGGTTACTCTCGAATCTTCAACAATTTCCACACAGTCTAGGTTCAACAACGCAGAGAAATCCGGAACGATCGACGTCACAATTTCTCTTCCACTCGATGCTCTAGCAACAGAAGAGGTCACGATAGTCTTCTCTGTATTACCCCAATCAAGTGGCGGAGCTTATGACACCGCTGAACTAGTTGCAACTGTCAAGGCAGTTCATGCAATGAGCGGAGAGACACCTGCGGACGACCAAACAGGTCGCTCAGATACAACAGTTCAATTCCCAATTGTTGTCAACAATGATGGAAATACATTGGACAGATTTAGGTTCTCTGTGATTTCTCAAACAGCACAACCTGCTTGGGGCAAGCATTTCGAAACAGAAGATGGTACTATAGCAACTGAAGTCGATATTCCAGCAAGAGGTACAATCACAATGTATCTCGTTGTATCAATAGATGGTGAAGAGGAATTAGAAAGCACTAGATTAACCGTTAGAGTCACAAATCTTGGAGACAACAATAACGGAGATTCTGACGAAAATGGTGTCCCTGATAACCAGCTTGAGTTCATGTTTAGGGCGATTCTGTCTGACAGAGATTTCGCAATGGACGTAATCATCATGAATAATGCAGATGACTTGTCCAGAAATGAAGTCCTGATTCTGCCACCTGGTGGCACTCAATCCTTCGATCTCAAAGTAACCAACACCGGTGATTTGACAGATGAAGCAATATTTGACTTCAGTGGACTAACTGGAATTGCAAGCCGCGAATTAATCTACAGAGGTATGCCTGTTGAAGGGCCGATTACCATTCCAAAGGGGTGGGGAGCGTTCAATGAAACCACTGGCACGTTCTACTACGATGGTAATTCTCCTTTACTGGGCTCTACAGAAGACAAGATTTTCGAGAAGATAGTAGACAATGGAATAGTAGATTCTCACGTTCCAATGCCATTCTATGCAATAATTACTCTGGAAATTGAAGTCAACAACGGTGCTGAGAATGGTGATGGTGGTTTGCTAGAATTAGTAGTGACTTCTGTATCTAATGCTGCTAACCGTAGTGGTAAAGTGACATTTTCACTGTCTGTTGAGACTGTACTTGATGCTGAATTAATCGTCCTAGGTGATGATGAGAAAGATGTCACATTTGGCCAAATAGGTAAGTCTCCTCGCTTTGAAGTAGACGTCATGAACACCGGAAATATCGAATCGGAATTCAAAATATTCTCCAGCGTTGGAGTAAGAGGCTGGAACGTCATTCTAGGTTACGAATCTGGCGCAGAATGCCAAGACAAAGGCGATCACATAATTTGCATGATTCCAGCAGGAGAAACGGTTCAAATTACAGCTAAAGTAAACCCACCAGGAGGAGAGACAGCCGAAGTTGAGGATGTCTTCACATTCACATTATCAGTTGAGCCAACGGAAATTGGATTAGCCGGTAGGGAGAACATCAAGTTGACTGTAAATGGCGAACCTGAGCAATTCGCACTCAATTCACTAATCACTCCGAACGTTCTCTACGGAATCGGTGCTTTGGTTCTAATTGGCTTTGCATCCTTAATCTTGAGAAGACGTAAATGACCCCTACGGGGTCAGCCTTTTCAGGCTAGGAAATTTCGACTGAGTTAGACAACGCTTATGGACGGATGTCGAGTGGGCTGGACAAGAGAGTGTCAACTCTCTTAGTTGGTGGCACAGTTGGTCGGCGCAGAAACGGTTACAGGCACCTATCTTTCGATGTTGTGGATGACCCTAATTGGCATAGGTATGCCACTTGGTGCATTCATCACTCAGTACTTCGTTATGCCTAAGGTTGATTCCTCTAGGCCACACATGACAAAATCATGGTTGATGGAAGGATATGAGCGTGACCACAGTCTGTACCCTCGCCGCCTTTCTACCTACGAATGTGGTTCAGAACCAGTCGGTGAAGCGATGATTCAATTCCACTTCCAATACTATTGGTATGCGATTATTTTCTTGGTATTCGATGTTGCATTCATGTTCATGGCTTTGGGAGGATTACTAGCAATGGATGCTACAGAATCCTCAACTGCAGACCCTATTGCAACGGTTGGAACTGAAATGATTGTTCTAATCGTGTTCTTTGCAACAATGACTCTAGGAGTCTGGCACGTATTCAGAAAGCGAGGTCGAATTTACATCTGAGGTGATATGATGAGCGATAATGGAGAGAATTATACTACGTTCAACAGCAGAACACTTGTCGAAATTGTTGGGGACGTTACCGATGAAGCGCTTAAGGCAACCAAGATCAAGCAATTATTGAGCGTTCTTGCAGGACGATTCTTCAACTGGGCTGGCCGCAAGTCGCTGTTCACACTCCACCTTGGAATCAAGTGCTGCGCAATCGAAATGGCCGCTTCAGCAACCCCTAGGTTCGATGGTGACCGTTTCGGTGTACTATTCCGCTCGAGCCCACGTCAGTCTGACGTATTGCTTGTGAATGGGCCGATTTCAAAGAAATTCGCCGACCCAATCGTTAGGCTATGGGAGCAAATGCCAGAGCCAAAATACTGCATTGCAATGGGCGAATGTGCAATTTCCGGCGGCCCATACTATCAGTCTTACAACATCCTAGAAGGGGTTGACACAGTCATTCCTGTGGACGTTTACATTCCAGGATGCCCACCTCGTCCAGAGGCGTTAATCGATGGATTTGGAAAACTTCGTGAGAAGATTATCCGTATCGGTGGAGCACCTTCATCTGGCCGCGACGGCGACAAGCCAATCATCGTAGGAGAGGACTGAAATGGGTACGACCATTACCAAAGAGCAGAACACTGCAGCAGCGCAAGCCGCTGCGGATAACCTCGCAGAGCGATTCGCAGATGCTGGTATGACTATCGAAATCATAGCTCACTCTGCAGGCAAGAAATTTGATTTTGTCAGAATCACATGCTCTCCTGACCAATGGAGAGCAGTCGCTAAGCACCTGAAGCACGACCTGGATGTGAATCACTGTGCAATGGTAACAGGCACCCACTACCCTGATGGAGGGGCCGACAGAGGCTGGGAGGTTGCTTACCACTTACACAGATGGCCAATCAAGAACGTGGAAGCACACACAATGACTGTCCACAAAGGAGAATCACTAGAAGGCGCTGACATTCCAATGGAGTTTGAAATTTTCATCCCATTGGCAGCAGGAGATTCACCTTCAGTTCCTTCAGTTCAGGACATCTGGGTCGGAGCAGATTGGAACGAGAAAGAAACATGGGATTTGGTCGGAATTGATTTCGAAGGTCATGAAAACATGCACAGAGTGCTAAACCCACACGATTCACCAACCGGTTTCCACCCTCTTCAGAGACAACACAAAATTCGCTATCACGATTTCAATGAAATGTATGATGATCCGCAAGGATTTGACCGAAAACCGGTGGACGAGGGCCGCGTAAAGTGAGGTGTTATTATGGCAGAAATGTGGATTACAATGGGGCCTCAACACCCAATGACACACGGCTTGTGGACTCTACGTGTAAAAGTAGACGGAGAAACAGTCACCGACACTGAAGCAGAATTAGGATACATCCACCGTGGTGTAGAGAAAATCTGTGAATCAAGAGACTTCACACAAATCACTCCTTACTGTGACAGACTTTGCTATGTAAGCGCAATGACTTGGGCTCATTCCTATGTTATGGCTGCAGAAGATTTACTTGAAGCAGAAGTGCCAGAGCGAGCAGAGTACATCCGCTTGATGGCGGCTGAAGTTCAGAGGCTAGCAAGCCACTTGATGTGGCTAGGTGCATTTGGTCCTGACATTGGAAATCTGACCCTGATGACTTGGTGTCTACGTGACAGAGAGATGTTCCTAGATTTGCTACAAGAACTAGGTGGTTCTCGTATGCACTACAACTATCCAAGAGTGGGCGGTGTGAAGAGAGACATACCAATCGGTTGGGCGAACAGGCTCAAGGCAAAGGTCAAGTTATTCGAAAACAGAATCAAAGAATACGAAATGTTGCTAGACGAGTCAACAATTTGGCTAGTTAGGCTACAAGGTGTAGGTTATGCAACAGCCGAAGATCAAATCGACGCTGGCGTAACAGGTCCAAACATTCGTGCTGCTGGAGTTAACGCAGATGCAAGATGGACAAATCCGTACTCAGTATATGACCAAGTGGACTGGGAGCCTGCGGTCGAAAAGCCAACCAGCGTCAAGGGAGCAGATTGTTACGACCGATACAGAGTCAGAATGGAAGAAATGCGACAGTCATGCCGCATGTTGCTAGACGCAATCGAGAAGATTCCAGGTGGTGCGAACACCCATTACCAGCCAGGCGATGAGATGCTAATCACCAAAGCACCAACACGCGCTCCTGAAGGAGCAACAGGTTTCAGCACCTATGAATGTACTAGAGGAGTTTCAAACTTTTACTTGCAAGGTGGTGGAGATGGAAGAGGAAAGAATCCTTACCGAGTCTCCATTCGTTCTCCAATGTTCATCACAATTCCATACGTTGCAAAGACTATGATTGGATACAAGGTTGCTGACATCCCAGCGATCATGGGTAGTTTCGACCCATGTATCGGGGAGACTGACCGCTGAGGTGATTACCATGGATGACTGGCTACAACTCCACGACCTTGTATACGACAAAACTCGAGATATTTTCTCTAGTCTTCTTGACGGAACATTCCTTGAATCTTCATCAAACGATATTGCATTCTTCGTCTTCACCTTGGTGACTTGTTTGGTCACATTTGGTGGAATTATGCTCTCCATGTTCATGATTTTGTGGATTGAGAGGAAATTCTACGCACGTGTCAACGATCGTCGTGGTGCTACAACCGCTCTTCGCTCGCTTTGGGTTGGAGAAAATGGAGTAACTGCTGGCGAATGGTGGAATATGCTTCCTTATGGAATCGGTAAGCCAATTGGAGCGGTCAACAAGTGGTTAAACAAAGTAGCAGGCAACAAAGGCCACGAACAAGAAATGGTCAACAGAGTTGGAAACAGGTCATGGTATGGTGTAACCATCTTCCCTGGTTTCTTCCAAAACATCGCTGACGGAATGAAGTTCCTTACCAAGGAGCACATGGTTCCATCAAGAGCTGACAAAGTAATCTTCGAGTTGGCACCTTTCCTAGTAATCTCCTCAACAATCATGATTCTTGGTATGATTCCACTATCCAGCGGAATTTACGGAGCGAACCCAGAACTTTCCGTTCTATTCGCATTCGCAATCTTCGGTATCGCTCCACTTGGAGTCTTCTTTGCAGGATGGTCATCTAACAACAAGTATACTCTACTTGGTGGTATAAGAAGCGCAGCCCAGTTAACTGCATACGAAATCCCACTTCTACTTTCAATTCTGGGAGTTTGTGTTATGGCAGGTTCATTCAACTTCCTTGAAATAATTCACTTCCAACACTCTTCAGGCGCATGGCTATTCTTCTTGATGCCACTCGGGGGTGTCTTGTTCTTGGTAAGCATGATTGCTGAAGTAGAGAGAATTCCTTTCGATATGCCAGAAGCAGAAGCTGAACTTGTAGAAGGCTGGTGGACTGAATACGGTGGAATGAGATTTGGCCTCCTATTCGCTGCTGAGTACATGCGTGTGTACGCAGCAAGTATCCTATTCGCTCACTTCTTCATGGGTGGATGGCATGCACCATTTGCAGGCACAATCGGCGCATTACCATACATCGGAGAGGCTTACTTGGCGATTCCTGGAATCATCTGGACTCTGCTAAAGGCTTGGTTCATCTTCACAGTAGTATTCGTTTGGGCAAGAACTGCTCTGCCAAGAATTAGGACTGACCAAATTCTAGAATTCGGTTGGAGAATGCTCCTTCCTCTTGCAGTTCTACAAGTCGTCCTATCGATGGTTTACCGCCTTTACTTCTTCGATGCTAGTGCGCTAGACTTCGAAAACGGCGGCTGGGCTTGGGACCTAACTATTCTTGAATTCACAATCCCATGGGGATTACCAATCCTAACTACAGGGTTCTGGTTGGTGGTTTTCGTGGTCTTGATGAATGATGAAAACATCGAAGAGAATGAGGAAAGAATGTACCACATTCGAACGATGACACCTGCGGGAACGCACACAGCAGGACAGGAGTGAGGTGATAATATGGCATCGCATCCACATGGTAAACCAAATTTCAGAAATCTATTCTGGTACCCGTTTAAGATAACTGGATTGACCGTTTTGAGAACTTACGAGTTCATCGGAAAGAGATTCTCAAGCGGTTATCACAACACAACTCACCCTGAGTTCATTGACGATGGAGACATTGCACGTGCTGAAAAGACCAAGCACATCAACGATATTACCCAACACCACTACACTCCAGATCGCTCTGGAACTGACTTGACTCCAACAATTTGGAAGCCGCAAACCGTCAATTATCCGTACGAGCGCTTGGAAGAAATCGAACCTTGGTTGTTCGTTCCAGGTAATTTCAACGGAAGAATCGGTGTTATCTGGGAAACATGTACTGCATGTAAGATGTGTGTAAACATCTGTCCAAACTCCTGTCTTCACATGACTACCGAACTGCGCGTTGACGTTCTTGACAGTGCAGAAGGAGAGTGGGAAGGCTATGGGGCTGAACTCGAAGTAGGAAAGTTCGCTGCTGTTGAGAAGCCTGAAGTCACTGCGACCATGGATTCCTTCAACCTAGCAACCGCTCACACCGATGCTCCTGACGAATGGAGATTTGGAGAAGTCCTAGACCTGTCGGGAGACAGTGCCCGCATGCGCTGGAATGACACCGGCGAAGTTGACAATGTTCCATTAGAGTCTCTGTACCCAGCAGATGACCAAATCGTCTCAGGAAGAATCGACCTTGGCCGCTGTATGTTCTGCGGTCTATGTATGGAAGCATGTAACTTCACATCATTCTTCATGACAAACGAGTATGACGGAATGTCCGGATTTACTCGACAAGACCTGTGGATGGATGCGGGTAGAACTAGAGTACTCATCGGAGACCACCAAGAAGCGGTCGACTCAGAACTAGCAAAGAGGGCTAGCAAGGAACGTGACAAGAGAGCCAAGAAAGCCGCAAAAGCGGCAGGGGAGGCTTGAGCATGGACCTAGCAATGTACCTTGAAGTTGGAATGTTTTTCTTGATGAGCACCATTGTAATCGGTGGCGCTCTTGGCCTGATTTACATGCAGAGAGTTGCACATTCAATGATGTGCCTGATTTTCTGTTTCATGGGAGTTGCAGGTATTTTCATCCTGATGGGTGCAGAATTCCTTGCAGTCATCCAAATCTTGGTTTATCTTGCTAGCGTTATGTTAGTGGTATTATTTGGTATAATGCTGACTAGAAGGCAGATACTTGAGGAGGACTTTGAATGAGATTACTATCTATCCTTGCTAGGGTTGGCCTAGTATTCCTTGGAGCAGTGCTGGTTACTGCAGTATCTGCGGACGTAGTCTGGGAAGATTCCTCGGACTATGAAGTGACAACCAGTGACTTAGCCGAAGCTTTGTTCGGCGAATGGGCTCTACCTCTGCTGGCACTCGGATTCCTGATGGCTATGGCAATGGTTGGTGCCGCATATTTGGTTCGTGACGAGAGATTGGTAAATCTCGAGTGGGAATTGACTGGAGGTGAAAAGGAATGATTGATCCAGCATGGGTATCTGGACTAGCAGCCATCCTTTTCATCATTGGTCTGTGGGGAGCATTCAGTAGAAAGAACGCAATTGTAGTTCTGATGTGTATCGAATTGATGCTCAATGCAGTAAACCTACAATTCGTAGCAGCAGCAACTCATTGGGGTGACGTCACCGGTTGGGTTTACGCTGTTTTCGCAATCGCAATCGCAGCAGCGGAAGTAGCCATTGGACTGGCAATCTTCCTCTCAATGTATGGACAACATGAGACCATATCTCTAGATGAGGTTAATCTTCTGAAGAACTGAGGTGTTATCATGAGTGGAAGTGAAATCATAGATTATGCCGTACTAATCCCCCTGCTGCCATTCTTGGCATTCCCGGTTATTTTGTTCCTGGGTAGGTTGTTCAATGGAACACCAACTTGGGTAAAGAATGTCAAGGAAGGAGGAATAATCGCACTTACTGTAATGGGTGCAAGCCTTGTTCTTGCACTATTGGTAATCAAGGAACACATGAACAAGGTAGGTGCAGCCGATGTCTTTACATGGTTCGAATCTTCATGGTGGAATTCGGAAACTGGTGCAATTACCACCAAGGTATTCGGATTTGGAATATACATCGACCACCTAACAGTAATGCTACTGTTCGTTGCAGCATTCCTCTGTTTCCTAATCAACATCTTCTCGATTGGATACATGAACACAGACCCGATTAACGATAACAGGAACCACCGCTTCTACGCAGAATTCGTATTGTTCTGTAGTGGAATGTTGGGAATGGTTCTTGCTGATTCATTCCTATGGTTGTTCATCTTCTGGGAATTGATGGGATTGTGTTCATACCTATTGATCGGATTCTATTACGAGAGACCGAGTGCAGCATACGCTGCAAAGAAGGCTTTCTTGACAACACGTGTAGGTGATGTATTCCTAGTAATTGGTCTTGTAATGCTCTGGAATTTGTTTGAGCCATATGCGGGTTCACAGGGCGCCTTGTCATATGCTGTCGTCTTCGACCCAGAAAAAATTGCAATGGTTAACCCAGGCGATCTTCAATTGGCCTTAGGAATGATGTTTATCGGTGCAGTAGGTAAGTCTGCACAATTCCCTCTACACGTTTGGCTTCCGGATGCCATGGAAGGTCCTACACCGGTTTCTGCGCTTATTCACGCGGCAACAATGGTTAACGCAGGACTCTACATTGTAGCACGTATGTTCCCATTCTTCATGGAAGCGGAACTGGGGGCGCTATCCACTCTAGCTATTGTAATTGCAGTAATCGGTGGAATAACCGCTGTTATGGCTGCTCTAATCGCATTCGTTCAAATGGATTTGAAGAAGGTACTAGCTTACTCAACAATGAGTCAGTTGGCATACATATTCACTGGTCTAGGTTCAGCGCTATGGCTAGCAAACAATGGTTATGACGACCTAGCAGCATTCGCAATGGGTGCATCCCTATTCCACCTGTTCAATCACGCAATGGCAAAAGGAATGCTCTTCATGGCATCTGGTTCTGTAATTCACGAAATGCACCATGCTCACCACGAGGTTGCACATCATGGACATGATGATGACCACCATGACGACCATCACGACGATCACTTCGATGCTCAATCGATGGAGAATATGGGTGGTTTGGCAAGCAGAATGCCAATCACTGCAACTGCGATGTTCGTAGGTAGTATGTCGATTATCGGTATTCCACTGATTGGTGGATTTTGGTCCAAGGAAGGCATAATCGCGAGCGCATGGAAGGTTGCCTTGAAAGAACCGATTTTCCTTCTACCTGCTATGCTCATTCTAATCGGTGCGGGTATGACCGGATTCTACATGTCAAGAATGTGGTTCATGACCTTTGCAGGCAAGCCAAAGACAGAGGTTGCAGAACACGTTCACGAACAAACACCATGGATACCAATTCCTTTGGTCATTCTAACATTCATGACCCTGAGTGCAGTTATCCTCGCAGGCATGCACGCAGGACACTGGCTAGGCGACTTCGAGTCAGGGCACTACTCCAGTTTCATTGACGGAATCGGATATGAGATGGAGCACGTATTCCTCAACCCAGATCCTTTCCTAATGGTTTTGACATATGTCGCAATTGGTCTATCTCTGGTACTAGGGCCGTCCTTTGCAATGGCTCTTTACGGTGGTAGCTTGGATGGAGATCAGAAGGCTAAGCCATGGATGCAGTGGGCGATCAACCTCTCTGCAAGAGTCAACAAGAATTCGAAATTCGATAACACTGCTTGGGCTAATTCAAGTCTAGCAACCTCTCTACACAAGAGGTTGCACTTCGACGATGTCTATGACGCAGCGATGTTGAAGATTGTTGTCGGATTCGCTAAGTTGTCCGCTATATTTGACACCAAGTTCATTGATGGTGTAATCAAGACAATTGAATCAACGAGTCAAGAAGCTTCCAGAAGAGTTCGTTCTCTTACAACAGGTAGCGCTAGAGATTACATCATGATGACGGCCCTTGGTACGTTGGTAATCTTCATTCTACTATGGGGGGTGGCTTGATTGAGTAGTAACCAAGCACTTGACATCAAGAACAAAGAGTTCATGCTGATTGGAGGACTGCTGATAATCGTTGCAGGATTGATGGCATTCTTCCCATCGATGAGCGACTCTGATACATCAGTCGATTGGATTAGCCTGCCACTAGTAGGATTCCCAATTATCGTAAGTTGTATTCTACTGGCGTTCGCTAGCCAGGAGACAAGAGCGAGGAAAGAAGTGATTGCAGTACCAATTCGTCTGTTCACATTGGTAGCGTCTCTGATTCCTCTGGCAATATCCACAGCACTATTCTTCGATTGGCTAATTTTAGTCGATTGGGATTTGATGTACAATGAATACGCGCTAGAGAAGGAGTACGTTTGGATTGAATCAATCGGTGTATCTTGGCACGTAGGAATGGATGGGTTGTCCTTCCCAATGGTTTGGTTGACCACCTTCTTGGTACCAATAACAATCATCACAACTTGGAATGAGAAAGATGGAGCAACATACTATCCTCTACTTTTGATGATGGGTGGGGCTCTAATCGGTGTATTCGTCGCACTTGATTTATTCTTGTTCTACGTATTCTGGGAATTGACTCTAATTCCAATGTTCTTCCTAATTCTAAAGTGGGGAGGAAAAGACAGGAGATATGCTGCTCAGAAATTCTTCATCTACACATTCTGTGCTTCGGTAATCATGCTACTTGGACTGATTACACTCTACTTCCTTCAACCAGAAGGAAGCGGTTCTCAGTACGGTACTGTTACCGGCAGAACATTCGATATGACTGTACTATTCTCTAATGCAACAGCATACAACATGGGAGACAGTGTCTTCCTCGGCAAGGATATGCAAAACATCCTGTTTGCTATGCTGATGATTGGATTCTTGGTAAAATTACCAGCAGTACCATTCCACACTTGGCTTCCAGATGCTCACGTGCAAGCACCTACTGGTGGCTCCATGCTTTTGGCAGGTGTCATGCTAAAGATGGGTGCGTACGGAATGCTGAGAATTCCTATCGCAATCTTCCCAGATGCGGTAGTTTACTACCAAGACGTGATTATGGCAATTGGCCTAATATCACTTGTTTGGGGTTCAATCGTTTGTTTGGGACAAACCAATCTGAAGAAGATGGTTGCCTACTCGTCGGTTTCACACATGGGTGTAATTCTGTTAGGTATTGCAAGTATGCAGCCGATTGGATATGCAGCTGCACTATTCATGATGTTCGCTCACGGAATCATCTCTCCTATGCTGTTCGCTGTTTGTGGCGCATTCAAGCACCACTACCACTCTATGGAAATCGGTGCAATGCGTGGAATGGCCAAGTGGTCACCGTTCCTTGCAGTGTACATGATGTTCGCTTGGATGGCAAGCCTAGGTCTACCTTTGTTGGCAGGATTCGTTGCTGAATTGATGGTTATGATCGCCTTCTGGCCTGAATATGGCTGGTGGATTCTTCTGCCCGGTGCAGTTCTAGCAATCACAGCAGCATACTACCTGTGGTCTATGCAGAGGACAATCTTTGAGGGTGGAGATGAAGGACAACCTCCAGAATCTCTCAATGGTGAAACACCACCAGACATTACTCTGTCAGAAAACATAGGGATGATCATACTTGCAATATTCACAGTAATCTTTGGTATATTCCCATTCATTGCACTAGGAATGATGGACCAATGGACTGTTGCCTTCTTCGAGGGTGTTTTCAACTTAGGAGGGATCTGAATGGAAGTAGAGGTATTCAGCAATGATTTCTGGAAGGCTTTCGCTCCAGAGACTATCCTAATCTGTGGACTGCTAATGATATTCATTATCCCAAACTTGGGTAACTCAAAATTCCGCATTCCGCTAACAAAGGTCAGAGTTCCTTGGTTCCTTGGAGGTAGGAGGTTCAAGTTGACAGGCTCGCCTGCTATTCCGGGTATACTCGCTACTGGAACACTGTTCACAGCACTAGGAATGATGGTAATCGAGGCCATAGACGGGAAAATGGATACCACAACTGTAGTTAGTGGTGACATCATTATTCTGCAACTTGATAACTTCTCCAGATTCTTTGAGATTCTGTTCTTGGCAGCTGTTCTTCTTGCATCAATGGCGAGTTTGGATAGAATTCCAGCACACACTTTCGAAGGAAAGAAGAGTTTGGAAGAGTTGTATGATAACCGCCGACAAGCAGATTTCTACATCTTGATGCTAACAACAGCGATTGGTATGTGCACAGTTGCACTTGCACAGGACCTTTTCGTATTGTTCGTAGGCCTAGAACTAGCTAGCCTTGCAACCTATGTTCTGGTTGGTTTCCACAAGGAGTCAAAATCCGGTGCGGAATCTGGTGTGAAGTACTTCATCACTGGTTCAGTGGCAAGCGGAGTTGGACTGTACGGTCTATCACTACTATACCTCGAATTCGGCAGTCTTCAACTTCATGAAATCGCAGCTCTTTGGTCCGAATCATCTGTTCTCGGATTGATAGCACTAGGTTTGGTGTTAGTTGGATTCGGATTCAAGGTCTCTGCAGCGCCATTCCACTTCGCAGCACCTGATGCATATGCCGGAGCAAACTCTCCAGTTGCTGGTGTTCTGGCAACAGCGTCGAAGGCAATGGGAATGATTGGATTGATCAGAGTCTTGCTGGTAATCGCACTTCCAGAAACAGGTGAAGAAGAGAGTGCAGTTTGGTTGTACACTCTTGCAACACTTTCAGTCATCACAATGACTTGGGGTAATATCGCAGCATTAGGCTCGACCAACCCGAAGAGAATGCTTGCTTATTCATCAGTAGCACACGCTGGATACATGCTTGCAGCAATGACCGCTGTCGGAGCATGGAAGTGGGGAGAGGTCGATGCACCTGCAGACTATGCAGATACGATTGTAGCGGCAGTGTTATTCCACCTATTCGTGCTAGTGGCGTTCAAGTTGGGTGCATTCCTTGTTCTTGGTCTACTTGAGATGGAAGGCGGAGCAAGTCGGCTGTCAGCACTATCTGGACTTGCACGCAGGGACCCACTAATCGGTACTGCGATGTTCGTCTTCATGCTAGCTCTAGCAGGAGTTCCTCCGCTAGCAGGATTCATGTCGAAGTTCCTAGTCATCGCTGGAATCGTTTCAACAAGTGTTGGAGAACTATGGATGAACGGTACAGTATCCTTCTCAGACCTACACTGGGTTTGGTGGCTTGCTCTTGCAATGTTCGTAAACAGCGCTATCTCGGTATTCTACTATCTGAGAATTGGTGTTGTAATGTTCCTAGATGTTCCTGAAGAGGGACGTCGCAAGCCACTTCCATACGGAGCATCGATTAGAATGGCAATTTGGATTTGTCTAGTCGCAACAATTCTACTCGGATTGTCCGGAGACACTCTAATCGATATGTGCTATCGTGCGGCAGACAGCCTAAATTTAGCCTGAGCACAGTATCAGCCTTCAAGTAGGAAGGGCTTTTCGCTCAATCCATGGGCCGTAGGCGTGAAGAGAAAGTAGACGAGGAAGAACTAGCTCGTCTTATGGATAATGAGGAGGGAGAATCCTCCAAGATCCGTGTCAAGATGCCTAACTCCAAGGTTAACGAGATGTTCGCAATTGCAGAACAAATTCTCGGTGGTAGGAGAGTAACCGTTTTGTGTGCTGACGGAGAAACACGCATGGCCAGAATTCCTGGTAAAATGCGACGTCGACAGTGGGTAAGAGAAGGTGATTTGATTATCGTATGGCCTTGGGATTTCCAAGATTCAAAGGCTGATGTAAAGCACAGATATACGAAGACACAGGCAATGTACTTGTCTAGAAAGGGAGTTCTACCATCAGAAGTCGATGTGTTCGGTATGAACACTACAGTTGATGACTTCGATGACGAAGACGGACTATTCGCATCATCAAATGCTGATGAGGAAGCACCTGAAGAAGAAGCGATTGAGGAAATGGATGACGACGATGACGACGATGAGATCAACGATCTCTTCGGTTGAAATCTCAATTCCAAACCCGTCCTGGCTTCGATAATGAGGAGGCCAAAGTATGGGACGCAATTCAGATTGGGACGATGAATTGGCCAAAGATACCAAGCAACGCCGTCATAATCGTAGGCGTCGTAAGGCTAATGTTGACGAGCAATACATGGACAAAGAGTCTTCAGAGTTTATTCGCACTCTAGAGTCCTCAAAAGGGACAGGCTGGATGGCTGAAAAGAAGTACAAACGAATGTTTACAGAAATCGAAGAAGGTCTCTCAGGAGTTCTGGGCGACGGACCGTTCGAGTGGGTAGACAGGCGTGTATTCGATGCGGTTTTTGACAGGCTAACATTGATGAGTTTGTACAAATTAATGAAATCCGGAATTATCGATACCTTAGATTTCCCAATAGCAAGAGGAAAGGAAGCCCACGTTTTCCACGGGACAGGGGAAAACGGGCCAATAGCTGTGAAGATTTTCCACACCTCGAACGCTGTGTTCAAAAA
>CEUV01008028.1_pt1 | contig 22891 bp, 16 predicted proteins | sample 356401 | NCBI WGS metagenome assembly CEUV01 (sample SAMEA2622710, study PRJEB7988) | marine metagenome | isolation source: saline water (ENVO:00002010), including
CGCGCGACGAACGCGCGGTCGACGAACGACGCGCGCGCGCTCCTCGCGCGTGCGATGTCGTCGCGAGCACCATCGGCGACGACCGCCGTCGACCCTCCCGCGCGCGCGTCGAGCGCGAATCGTCGTCCCGACGGTTGGTTTAAAATCGAAATCGTCCACCGTCTCCCGCGCCGACGACCGAGCTCGGACGACGACGCGGACGACGCGAGGGAGGTGAGCGACCGAGACGCGCGGATGCGTCGCTCGAGATCCGCGGCGACGCGCGCGAGACGAGACGCGCGCATGGGGGCGCGGATTCGGATTCGGATCGGATCGGCCGCGGCGTCGATGAATGGGGCGTCGACACGTGTCGACGCGTGACGTCGGTCCTCGCGCGAGAGGGTCGAGGAGGGGGGAGACGCGCGAGTGGTTCGCGCGGAGGGGTGTCGTTCGAGGTCGAGGCGACGCCGTGTCGGCGCGGGGACGCCGCCGAACGTCATTCATTCATTCATTCATTCATTCATCGTGCGAGTCGAGGACGCGAACGACGAGCGCGCGTAGGGAGGGGTGAGAGGAGAGCATGGCCAGAAAACGAGCGGAAACCGTGCCTCTGCTGGTGAAGGACGTCGACGGCGTCCGGGATGGCGTCCAGGACGCGTTGGAGCGAGGCGAGGAGACAACACCAAACGGGCGACGCGTCGGCGTCGCCGCGTTCGTCACCGCGGTGATGTGGTTTTGGATGAATATCGCCAATAATATCGCGCTGCAAGAATTTCGAGACGAGATGGGGTACGACGCGGCGACTCGGGGCGATGGGATCGGCGTGAGGTTGCGCGCGATGATGTTCGTGACGACGACGCAAATGTCGATCGGCACGGCGTTGGTGCTCTGTGTCAAGGCGTTCTCGCGGAAGGGTGAATCGTTCCGGGAAATGTGGCGGGGAACGACGGTGTTAAAGTTGGCGCTCGGTGCGCTGCATTGCGGAGGGTCGTTATTCACGAATAGCGGATTCATGTTCGCGAGCGCGTCGTTCGTGCAAATCGTGAAACTCATCGAGCCTTTCGAGATGCTCCTGTTCGACGTCTCGGTGAAAAGAATGCTCGGTCGACCGACGGGGATAAACGTGGGAGTATTGCTTTCGGTGTCCATGGTCGTGGCGAGCGCCATTTTGCTCGCGCTACAAGGCTCCATCGACGCCAAGAGAGTCATCGCCGTCGTCTTCGCCTTCCTCTCGGGTCTGTGCATCACGTGCAGAATCGTGTTACAGAAAACGTACAGATTAGCGAACGACACAAAGATGACGGATATAGGTTATGTCATCGATGAGTACTTGTCGATGACGTTTTGCGCGCTATTGACTCTGCTCGGTCTGTCTGCGTATCAACTCGTCGAGGCTCCGGACCGACTCGGCGATCTTTTCGCCGCGCTCGAGTATTTTCGCGTGGAATTGATTCTCTTCCACCCACTGTACAATTTCTTTTCCCTGATGACGCTGACCTTTGTCGCGTCCGTCACGCACTCTCTCTTGAACGTGTCCAAGCGCGTCATCGGTTTGTTGATCACGCTCGTGTGGTTCCACGAACCCGTGACGCACAGAATCATGATTGGCGTCGTGGGCGCCTTCGCGGGCGGTATTTGGTACACATTCGAGAAACGATACGCGGCGCTCGAGACGAATCGCAGCTTCTGGACGATAGAGCTCCTGCGATGGCCTAGGCCTCGGCCGAGCGGCGACGGAGGCGGCGGTATTTCCTAGCTTTAGTTTGAGATTTTCTGTACAATACAACACATTATTTCGAGTCGACGCGCGCGACGCGTCAGTGTTCGGCGGTGGACTCGACGACGATCTCTCCGACGACGACTTCTCGCGGTGATTCCGCGTCACTCGTCGCGGTCGCGTGTCGTTTGCGTCTCATCTCGATTCGATGACGCTTGAACGCCTCGGCCAACGACGCGCCGAGCGGTTCGCGTAAATTCTCCTCGGACGCGATGACGACGGGTAATCTCGGTAATCCCTGCGCCTCGATCGCGCTCACCACGACCGCGATCTCACCGAGATCCAATCCACTGAATACCAACGCGCGATGACTTCCGTATTCCCCGCCTCGCGCGTCGGCGTCCCTTCGCGGCGATTCCCAATCCGGTTCCTCGGTTCGACACACCTCGTCCAGGCTCATCCACGCGTGCTCCGCCCTCGCCGGGATCACGGGCACGTCGTACCCACCGAGTTCATCCATCAACACGCGCACTCGAGGCCACTCCTCCGCGCGAAATCCCACGAGCACCACCGCCGGCGGTCCCGCCGGGACGCGCGCGTCGGCGTCGGCGTCGGCGAGTCCGCTCCCGCGCGCCGCGACGCCCAATATCTCCGCCTCCATCGACTCGCTCAGATCACCGTGCGCGATCTCATCGCCGAAATATCTCTCCCACGCTTCCTCCTCGTCGTCGTCGCCGTCGTCGTCGCGCGCGTCGGTATTCGCCTCGTCGTCGTCGCCGTCCCGCGGCGTCGCCGCCGCCGACGGCGTCCCTTGCGCGTCCCTCTTCGCGCCCTCGCGACGTTCCGCCTCCATCGCGGCGTCCATCATGCGATTCAGCCACGGATCGTCCCATCCGTCGTCCCTCGAGGCGCGAATCGTCGTCCGCGGCGTCGCGTCCCGCGCGACGCGTCGACGTCCCGCCGCCGCCGCTCGACGGTGAAATTCACGGGAAGGCGACCGGTGCGTCGTCACCGCGCGCGTCGCACCGACGCGCGACATGCGAGAACGGAGGTTTTTTATTTTCTGGGCGGACGCGTTCGGTTCGACGCGCGCGAGGGTGTGATGACAAGGACGACGCGCGACTACGAAGATTTGTCGCCGACGGCACCGACGGCGACGCGAAGAGAAAATTCCAACACGCGAATCGGTAAGAGCAAGACGTTCAACGGAAAGGGTAATCTGAACCCGTACATGACTTGAGACCAGAATCCACACATGGCGAGGGTGAAGACGGCGAGATTGAAGGCGGCGCTCTTTTCGTCGACGGCGTCTCGCGAGAGGTACCGATGGCGCACGAGGTACCCGAGCGTTCCTCGCGCGAAGAGCTGCGCACCTCGCGTCGCGGAGTGATAGGCGGAGATGGCTTGCTGAACCAACCACGCGGCGATGATTCCCACGACTTTACACGCGAATCTGACGCTCGGACCGACCCATTTCTGATACTCTTTCGGCGCGCTCATCAACAACGCCGGCGTGAGATTTTCGTCGACGATGTTGTGCACGATATCACCCACCGCCACTCCCAGAGACACGCACGCCGCGAAGTGCACTCGCAGCGTCGCCACAACCGCCACAAATCCCATGTATATCGCCCCCACCGCATCGCTCACTTGTTCAGGATCCACCGCCTTGGCGACGACGCCCGCCTTGCGCAACACCAACGCCTTCGTCGTCAGCTCTTTCGCGTCCGGCACGCCGTTCCCATCCTCGTCCAACTCGTCGTCTTTCACGTTCGCGACGTGCGCCGCCTCGATGTTTCGCCATATGATCACCAGGGCGTTCCGCGTGGAGGCGTATCCCGTGATTCTGTACGCCTCCACCGCCGCCGTGAGCGTGGCGAAGTACCCGCCGAAAAAGCACAAGAGAAATCCGACGATCGCCGGTCCGAACTCTTGCGGGTGGTACGGCTGGAGCGCGATCCACGTCCGGCGCGCGAGGGCGATGGACGCGGTGACGTAGGGCTCGGACATCGTCGCGAGACGACTCGCGGCGACGAGGGCGGGCGCCGTCTTGTCCAATACCGTTGGAAGCGTCGATGGGACGGACGGGGCGGTCGCGGTCGTCGTGGACGTCGTCGGCGGCGCGACCGAAGACGTCGAGGAGGACTCGGGAGGTGGTTTGGACGCCCCGGAGGCTCTGAGCTTGCGAGAGAAGACGGTCATCGCGCGGGAGGTGAGAGGCGAGGTGTGAGGCGAAGAGGCGAGCGGGAGCGCGCGCGCGGGCTCGAGGAGTCGCGGTGCGCGTGTTTGAAGACTACAGACTAGAAACTATGAGCGCGAGCGAGGTGGTGGAGCGTGCGGTGTGCGCACCCGTCGACGGTGGGCGTCGCCGCCTACTCCGACGACGACGATGAGAGGCGCTTTTTTAGCAAGATTCGCCGTTTTCCCAAGAGACCGCCGAGACCGTACCACCACGGATCTTCACCGACGGCGACGTAGCCTCGTCGTTCGTACATCGCTCGAGCGTTTGGATTGTCGCGGTCGACGTGGAGCCACAGGTGGTCGTATCCCCACAGACGAGACGCGCGTTCGCATTTGAGCAACATGGCGCTGGCGACGCCTCTCCCGCGAGCGTCCGCTCGAACGGCGACGTTGCTCACGTACGGCACGCGAGGTTTGGACGTTGGAAACGGTTCCGGTAATAGCGCTTCCGGCGAACACACGCGCAGACTGGCGCTTCCGACCCAAGGATCGACGGCGATACGGACGCCGTCTTCGTCCTCGCCGTCGGTATCCTTCGACGCCGCGAATCTGGAAATCAACGTCAAACACTGCGCCTTTTCTCGCAATCGCGCCGTCACCGCATTCTCTATACCGCGCGTTTTCAACGCTCGCCCCTCTTCCCTCGCCTTTCTCTTCTCTTCAATCTGATGCTTCGTCATGTGCGTCAACTCTTTCGCGATCGAGTCGGCGTACGACGCGTCCAGCGTCTCTCGCACCCTTCCCACCACCCCCTCCAATCCATCCGCGTCCGCGCTCGACCGCTCGAACCACACCATCGCACCCATCTCTCTCTCGTCTCCTCCTCCTCTCTCCCTCTCCCTCGTCTCGCGCGCGAACGCGTCCCCGCACACTCTCGCCGCCGCGTCCGCGTGCGCCTTCGTCGTCGCCGCGCGCGTGAACACCCCGGACGCGTCGCGCCCGTCCTCCTCGATCGTCTCGGTCGTCGCGCGCGCACCGCCACCGCCGCCGCCGTCACCACCACCGCCGTCTCGCGCGCGCGCGCGCGCGATGCGTCGCCCTCGCGCCGACGACGCGCGCGACGTCCCGGTCGGCGCCGGACGCCGCAGCGCGCGGGACGGCGCGAGCGTTCGCGCGGGGAGGGACATGGGTGCGTCGACCGTCGCCGCGCGTGGCGCCGATGCGCCGATGGCGTCGACGCGCGAGGCGTGCGGTGACGCCGACGCACGCGTTCGGCATCCGCGGCAGGGCGCCGTCGCGGAAGCGGTTGACACGTGACGAGTCGTCGCTATTCCGACAAGATCCTTGTCGGAATAAAATCGCCCGATTATTCCGATGAAGCCATCTGTTATGAAAAAAAACGGTCCTTATTATCGGAATAAATCAGCCATTTCTATTTCCGAATTTCTATCTGTTACTCAACCTTACTGGCCCTTAAACTTTCATGAAGTTGAATAGTTGCTGATGGACGCTGTTTTCCCTGTGTGATTCTAGTGATTTCACAGCTTCAATATTCAAGTAATCTTAGTTGCCTGAGAATTGGGAAAAAAACCGCCGCTCCGTACATGGCGTTTCGATTCGTCGAGCTCTCCCGTAGTCCTCACTCGCCCATCGCCCAGTGCGGATATCAAACTGTAGTTGGGGTGATATTCCCCGTGTACATCCGAATGTACCGATATGAAAGATTCCATCAAAATTACCAAGCTCTACGAACAGTCGCTCTAAACAAGTTGGACCGAAGTCAACGGTCGCAGAAGGTAGCCCGTCGGGTCCGTCGTGCGTCAACTACGTCAGCTGCGCGCGGGTCAAACGGAAGTCACGATGTTTGTTCAATCAGCCCGTGTGAATCGGCGCTCGTGCGCTTTTCAAGACCTCATACAGTTGTAGGAACAACGGTACTTCAATTTTAGATTTTTAAAGTCAGTTCTGTACTGTGTACTCATTTGTGAAAAATATAGATAAGTGTGTGCTCTATGACATTTCTGGCTGCGGCAAATATGAAAATAATTCACACATCTTACATTCTGGCGCAGGTGGGTTCGTTTGATGCGCCAGTCTTCGCCATGATGGGTATTTTATCTCATTTTGTGTTTAGGCACTTGTTCCGGCGATTTTCATGAACTTTGCCATCGTTGGTCTCAATCAGATTTACGATAGAAAGATTGATCAAGTGCGAATTCACCCCATTCTTGACTAGTGTTGACGTTTGAGATCAGATCAACAAACCTTATTTGCCAGTAGCGAGCGGCGAACTCAGTGTAGACTCAGCACTTCTTTTTGTTGCTTTCTCAATAATGGCAGCATTTATCTGGGGTAAATAGTGTTGAACGATGCAGATCCTTGTTATGATTCGTATCGAAGGATGCTTGTCTGGGTCAATTCCTCTAATGTTCACTCTTCTCGTAAGGTATCTATGCAAGTTTTCCCGTTGTGTCAAAATTCACCTCACTGGTAGTCTTATGTTGGGAGTACTATACTCTGTAGATCACAAACTATTACGGTGGAAGGTATGGTAAATATTGATTGTTGGACGATTGAGTAATATTGCATCGTGTGGCTAGCGTTACCCTCTGTTGGCGGCCGCATGTATAGTCTTAGTCCGTGCGTTTACTGTGCATATAGGCTTTTTCTTGCATGCAAGGTAACTCATTTCTTTAAAGGGCTGGGTTGTGATGAATCAATGTGGCATAGACTTCAACAGAGTGGAGTATTAGCACCTGAGTCTGTGGTATCTACATTGGCAACTGTTGTGCTGATAATGAGTATTTACTCAATCGTGATAGCACTTTTCAAGGTGATTTAGATTTGACCTTTTCTTTGAGTGTTCCATGACTCAGACAACTATAGGACTTGCCTGATATTTCTGGCGATAAATTGCATGGTATTAACACTGTCAGTGTTCGTTTCGGGGTTAGACGCTATCATAAGATCTCTCGCTCGTTAAGCATCAAACCAGGTGCCGTACACCTTCCGCATATGTTTTGTGTTACTGCTACTCGCTCACTTTTGGTATGTATTCAAAATCGTGAACGATCCAACGTGTTTCGACCCCACTGTAGTGGTATGATAGCTGGAGTATACTGTGGGACGAACATCGGGCGCTGTGTCCTGGTGAGAGAAGCGCACCGGCGAATGGCTTCTTTCTAAACTTTTTCTAGGTACTGGGGCACCTTTGGGCAACGTTTGTCACCGTGGTGAAAGCACGGAGTGTAGACAAGCTATCCTCATCCTCGTTACATGCGTATTATATGTATATTTGGAGGGTAAGGTATATTGTATGTGTTTTATTATATTTGAAACAGCCAATTAGCTCTTCTATTTCGAGTACTTCTTGCTCATTTTCTTGAGCTAAGTCTGACCGTGTGTTGAGTCAAGCATGTATATCATCAAGTGAAGATACTTCGAATTTCCTCATCCATGCAGCGCAGATAAGTCTGCAATATTTTCGTAAACATCACGATTCCCCATTTCATACAGATCTAAGATCTCATTACTTATGCTCTCGCACACGTATCTATCCATGTGAAGTGCCGTACACCAGTCTTTGGGAAGAGTGAGCTTTGAGCCCATGAACTTCGTTGCTGCAGGGGTAGCGTGAATGGTCGTAGCGTAGTACGATGAAGATTATACCTAAATATATCACAGCATGGGCACAAGCTTGTGCGGTGTGCTGGAGACATACAGTTGTTCTCAGGCTTAGTGTAGCTTATTAATGGGGCAAGTTGGCAATCGGCCATAATGAAGTTACCTGTCATTTGCGAAATTCCATGCAGTCTGGGCAAGTTCACGTGTACTCGACTCAGAAATACGGCAATGTCCTTGCATTTGCTTCACTGTGCTTAGTAAATACTTGTAAGGGTGTTCTATGTTGAAGTCAAAAGCTAAACTGTGAAGTAAGCGCCGTTCGGCCCGTAAAACTAGTTCTCTTTGCTCCTGGACGAAATTCTACTCCACGTTATCAAATACTCTGTAACAGTACAACAGTCCGCTCAACGTACCGAGTCTTGCATCAAGGAGCACGCTGTACCGTCCTCGTCCTTATGTTTAACAGCAGTGGATACTTTCAGTAAATCACTCAGGGACTTCGGAGTTTCTTCTACTTTTCCAGCTAGAAACATGCAAGCAGATGCAATAATCTAAGCACTGTGGTGAGCACAGAATCTTAAATCATGAAGAAGTAACCATACATGTAAATCGCTCTTATGTATGCTGATGCAGTGGTGGGAATAAAAACGGTGACAAAATACAATTGCCGTGGCAATTGTCAACTGGGGGCTGCGGGGTTGTCATGCCACAATACTAGAATTATCACACGAAATGCGTACACTTTTAATCGCATCCCAATATCTTTTAAAAACTCGCAATAAATCCATCTCAAGTCCCTCTCCGTGTGAATGGCCCCTCGAGACATTGTAAGTCTGAGCACGTTGAGCTGTCGCGCAGTCGTGTTCTAAACCGGGAGTTAACGAATGTCTTCCGGACTTAGTTGCGTATGGTGAAAACCGCGGACTCTTCGCACTCAGCTCCGAACAAGTTCCCTTCCATTGAGTAAGAGGCCCCCAATTCCGTGCCCAAAGAGTCCAAACCTTCAAACTCGTGACGAGTTACTCGTCTAGGTTGGTTGGAACTGTCTAGCTAAAATTTAGCTGCTAATCTCGCCGGGCGTGGCTAAATCTCAGACCGAAGCAACGTTTTATCATTCACGTATGTCGTGTTTAACATCTGTTAAAGTCTGTCCAAACATATAAAAATACATTTTAATACAATTGCATAGTACACTATCTATTCAAGCCATTATCCCTCTCAACCATTCCGCCGGGTCTTCGGTGGATGATTTTCCAATTCAGCGAATGCGCGTTCTCGCGTTAAACTATTGAAATTGTCATTCTAAAACTTGTGCATGTGCAAACAGTATGGGGCCCTAGGGTGACTGCCATGCGTGTTTGCGGGTGTTTTCACCTAGTGCAAAATTTTGACATGTTCTCGCAACACTCGATACATATGCACACATCACGCGCTCGACATGCATCGAGAAAGCGCGCACCCTTTGCAGCATGTAGCTCTCATCTCATAACTCATGTTGAAGCGCACGTTATCGTGAAGGAATCGGACATCGAGTGCGCACGGCTGACCAACCTCACTCTGACACACATCAGGAAGAGAACATCTTGAACCCGACCAAACCCTAAGTAGGGTTTAGTCGTATGCGCAGCACGCGCAATGCAAGCTCATGCGTGGTTCGACGGATACTAGAGGGAACTCAGACCGTTCAAAGCGTACACCGGAAGCCACAACGCGGGTCGAAAGGGCACGTCAAGCGCTTACGCGCGTAATACACAAGCGAGATGAACACGACTAAACCCTACTCAGGGTTTAGGCAGGGTTTAGGCAGGGTTTTGGCGTCGTTTTTCAAGAGCTCGGTGTTGAGCCACGAGGAACGCGGGTGACTGTGTGAGGACGCCACTCTGTCTATCGCATGACGTAAAGGCCGGATGAATATGATGTATCATAAATGCTTCTACAAGTATATCATCGAAACAAGCAATCCGCTTGCCACCCGAGGTGAAAACACCCGGAACGCAATGGATTGGGTTCGGGGTGCCTCTCACAGAAATGAGTCCCGATTCGTCGTATCATATTTTGATATTTGATACCTATAATATGAGTAATATATGTACTCCCAAACCCTACCCGAAAGCCTGGGCCACCCCTCCAAACACGCGGAGCGCGAAATTCAATTTCGCGCTGCTCTCAAATCGACTGGTCATGACTCAACAAGGGGGACTCGTACACATGCTTACATAGTTAATGTAAAGTAACGCTAACAGTCCCATTTCGGGCATCTGGGGCATGTACTTCTGTGTCCGATACTACTTCGGGAGTCGTCGTATGTAGTATATACAACGTCGTATATACAACGTTGTAGTAGTATGTACTAGTATAGAGGACAACCTAGATCTATTCTGTCACAGTATCGTATTGTAGATGGTTTTATATGAGAACTGGTCAAATGCTAAGTTAGTGGTTTCTTTTAGTCTATACTCATCGCATGATATAGGATCCAAGGGTGAGTCTAACCACTGGATAATATCTGGGGCAAGCTAGGAACTGTTCAGTTCTGTTTTTAGCGTTTGTTAACACATGAGACTGACGCAACTTAGAGACCATCTAAGTCTAAGGTGAAACTAGGAAAACCGGGGCCCCGCCCTCAGTTTTGCTCACAAGCTTTCTACAGTTGAGACCGGTCCGGCACAGCTTGAGGTGTAGAAACTCGTGCGATACGTCCTGAGAATGAACTTGAAGAGGTTATAAGGCGACTGCTTCCACTACAGCAAACATGCAACGAAACGACACGACTATTCCAGCTGAAGGACCATGTAGCTCTGACTACTGGTGGGCGTGGAGCAGTGTGCATCGTGCCGAACAGCCGCCCCATGGTTACACAGAGAGGGATAATAATCAGCGGGATATATGCTCCTCAAAAACTAGTTTTAACAAACAAGAAGTTCAGGTCAAGAAGCTTGTTCGGTTGAATACACGGAAGTCATACACGTGGGTGAAGAACAGCATTCTTGCGGAAGATATCGAGGGTTATGCGTTTCTAATTGCTCAAGTACTCAGCAAAGTGCTGACTGCAAGATTAAATTCGAAACAAGTAGAGTCACATGTACTGGCAGTAGTAGGCGTATACAACACTGAGCCAGTCAAAACATTTGACGTATTTATGGTTCATAACTCACAAAATGATGTGGAGAATGGCATACCGATACACATTTTCTACCAGCTATGTAGTGAACCTACCCAAGCAGCTGGATTTCATATGCGTCGCACAATACTAAAACTGGACACTATGAATAGCAGATGGTACACTCACTTGCTTTTAAACGAAGACAAAAAGGTAGTGGAAAAATTGTATCCCCATCTTTTCCCAAATGACCTGTGCAGACACTCAGATCAAAGACAATCACACAGCTCCTCATTGTCCCGGGATTCACAAATGGCGTTGACCGTACTGTCTAATCTTTTTGAGGGGTGTCAATGTAATCAATCCTCACTCGCTATGTTGAAACGAATCGCCTGTTTGGGTTTGATTGTCTGTGAGAACGTACACATAAGATATTCCCTACGTCGTGACATAGAACGTAGTCTAGGGGATATTGGCATGACACCGCAAAATGATGTACTGATAAAACAAGTTCTTCTGGTTGGTCCATCTGCGGCAAGCTATGTAAGTCTTCAAGCAAGTATTATGCAATGGTTGTCACGAATGGTTTCATGTGTCGATTCAGAAGACCAAGCAGTCCCTGATGTTTTTGTTGGTTGTATATTTCCTGGAATGTCAATCCGACGGCCGAATCCAGCGACAAACAGAAAAGCCTGGGATGTACTGACACATCTAACGTTTGTAGAGCGCGCAAAGATGTATGATCGTGCATTTCACGCTTCTCAGTATTGGTTCAGGCAGGCAAGAGAAGCAATCAAATGTGCCGAAACGTCTTCGTTGAGGATATTGCGAAGGCTGTCGAGGGAAAATGTGAAACATTTGGGCAGAAAGCTAGGGAAACTGGTCACCAAATGCCCACTGGATGTCACAAAAGTAATTCTTGATCAGGTAGAGGCATATCCAAATATGATACAACCGGTAGTAGAGAGCTTGAAGTATTGCAGTTCTCTTTCACTCGATGTTCTTCTATATCAAATCATTTGTCGTCTATCAAGCTCAAAAATCAAGGTGAAAAGTGATGGACAGCATGTGATGATGTGGTTCTCTTCATTAAGCGCTTTCACGGGTCTACTGTGCAGACATTTCTCACGCGTTGACCTTCATGCCATCATGTACTACATCGTTGGAAGGTTAAAAGATGGTCAAAACTTTGATATGCTAGTTTTCAGTGAGATCATAAAAAATATGACCGGTATTGAAATCATAAGAGACGTTAGCGATAGCGGTATGATGTTAAGTAGCAGTGGACCGTACTTGAGATCTACATCGAATACGTTGTCCGCATGTTCTTTAGAGCATTCGAGGAAATGTTTCTCAAGACTTCGAAATGTATTGGGCTCTGTTCATGGAGATGCGAACTTGGCATCAAGCCTTCTCGTGCTGTTAGCAAAATCGAGAAAAGTCATCGTTTCCTCTGAGGCCAGTCAGCAATTAAAATTTATTAGTCAGTGGTATGATGAGAGTCATCATGTACTAGTGCAATACGTGTCATGTCTGCACATGATTTTCACTGAAGGGGAGCGTACACAACTCCTTCCTAAAGTTGATGATCTAGCTGAAAAGTATGGGATTGAACCCGCGATAATTTACCATATTTTTCGTCGCGACGTTGGATCAATTTCTCGTCCTGCTGCTTGCACCTCCAGTGACTCTAAGCGAGCTAGTGAAGAGTCAAGTCACTTCACACTCAAGAGCAATTGGGAAAGAATGATGCCACGCGAGCTTGTCGGACAAATTTCGCACGAGATGTACAATTCATTTTGGCAAATGGTGCTCTCTGACATATTCGTACCGGTAGCACTCTACGAAAATGCGTTTCGGAGGTTTTCTGATCGCAGCAACAGTCAGCAGGCGAGTGAAGATGTCCCTCATAAAGTCGTCCTACAGAAACTGAAAAGTGAGCATGCAGAATTAATAGCGGCGCTCGTATCTTGCAAACACAAATTAAAACAAGCTGCAAAATCCTGGATTCTAGAAGAGGACCCTTCAGTAGTCGCTCGCAGCATATTGCAGCATATGATATACCCTAGATTGAAAATGTCTGGCGTTGATGCGCTGTATGCAGCGCATTTCATTGACGTGCTTCACGAAATGGGTGTCCCGCGTTTCAACATTTTGTTTTATTATGATCGGCTTTTCCGTGATTTACCACAGCTCATTCACTCCTGTAGCCAAAGTGAAAGTTCACAGGTTGGGGTTTACATGTCTCACACGTTTGCACGAGTTTTGAGATGGCGGCATGAAAGCACATATGAACGTGAATGTATGTCGTTCAAGTCGCTACGTCTTCCGCGAGACTCTCAACTTGTACAGATGAATCATGCAAACTATATCACTATGCTTTACAACTGGCACTTAAAGTTCACAAAGTCTATCTTGACTCAACTTGAAAGTAGTGACTATATGGAACTTCGCACCTTACTAGAAGTGCTGGTGCGTGTCGTGAATCACTTTCCGATACTTCGATCCCATGGGATGCATTTACAGAAGAGAATGGAGAAGATACAGAATCACGAACAGCGTGGGGACATTCAGACTATTACGAAAAGGTACGTTGCATTACTTCTTGCCTGTGAGCGAACTTGGCAAAAAGCTAGTGAAACGTAATCATTGTAAATCTCATGCATGATCTTAGCGTAAGTTACGTCAGATTATAGTCCTGCGATTCACATGCAATATATTCTTCAACAAGCCCACTCAAGACGTCATATGATTCGTGGAATTCATCAAGACCATTCTAACAAAAGATTTGAAATATTTTGCTTATTTGAGAGATAGATCTTACCCCAAAGATACTGTATTGTTCATACTGATCAAGGAAAGCTTTTCTCCGTATGAGTTTCTCGTATTGCGACATGCAACGCATGAACATGTCACGAACGCTAAACGCACGCATAAGTTGGTATACTCAAATTGAGTGCATATTATAATCACCTTGTATGATTTGCGAGCATCAAACCACTTATTCGGTTCTTATTTGCAGTAATCGGCGACCCCTTTGATACCGCAACCTACCATATGAAAGAATGAGAAGTCAATGTGAGCTCATCAACTCAGCACACACCTGCAAATTGACTGGTGACCAATCAATAAAATTGACAATATTACGTTCCTTGATGCGCTGCAGTGCCTTATGAACTTGTGTTGGTTCAACGGTGCCTTCAATGATGTTCAATATAGACATGAACTTGCCCTATGTCATAGACATCAGCCATTTTGATCGTTATAGTAACGATAGTGACACATCACCTGTAGGCCTTTGGTTGAATGTGACGCTGAGAACATCATGTTTTTCGTTTGTAGAAGACGGCGCATGACATCAAGAACAGTGGTTTTCCTCACACTATCGTCAAGTTAAGGATGCAAACGTTGCACATACCTTATAACTTACCTGTGTGTGCCGTCGTTACTACTCGCAAAAGGTGTGTAGCTTGTCACAAGAAAGTGACAGGCTGGTGTTGGTATCAAGGACTAGTGTAGCGTTGAGTTTGACCACATAACGTGTTGACGAATATACACACCGCGACCAATCCCACTAAGTCATTATTCATATATCCAGGGTACCTTAGTGTCACCGTACTAGCCGTCATCACTGTAGAGACGAGCGCATTGGTCTGTGCAAAGGTTGGTGTGCTGGCGCGCATTTGGTCCATAGCTATTCTATCGAGTGCTGTATTGTCAAGAGTCACAACGCAATCACACTGCGTGATAAGTCTTTTCATCGCCAATATTGCATTATAAGGCTGCACGACGACATCTGCGTGACGGTAAGTTAAGTTGTAAAAAGAAACTTTGCCACCAGATGCATACCACTTGTTTCCATCTGGTTCGGAAACACACTGTACGTCTGCACGATTTGTTTACTGTATCTATCATTTAGCGCCTGATTTTGCGTTTAATCTCATCACTGCTTGTACTGGAAAACATCACCTCCAAGATGAAAGAGCCCATGCCCGATCCAGTCCCTCCAGCGACAGAGTGACAAAGCAAGAAACCTTCCAAACTATCACTTCCCTCTGCTTCCCTATCTACCATATCTAGTATATCCTCCTGCGTTTGAGTAATTGTGATCAGGAGATGAATATGTAATTTTAACAGAGCATCTACCTGGAACTCTTCAGCTTGACTATATCCGCTGGCCCAGTTATTACCAGCCCCACCACCTTGTGGAGAGAGGAAAATGTTTTCACGGTTATATAACCGCTGCTGTTCAGAGTTCTGTATGGAGTGGACCACGCGAGGCTCGAGATCGAGCATCTATACTGAAGTGAGAAAGAATAATGTAGTCATGTTCTCTGACCCACCAAAGCGCGAGGGACATAGTGTTGGTCATCGGCTTGATAAAAGAACACATCTTTTCTATCGTCTTCGATTACTGTACCAAGTACTCCATCTGCACCAATTCCATGCTCGGTGCACAACTTGAAACTTTTTAGCGGTAGTCGATAACAGAAAATATGTTCCGTTCATACCTGCTTCCAGAATTCAGATCCTATCTGGTTACCACACTGGCCAACTTGAAGGGTGATGATCTCGCTATAACGGACTGAGAGTGTGAATAATTTGTTTGAAAAATATCGCACCGTGGCATTTCCTGTGTGAAGTTTAGTACACAGTGCCCCTGTCTCCCACTGCTGCGAATTAGAGACTTACTAAGACGCTTCCGTCTGAAACGACCATATCAAACGGTTATGCCGGGTTCGAGAGTTTTCGTTCGGGCGCGCATCAGTACCAGTGCTGGTACCAGTACCAGGGTATTCTATCAAATACTAGACTATTATTAAAAAAACCATCATTTGTTGAAAAAAATCATTTGTAAAAATGATGTGTATGGTACTTACGTGGTGTTGTATGTAGATTTGAAATAAAAATTCCGCTCACAGACCCCAACAGGTATCTCTGCCATTTAGTGCCTGCCGTGCCTGCCGCGTACTACTTGAGGCGGCCGCGAAGACATTTATTTAAAGTATCTGTGTTCTACTTCTCTGTTGAAAACAAGGTGATTGAAGTATCTATTTCACTGCAACATAAGGAGAAGTTTATTTTTCTTACCAGCTGCCAACAGAACCATATTATTACCGACAATGTCAGACTGAGAAATAGTCTTTGATTCATCAGTGATTTTCATGTTATTGACACGTATTCCACCATTTCGAATCATTCTTTTAGCCGCACCTTTGCTTTCCAACAGTCCAGAGCTGGCAACAACGTCAACAATCGGTTTGTCAATGACATCACTGCGAGATAACGTTGCTGATGGTATCGTATCTGAGACCAACTTAAGCGCATCTGCATCGAGCACTGTGTCTGTGCCAGGTCTTAAACTAGCAGTTGCTTTGGTTGCTTCTTGTAGTCCATCGGATCCATGTACAAATCGTGTGACTTCGGCGGCCAAAATTTGTTGAGCAGTATTTGGTATGTAAGACGCAGTACTCATATCCTGTTCTATTCTCTCGATATGATCCAAGGGTAGAAATGTTAACATACGCAGCAACGTGACGACATCAGAATCACTCGTATTCAGGAGATATTGATAGAAATGATAGGGGGTGAGCTTTTCTTTAGATAGCCATACCGCACCTGATGCAGACTTGCCAAATTTTGTACCATCTGACTTGAGAAGCAGTGGGAAAGTCAACCCGTAAGCGCCTTCTACACGAATCACTCGACGAATGAGCTCTGTTCCTGCAGTAATATTGCCCCATTGATCACTCCCTCCAACTTGCACGCGCACATCTTCATTACGGAAAAGGTGAAGAAAATCATAACCTTGAAGTAACTGGTAAGTGAACTCAGTAAAACTTAGGCCATCTTCGCTCTCCAGGCGTTTTCGCACACTATCTTTTGATAGCATAGTCCCAAGACGAGCAAATTTACCTGTGTCCCTCAAAAATCCAAGCAAACTTATATCTTTGAACCAATCATAGTTGTTTAAGACAGTTGTGTCGCCGTGACCACCATTTCTTTTCAGTATGCTTTCAATGGAGTCGCATATTGCTGAAACATTTGCGCTCAACGTCTTTTCGTCCAGGAGAGGGCGTTCTTGTGACCTTCCAGAAGGATCTCCGACACTACCAGTAGCGCCCCCAACCAGTATGACTGGTTGGTGACCGGCGCGCTGAAACCACGATAAAATGATTATGCCAAGTAAATTTCCTAGATGAAGAGAGTCCGCAGTCGGATCGAACCCACAATATATCTTGATAGGTAATTGTAACGCATCCCTCAATCCGCTCTCGTCGGTACAGTTGTCAAACAACCCTCTAGCTTTTAGCGTTGTGAGCAGGTCTTCATCAGCGCCCGCCATAGCTTTTACCCGTGAAGACTTGAAGCCCGCCAGGCACTGCCCTGAAATCTGGGGCTTTCCATGAGCCCTTAGGAATCGATAAGTCGGCGATACGGATTCCGAAAATCTAAGACGGTGACGATTTGTGGCACTTAAGCAACGCCTTCCATAAGTTGAACAAAACATACGCATCGCCAAGTTAGAATACTGCACACAAAGACCTACACTACTAAGGCGCGTGTACCTGTTGGAAGCAAATGAATGCTGTGCAGTATGTGTTTAGTGTCGTGAAAAGTTGCACCCACGATTACACCTGCGATAACGAGTGGAAACGTGGAACTGTGACGTCGCGACTGCGAAAGACCGAACGCGTGGGTATCAATTTTGCCTTTTTCAAGGAAAGACGGATGTTTCTTACTATAGTACGAAAATGTCTACTATCGATCGCTTAGATCGACTAGATGTTTTCTATTGTTGTGTCGCTATAAGTTTACCGACAAATTCCGTACCGAAAAAAGTAACAGGGTGGATGTGAAATATTTCCGTATGGGACATGTCCCGGCCCGGGAGTGTTTTAGACTATATAGACTAAGGAGGAGTCGTATTTTTTACCTCTCTCGAAAGCGCCCCACCTGTGTGTATCGCTCGAGATCAGCGTTTAGGAACGGAATCGAAGACATCGGTACCATTAGACATTCACAATGGATAGAGTGTTAAATCGGGGCCACAAACGACCGACCGTGACGTTGGTGGTCGGCATGGCAGGTTCTGGGAAAACATCTATCGTCACTTGCTTGAAGACACTGCATGAACAAGGGGGCGAAAGCGTGTACACGATAAATCTCGATCCGGCAGTTAGAGACACACCTTACAACCCCAACATCGATATACGAGACACTGTTGACTACGATGGAATCCGCAAAAATTACTCTCTTGGCCCAAACGGAGCCATACTTACTGCGTGCAACTTGTTTGCAACACGATTTGATCAAGTGTTGGCACTGTGTAAACAGAGGAAGGATGAGATAGATGAAATCATAGTCGACACGCCGGGCCAGATCGAGATTTTCACGTGGTCTGCATCCGGTGCAATTGTGTGTGAGTCACTAACAGAGACGTTCCAAACGAGGTTGTTATTCGTTGTGGATACGGTTAGAGCAAGAAACGCCCAAGTATTCCTGTTAAATATGTTACAGTGTCTCAGTATTGTATATAAAACTAAACTGCCGGTGGTTCTAGCATTCAACAAAATAGACATTACAAGTTGCAAATTTGCTCAATTGTGGTTGACTGAAGTTCAGGCACTCCAGCGTGAGTTGGAGCATGCGTCGACTTATGCTGCCGATCTCACACTGTCACTTGCACATACTATCTCCGAATTTTACGCGAACATAGACTGCGTCGGTATCTCGGCCACAAGCTCAGAGGGATTTCAGACTCTCAAGGAGAAGTTGACCTTAGCTAAATGAGCCCACCCTAGCTCTGGTGAGTGTTTTTATTTTAAGTTCCTAGCGTCGGCACCTTTGATTTGCTCCCCGAAGTGTTCTCTCCTTATTAATTCGTGTAAGCGCCCGAATAGCTGGCCCTTCACTTGGTCAAAAGCAAGTTCAAGGCGTGCGAGCTCGGCTGAAGCGTTTTCATTATATATGAAAAGACCATAGTACAGGTCAAATGAATCGTGATAGGTGTTGTCGACTAAAGACATGAGTGAATCGAAACCTTTCGTACTTATAGTTGTTTCAGCTAGCTCCATTGTGCCTAGCATGCGACCCACTGTATGAGTTATGAACTGAGAAGAGGCTGCCTGTCTATCATGTTCTTCACATGACATCTCTACCATTCGACAACCCTGGAGCTCGAAAAACCTCAGCAGACTAGCGCAGCGTTCTGCTCTAGAATCGTCGACCCCGATCCTCACCTTGTCATACACAAGCGGTAAGTCCTGCCATGAATCCTTGCCACTGTCTGGACCAAACATGGGATGTAGACAGAGAATATCAAAATGACTTGGCAGTATTTGTTGGAAAAGTTGCTTGGGGAAAGACTTTACTGATAATACGTCACAGAACAACGTGTTGCGCTTTAGGCGCTGAAATGGAAAGTTGTACATAGTCGACTCCAGCGAGAGAATACTGGTGCAAAATATAACTACGTCGGGGTGTTCTTCGCAGAAGTCGTGCACATCGCCGAAAAATGTTGCACCGAGACCAACTGCCTCATCAGAGTAATCTGTCCTTGAAGTTGCTATAACCGTATGTCCACCATAAATAAAACGCTTAGTCAAGAATTGTCCGAAGTTACCAAAACCAACAACCCCAATTTTCAAGCTCTTACAGCGATGGAGGTTTTCACTTTGCTTTGATTCTGAATCAAAAGATTGTGCCGCATCTATGGCGCGCACCTGTGGCTGCTTGCGATACGGTTGAGACCGAGATCGTGTGGCGTGACGAGATACCGATAGGCGAATCATACCAGTCCCGCGCACAGCACGTAACGACATGTCGAGCTAGCTTTACTTCGTCTTTGGTGACACAACCGGCTTCCGTTCTAGTGACGACACCCAAGGAAAGTTTTAGACGCGCCGTTGAAAGGGTCGGTGCGAGCAAAGGTTACGACCGTGCCTATCGAAAGCTGGCTACGAGACGCGTACTAGTACGAAACGTAGCCTACGACCGACCTAAAGGGCACCGGATTGGGATTGGAGGTTTCAAACCTCAGGTTTGGGCCTCAAACTTTGAGGAGACACTGAGTCACGACGAGTCATGAAGGGTGGAATTAAATATGTAAAGTAATAGGAAAACCTTAATGCAATCGGAAAAAAGGAGTTTGACTATTGTTCATAAGGTGACATTTTCACATAGATGGCCCGCCCCTTTGCTGACATTACTGACCGTGCGAAACACGTTATGCTAACGCATTCCCTTGGATAAGAATCCCAGACTTCCATTCGCTGATTGGTTCTTCAATCGCCGTCGAACTTTCTTTGGTAGCCTGTCTTTGGCACGCTGTGCTGCTTCTTGAATCCCATTGAGTGTTGGATCAGCCAACGCATCAAAGAGAAACTGTAATGCTTGACATTCTAACTGACTAAGTTCGGGATGCCAAAAACGAATTATGAGAACGTATCGGTCTTTTAAGTCACTTTCGTTGGACGTGCTGTGAATAAAGCTAGTATCTGCGACAAGTCCTTTGCCGTTCTCCCAATATCGCTTGAATTCGCCCACCTGCATCCAGGACTCCGCTTCTGGAACGTCAATCCCCAAGTGTGCTGTCAAAATGAAATTTGTATTATCCGTGTGTGGCTTAATACCTGTGTTCGGTGGCTGTCTGGCAAAAAAAGCTTCCACGGATGGGCACTGAACACTTTTCAACAGTTCTACTGTTTTCGGAAACAGTTTGCAGTTTACTTCTTCCCACTCGCACCGATCTTGTAGTACAAGAGTGCGCCAGTTTGGACCGTAAGCGACGGCATCATCTCTTGCTGCCGGAACCCAAATCGAATTCCCCGATGTCTCCAGGTCAGGGTTCTGTAACGCGAGTTGAAATTCTTGCTGAATCTGTCCATAATTGTTCTCAAGTTTTTCCATCCAAGTGAATTGCCCGTTGTAAACATCATGATACGGGATAGCTAATAAATTTTCGATATACGACGACGCACGCTGCTCACCCTGGCCCTCAATATACCGTATTACTTCACCACCTTTTAAAGTTTGCTCCAAGCTCTTGATGATGCGAGCGGAGCTCTTCTCACCAAACATGCTGTGCATCTGCTTTCCGATCAGTTCAACGCTAGAATCTGAGTCGCTGTATGATGAAGATAGGGCTTGCAGGGTAAGCCCGACTTTCCTTCCCATGGTTAGCGGTTCTGGCGACCGTCGTGACTCACGCGTGGACCTTCCTGCGTGGCACTTTCTTGTTGACAAGGAGGTGACAGAAACGAAGCGAACAGTGTTTGATGCCATAGGAGATGTGCCAGTGACGTTGTGACGCCCGAACAAGCTACAATTGCTAATTAGAATCGGTCTCGCGTGCTTATGGATGACTGCGAGTAGCTCCGAATGGTTCTAAAGTGTGGACAGGGCCGACACCATCCCTAGCAAAAATACCGTACCCTAGTCTACTGACGGAATTCGGCGGAATTAGATAGGCTTATAAATTTTATTATATAGGGGAAGCGCCGCGACACGTCGCTTTTTACCGTACGGGTCACGACTCGTCGTTGTCGTGTGAAGAAAGACACCCGCGTGTGAAGACAGTACTACAAGTGATTTTGCTTTTGACGCGTGTCTAGGGCTAGATAGACATACTTTCCCTTCTATATGGATCATATATGGTGTATGACAACGAAAATATAGACACCAAAAAAGATAAAACACGACTTGGTTCCTCTCAGTTCCGTTACCGTCGCAACCGAAAGCCGAAGGGGATTTATCTAAATCAGAGAGCACACTGGACCCAGGCACTCACGACTCACTCGATTCTGAGTTGTACAATTAATATGTTCTCGTTCAAGGATGGTTTCGTGGAAGCCTTGACAAGAGGTAGGAAGGCGGAGCTTCTCCAGGCGGAAGACTACTGCAAACTGAAGCAATGCGACACAGTGAGTGACTTGAGGTTATACCTGGTAATTTGAAATTCATCTCTAAGCGTTATCCTAAGCGTAATCGTATTTATACAGGTTTCAAAATGCTACAAGGATGTTCTACAAAATGAACTGGACGTTGTAGATCCAACTGACCTCGTAAAGTTGTGCACAGATACGTTTGTGTCGAACTTCAAACAGCTAGTTTCCATGGTGCTTAAGTGTTTCACGAATTCAACTATCCCAGGACTAAACCATGTATGTTGTAGGCATCTGAACCTCTCGCAACTATTCTTGACTACATCAAGTATGGTTTCATGATTGATAATGTAGTGCTCATAATGGCGGGTGCTGTTAGTGGGCGCTCTTTTGCGGTTTGTACAATCAGACTTTATGACACATTCGAATTTCATGAGAGAGCAGGAACTTAGCCAAAACTTCCATCCTCTTGGTTTGTTTGATTCAATCGAGAACCTCTTAGTGGCCAGCGACTTGAAGTAAGTATTGTGTGCTGTTTTTGACCTGAGAACTAAGAGCCTGGCCAACAATAATAGAGAGATTCACAGACTGGTCTTAGTCGATACACCTATATCTCATTATTTCAATGCATGCTTGAGGAATGATAATCTGGATGAGTCCTGTATTGAGTTTATTCGAAATTCCGCCTACAAGGTACGTATCACTGTTATAAGTTTTCTGTGTGCTGTCCCTGAGCTTCCCTCAAATAAATAGGTTTATTTGGAGGACTTCATTGGTACATGCATCCGCCTACAAGACGGTTCAAAACGTGTCTCCGCACTTCTGGTACGCTTAAGTGAACGTTCTTCGATTAGTAGAGGCCTCATTCGTGTCTTATTAGGAGCTCCTTTACTTTGAAGCAGACAGGAGGGTCCTGAACATTGCAGTTGCATCTCTAGGCACAGAAATGTCAGCGAGCGATAAAATCAGTTTATTCCCTAAATATGGTCATCTGTTTCCAAATGTACACATGGAGTTGGCAACCTGTACCACCATAGATAAGATACAGGCTGTGCTCCGAACATCTGCTTCTTTGTGTGGATACGTTGCACGACTTAGTACTGTAGATAACGCTGTCTTCGACAAGGTGAGATGCATTGTTGTCTGTTTAATTCATTCATCATGGCTAGTTGGATCAGGTACTTTACGAAGAAGAACAAAAATTATGTGAGAGCATATTCACAAGCGATTCTGGTTATGCTATTTTTATGGCATATACCAAACTCTATGAACAAGAGCTCAGAAATATTCTCTGGGTTGCTGAATGTTTGGTACAGCATCAGAAAGGGCGCATTCACGAAGGCCTGGTTTATGCGGGGTGTGACTAATGAAGAATTGAGAATGTGATGGAAGAATTGTTTATTA
>CEUV01154247.1_pt1 | contig 22883 bp, 19 predicted proteins | sample 356401 | NCBI WGS metagenome assembly CEUV01 (sample SAMEA2622710, study PRJEB7988) | marine metagenome | isolation source: saline water (ENVO:00002010), including
CCCAGAATGATGTGTATAAATGGAGATGAAGGTGAAGTCGGAACGTTTAAAGATAAATATTATTTAGATACTGACCCTCACAGATTCCTAGAAGGTACTTTGATAGCAGCTCATATAGTTGAAGCTGAGAAATGTTTTATCTATATGAGAGATGAATATCCTGGAATAATTAAAATTTTAAGAGAAGAAGTAAATAAAATAGTTAAAAAAGGTTTTGTAGAAGAAAACTTTATTGAAGTTAGAAGAGGAGCTGGAGCTTATATTTGTGGGGAAGAATCTGCTTTAATTGAATCTGTTGAAGGCAAAAGAGGTATTCCGAGACATAGACCACCATATGTAGCTCAAAATGGTGTTTATGGCCTTCCTACTTTGGTTCATAATGTTGAAACTGTATATTGGATAAGAGAAATTTTTGAAAAGGGTTCTAAATGGTTTCTATCATTTGGGAGAAATAATAGAACTGGTTTAAGATCTTTTTCTGTTTCTGGTTTTGTTAAGAGCCCAGGCGTAAAATTAGCACCTGCAGGTATTTCTGTATCGGAGTTAATCAATGAATATTGTGGAGGAATGCTTGATGGTCACAAATTTATTGCTTACCTTCCTGGAGGAGCTTCAGGGGGAATACTTCCTGCAAGTTTATCTAATATTCCTTTAGACTTTGATACGCTGCAAGAGTATGGTTGTTTCATAGGATCTGCAGCTATTGTAATTATTTCTGATAAAGTTGATATTAAAGATGTAGCATTAAATTTAATGAAATTTTTTGAAGATGAGAGTTGTGGTCAGTGTACTCCATGCAGAAATGGAACAACAATGGCTGTTAAACTAATGAAAGAAAAAGAATGGGATATTAAAATACTTGAGGAAGTTGGTAATGTAATGACTGATGCTTCCATATGTGGTCTTGGTCAGGCAGCGGCTAACCCACTTACTTGTGTTTTAAAATATTTTCCAGAACAGATTAATAGTATATAGTAATATTATGAGTAAAGATAAAATAAAATTTTACATAAATGGAAATGAAGTTGAGGCTAGTAGTGATGAAACTATATGGGAGGTCTCTAAACGTGAGAATATAAATATTCCGCATTTATGTCATGCTGATGAACCTGGTTATAGGTCTGATGGAAACTGTAGAGCGTGTATGGTTGAGATCGAAGGTGAAAGAGTGTTGGCTGCATCATGCATAAGGAAGCCTTCTGAAGGTATGAAAATTAATACAGATTCTGATAGATCTATTTCGGCAAGAAAGTCAGTTTTTGAACTTCTTTCGGCTGACCAGCCTTGTAGAGAAAATCATCCAGACCCAGACTCAAAATTTTGGAACTGGGTAGACAAGATGGATATTAATACGAGTCAGTATCCAAAAATTAAAGATATAACAAGAGATATTACCCATAAAGCAATGCACGTTAATTTAGATGCCTGTATTAATTGTAACTTATGCGTAAGAGCCTGTAGAGAAGTTCAGGTTAATGATGTTATAGGGATGTCTTATAGAGGTCATAAATCAAAGATTACTTTTGATTTTGATGATGACATGGGCGATTCAAGTTGTGTTGCCTGTGGAGAATGTGTTCAAGTTTGCCCAACAGGTGCGTTAATAGAAAAATCATTAGTAAATGAAGTTGGCAAAAGGGTTGAATATAGTGATAAAAGTGTAAATTCATTATGCCCATTTTGTGGAGTAGGTTGTCAGACAAAAATACATGTTAAGGATAATAAAATATTACATGTAGACGGAAGAGACGGCCCTGCTAATAATCAGAGATTATGTGTTAAAGGACGATTTGGGTTTGATTATGTTCATAATGACAACAGATTGTTAAAGCCTTTAATTAGAAAAAATAATGCCCCTAAAGATAGATATATTCTAGATAAAAAAGATAGACGCATTGAAGATTATTTTAGGGAAGCTACATGGGCTGAAGCAATAGAGTTATCTGCTAAAGGGTTTAAAAATATTTTAAAAAATAATGGTTCATCAGCTTTATGTGGTTTTGGGTCAGCAAAAGGCTCTAACGAAGAAGCTTATTTATTTCAAAAGTTAATAAGGACAGCATTTGTTACCAATAACGTGGACCATTGTACTAGACTATGTCATGCATCTTCAGTAGCTGCTTTACTGGAATGTGTGGGTTCAGGTGCAGTATCTGCCCCATTTACTGCTACTGAAGATTCAGATTGTGCTATTGTTATAGGAGCTAGACCAACTACCAACCATCCAGTTGCTGCTACTTACATAAAACAGGCAGCTAAAAAAGGTACTAAAGTTATTATTATGGATCCAAGAAAGAACGATATGTCACGTCATGCTTGGGAGCATTTAGAATTCAAGCCAGGTATGGATGTAGCAATGCTTAATGCCTTAATTTATACAATTATTGAAGAAGAATTATATGATAAGCAATATGTTCAATCAATGACAAATGGTTTTGAAGACTTAAAAAAGTCTATTAAAGGCTTTTCTCCTGAAGATATGTCTGAAAAATGCGGAATAGATGCTTTAACATTAAGAAAAGTTGCTAGAGTTTATGCTAACTCTGAAAAATCAATAATTTTTTGGGGAATGGGGATTTCTCAGCACGTTCATGGCACAGATAATGCAAGATGTTTAATAACTCTTTCACTAATAACTGGTCAAATTGGTCGTCCTGGTACGGGTCTACATCCTTTAAGAGGGCAAAATAATGTTCAAGGTGCTTCTGACGCAGGTTTAATTCCTATGATGTATCCAGACTATAATTCTGTAGAAAATGAAGAAATTTATAGTAAAATGGAAGAGTTTTGGGGAAAAAAGTTAGATAAGAAAAAAGGTTTAACTGTAGTAGAAATAATAGATGAAGTTATTAATAATAATATAAAAGGCATGTATGTGATGGGAGAAAATCCAGCTATGTCTGACCCAGATCAGAATCATACTAGAGAAGGTTTGGCCAAATTAGAGCATATGGTTGTCCAAGATATATTTATGACTGAGACTGCATGGTTCGCTGATATAATTTTACCTGCTTCTGCAGCAGCAGAGAAAGATGGAACTTTTACTAATACAAATAGACAAGTACAAATGGGAAGAAAAGCTATTACTCCTCCAGGTGAAGCTAGAGAAGATTGGAGAATTATCATTGATCTAGCTAATTCTTTAGGAATGAATTGGAAATATCAAAAAGTATCTGATGTCTTTAAAGAAATGTCTATGGTGATGCCTTCTTTAAATAACATTACTTGGGAAAGATTAGAAAAAGAACATAGTGTGACTTACCCATGTGACGATATAAATGTTCCTGGTAATGATATTATATTTGTTGAAGGTTACCCTACTGAAGATACAAGAGGCAAAATCGTTCCAGCTCAATTAGTTTCGCCTGCAGAAATACCTGATGAGAAATTTCCATTAGTTTTAACTACTGGTAGATTATTAGAACATTGGCATACAGGTGCTATGACTAGAACTTCAGATATACTTGATGGCATTGAACCTAATGCAATTTTATGCATGAATGCTATAGATATGAACAAAATGAATATAGAGCCTGGTCAGAATGTAAAGGTTTCTACAAGAAGGGGTTATGTATCTGTCGCTGTAAGACAAGATTGGCAGTTACCTGAAGGAATGATATTTATGCCTTTTTGTTTCAGTGAAGCTGCAGCAAATATTTTGACAAATCCGCAATTAGATCCTTTCGGTAAAATACCTGAATTTAAATTTTGTGCTGCAAAGGTAGATAAAATTGAAATCGCCGCTGAATAGTTATTTATTGAATATAGCGTTTGCAATTTTTTATAGCTAAGATATGGTTGAACTGTGAATTTTGAGTTTTTTCAAGGGGGAGATAATAAATGTCAGGAATGTTTTCATTTTTAATGAAAGATAAAATTGTAGCGCCAAAAGGTTTTAATAGATGGCGCATACCGCCAGCTTCTATAGCTATACATTTATGTATTGGTTCTGTTTATGCATGGAGTATTTTTAATCCAGCTTTAATTAAGGAATTAGGAGTTGTAACTAGTTCTGCAGATGATTGGACACTTAGTAGTGTTATATGGATATTTTCTGTAGCAATTGTATGTTTAGGTCTAGCAGCAGCTATAGCTGGTAAATGGCTTGAAGATGTAGGGCCCAGATGTGTAGGAGTAACAGCTGCTTGTTTATGGGGCGGCGGTTTCGTAGTAGGAAGTATAGGAATAATGACTCATCAACTCTGGTTGATATACCTAGGATATGGTGTATTAGGAGGATGTGGGCTCGGTCTAGGTTATGTTTCTCCAGTATCTACCCTTATAAGATGGTTTCCTGATAGAAGAGGAATGGCAACTGGTATGGCAATAATGGGATTTGGAGGCGGTGCAATGATTGGAGCACCACTAAAAAAATATCTTCTTGATTATTTTGCTGAAGCTCCAGAATATTTAGGCGTAGAATCTGCTGTTTCTATGGTAACAGAAGGAGGACGTCGATTTGCAGAAGTTGCAGGTCAAAAAGTTGAAGTAGTTGTTGCTTCTGCTTCAGAAGCAGCTCAAATGGCTATACCCGGTGATGCTGGAGTATATATTGTAGGTACAGGAAATACAGGGGCTGGTGGAGCATTTTTAACATTAGGCATTGTATATTTTATTATTATGATAATTGCTGCATTTCAATATAGAGTTCCTGCTGAAGGTTGGTTACCAGAAGGTTATAAACCTCCTTCAAAAGATGAATCAGCATCTAAAATGAAAACTTTAAATAATGTTCATATTAATCAAGCAATTAAAACACCACAATTTTACCAGTTATGGATAGTATTGTGCTTTAATGTTTCTGCCGGTATTGGTGTTATAGGAGTAGCTAAAACAATGATGTCAGAGATATTTGGTTCAGCTCCTGCAGGTAGTGAAATGGCAAACATGGTTACGGCCGGTTTTGCTGGAACATATGTTTTAATGATTAGTGTCTTCAATATGTGTGGAAGAATAATATGGGCATCCTTGTCAGATTATATAGGAAGAAAGAATACATATCATTGCTTCTTTGTTCTTGGAACATTATTATATTTATCTATTCCATTTACAGCAAATGCAGTTAGTGTTGATCCTAAAATTATGTATCTAGTAATGTTCTATGCTGCTACAATGATTATTTTTACTATGTATGGAGGAGGTTTTGCTACTATTCCAGCTTATCTTGCAGATATGTTTGGAACTATGCATGTGGGAGGTATACACGGAAGATTATTAACTGCATGGAGTACAGCAGGAGTAATTGGACCAGTTGCTATTGCAGAGTTACGTAAACTATCTGTCTCTAATTCTTTAAATGAATTAGTTGCTACAATAGATCCTGCAGCTTTTTTAGATAAATTTGGAGCTCCGATTGATAAAGTAGATGAATTAGTTAAGGCAAAAACAGTAACAATTTCAAAACTAATGGAGATTGCTCCGGAAGGTACTGTAGATCCAACACCTAGTTTATATAACACAACTATGTATGCTATGGCATTCTTATTAATAATTGCATTTTTCTCAAATCTATTAATTAAGCCAGTTAATAAGAAGCATTTTGTTGAAAATACACATCCGGGCTTTAAAGCATAGTTGTAATAGGGAATTAGAAGCCTATTTAATTAATAGGCTTCTATAGAATAATGAACAAAAGCTTATCTATTAAACCGAATATTAATGACAATAGATTAATAAAGAAGGTTAATGGCAAGGATCATTTAGGGAATCCATATTCACAAAATGTGGTAATGGAAAGGCCTCTTACAATTTTTCTCAATAAGCAAGAGGTTGTAACTAGTATGACAGTAGGGGATCATCCAGAATGGATGGCCATTGGTTTTCTAGTAAATCAAGGAATGTTGAGTAAAGATGATAATATTACTTCTATAGATTTAGATTGGGAAACAGAAGTAATAGTTGTTAGAACAGATAAAGAAACAAATTATGAAGATAAAATGCAAAAGAAAATTAGAACTTCAGGTTGTGCTGTTGGAACAATGTTTTCAGATGTGATGGATTCATTTGATAGTATAAAATTAAATAAAAATGCAATATTTCATACCTCCTGGCTTCATTCACTTCTCAAGGAAATTAATACTCAGCCATCTTTATATTTAGAAGCAGGAGCAATACATTCTTGTGTTTTATGTAAAGATAACAATCCACTAATATATATCGAGGATGTTGGAAGACATAATGCTTTAGATAAGATTGCTGGATGGTTATGGTTTAATAAAATTGATACAAAAGATTTACTTTTGTATACCACAGGTCGCCTGACTAGTGAGATGGTAATCAAAACAGTTCAAATGCATATTCCTATTTTAATTTCGAGATCTGGTTTTACTGCTGCTGGAGTAGAATTAGCTAATAGGTCTAATCTTACCTTAATAGGAAGAGCTAAAGGTAAAAGGTTTATAGCATTATCGGGGTTAGAGAGAATTATTTATGATTAATAATTATCTTCTATTTAATTTATAAATGTTTCCTGGAGTCATACTTGCTGGGGGAAATGCGAGACGATTGGGTGGTAAAGGTAAAGCATTAATTAAAATTAATGGATTTCCTCTTATTAATTTAGTCTTACAGAAATTTGAATCTCAGGTATCTAAAGTAGCAATTAATACTAGAGATAAAAATAATTTTTATGATTATAATTATCCAATTATTGAAGATGTTGTTAATGAGAAGGGTGGCGCTGGGCCATTAGCCGGTATATCCTCTGCAATTAAATGGGCAAAGACACTAAATAGTCTCGTCTCACATGTAGTAGTTGTTCCAGTAGATACACCTCTATTGCCTAAAGATTTAGTTCATAGAATGTCCTTAGAGCTTGAAATAAATAAACCAGATATTATTTTTTCTTCTTCAAATAATAATATTTATCCTGTAGTTAGTATGTGGTCTTTAGAAATAGATAGTTATTTAGATCAAGCTTTACATCAAGGTGTAAGAAAAATAGACTCATTTACTTCATCTTATAATGTATCAATAATTGATTGGAGTTTTAATGATATAGATCCTTTCTTTAATATTAATAGTCCTGAAGATGTTATATTAGCGGAAAGATATATTAAAAGTTGACGGTTTAATTTTCTTTGTTATTTTTCATTTATTGCGGCCATGGCGGAACTGGTAGACGCGCAACGTTGAGGTCGTTGTGAGAGAAATCTCGTGGAGGTTCAAGTCCTCTTGGCCGCACCAATTTACCTTAATTTAACTCCATAAATTATAGCAAGCGTATATATTTCCATCATCATTTGTTATACAAATGTATTTATTATTATTATATTCTAGTAAATATTTATTTTTTTTAATTACTAAAAGTATTGTGCCATTTTTTATAATTTTTTTTGTATCTTTGTGTATAAATGGTAAATTATTTTGATCGGTATATTTCATTAATTTTTATTCCTTTTGAAATAATATTTTAACATAAGAACAAAAAGAGAACAAATTTAATAGGTGAAAAATGTCAGGATGGGATAGTTCAAAAAAAATATTAATGGAGGAGTTATTATTTGAAACTAAAAAAGTTTTAGATGTTGGGTGTGGAAATGGCTGGTTTAGCATTTGGGCTGATAGAAATGGATGCTCAGTAGACGCAATAGACCCTTCTAATGCTCAAATAAATGACGCCAAAGATAAAGATAAAACAAACAAAATTAACTTTATGGTTGCTGGTGCAGAAAATATTAATGATCTTAATAATTGTTATGATTTAATATTTTTTTTTAATAGTTTACATCATATACCTGATAAGATGATGGAAAAATCAATTGAATATTCCAAAAATAAGATGGATATAAATGGAAGCATAATAATTATTGAGCCAATTGCTAAAGGTAATTTTCATAATTTTGTAAAATATATAGATGATGAAACTAGTGTTAGAAATAAAGCATATAAAACAATTAAAAATTGTAATAAATACAATTTAGAAATTGTTAAAGAATTAATATATGATGAGATTAAAAGATTTAAAAATGGCGAAGAGTGTATCAATTTTTTATCTAAAGTAGATGAAGGAAGAAAAAGTTATATAGACAATAATATCGAACTATTATTAAATAAATTCAATGATTTATCTACTTATAATAATTATAAATATGAATTTACTCAGCCAATGAGATTAAATATTCTTAAGAATATAAAATAGGAGAATAATATGTCAGCATTTTTTGAATTACGAACTTATAAGGTTTATCCTGGTAAAATGGATGAATGGTTAAGTTATATGGAAAAAACTATTATTCCTTTTCAAGTATCAAAAGGAATGGTTATTCATGGTAGTTTTTTAGTTAAAGATGATAAAGAAACATATATTTGGATTAGACGTTTTAAAAGCGAGGAACATAAAAATAAATTATATGAAGATGTCTATAAAAGCCCCAGATGGCTTAATGAAATTTCCCCAGTAGTTGCAAAATTAATTGACATAGATGCTATTGTTGTAAGGGATCTTCAATCTACAGATTTATCAATAATGAAGTAAGTCTATTCTTTTAGAACTTTTTTGAATATTTTCAATCCTTGTTTTTCGGCATTTGTAATATCTTCAGAAGAAAGGTTTTTTTGAAGCTCTTTCAAATATTTTAAATGCATTTCTTCATTAGTTTTGTGAGCTATGTAAGCCCACATATATGCTTTTGATTTATTTGCATCTGTTCCTATACCTTGGTTATACATATTTGATAAAGTAATTTGAGATTCTAAAGCTAATGCTTGATCATGATTAAATAATTTTTGAGATGAGTATGAAATCATTTCATAAGCTGCTTTATGATCTATTTCAATACCTAAACCTTTTAAATACATTTGTCCTAATAAATATGCAGCTACGGGATTACCAGTAGGAACTATATTAGATAAAGATTCATATGCAACTTCGTAATTCTTATCATTAAAATCCTTTATAGCCTTAGTTAATAAGTATCCTGACATATCAGCCGCTATTAAAGACTTTGAGAACAAAAACAAAATAATTATTAAATTTATTAAAAATACTTTAATCATTTTTTTCACATCCTGAGTTGTCAATTCCATATTTCATATTACTATTACACAGAATAACATTTTTAAAACTTGTTTTTTTTATTCCTGCTTTTCTAAAATCTGCATTTTTAGCTGTAGCTCCATCCATGAGAGCATTTCTAATAATTGCCCATCTGAATGAACTATTGTCTAAGTTTGTATTTTGTAAATTAACTCTTCTAAGATTTGCTCCCACAAATGAGCAGTTTTTCAAATTTGCATTTTCTAAATTTGCTCTCCATAAATTAGCTTTATCTAGATTGGAACCCTCTAAATTAGCTCCAACTAAATTTATTTTTCTTAGGTCAGCCTCTGATAAGTCACAATTTACACACTCATTGTATTTAAGCAATTTTTGTAAATCATCTTCATTATAAGAGAAAGAATAATTATAGGAAATCAAATTGAAAAAAAATATATATATAAATGATAAAAAATATTTAAGCATATGAATAATTTTCTTTTTTATAAAATTTATTTATAACATATAATTAACATATATTAAATTACTTGTAATATTATTTGAGGTGTTAATGTTCGAAAATTTTAAAGAAAAAAAAATATTAGTTGATGGAATAAACATTAATTTTAAAATTGGTGGTGAAGGTGAGCCTTTACTTCTTCTTCATGGATATCCACAGACACATGTATTATGGAGAAAATTAGCACCTTTATTTTCTAAAAATTATACTGTTATCTGTTCTGATTTAAGAGGATATGGTGACAGTGATAAACCTAAATCAGATAATATGCATTCAACTTATTCAAAAAAAAGTATGGCCTTTGATCAAAATGAATTAATGAAAAAATTAGGTTTTGATAATTATTACTTAGTTGGACATGACAGAGGTGGCAGAGTGGCCCATAGAATGGCTATAGATTATCAGGAAAACATAAAAAAGCTATCTGTATTAGATATAGTGCCTACTTCTCATGTATTTGATAATACAAGTGCTTTATTGGCAAGACGCTATTATCATTGGTTTTTTTTGATACAATCATTCCCACACCCAGAAACAATGATTGGAAAAGACCCAGAATATTATATTAGATCAAAACTTAAGATGTGGGGATCTAATAATGATTATTTAACTGAAGATATTATTAATGAATATTTACGCTGTTTTACTCCAGAAACTATACATGCTTCTTGTGAAGATTATAGAGCTGGAGCAAGTATTGACTTAGTCCACCATAAAGAAGATGCAGGAAAGAAAATAATTTGCCCGCTTCAGGTTTTATGGGGAGTAAAGGCAACAGTTGAGGAATTATACGATCCTATTAAAGTATGGGAAGATTGGGCAGATAATGTTGAAGGCGAAAGCATAGATTGTGGACACTTTCTTCCTGAAGAAAAACCTATAGAAACTTATGAATCAATTTATAAATTTTTAAATAAATAAAACTTAGGTATATTATGAAAGATAATAAAAGTATATTAACAAAAATAAGAGGTTATTTCCTTACAGGAATAATAGTAACAGCTCCAGTTGGATTGACATTTTATGTATCATTCCTCTTTATAGGTTTTATAGATGCTAAGGTAAGAAATATAATACCTGTTCAGTATCACTATGATAATTTATTACCATTTGAAATCCCAGGATTAGGGCTTTTATTTGTTTTTATTATGCTAACTTTTATAGGATTTCTTACTGCAGGTTTAATTGGTAGATATATAATTAAATTAGGTGAGAGAATTATAGCTCGTTTACCAATAATAAGATCAGTTTATGGTGCGTTAAAGCAAATATTTGAAAGTGTCCTTAAAACGTCATCTAAGTCTTTCCGTGAAGTTGTGCTTATAGAATATCCTAGAAAAGGAATATGGGCTATTGGGTTTATTACAGGAAATACAAAAGGAGAAGTTCAACATAGTCTGAAAGAAGAAATAGTAAATGTATTTTTACCTACTACACCAAATCCTACATCTGGTTTTTTACTTTTTGTTCCAAGAAAGGATTTAAAAGTATTAAATATGAATGTTGAAGAAGGAATTAAAATGGTCATTTCTGGAGGAATTGTAACGCCAAAGTTTAAACAAAAGTATATAAAAAAAGATAAATAATATTTCAGGGTTAACCTGACTTTATCAGTTTAACAGCCTTATCTTGACCAAATAAATATAGTAAGTTTTTAATTTTTTTACCTTCTTCTCCGATAAGGTTAGGATTTTTATTTATAATTAATTTAGAATACTGGTTTGCAATTTTAATTAAATTTTCATGTTTATTTATGTCTAATATTTTAAACATTTGTCCGCCTGACTGTCTTGTTCCTAATATTTCTCCTGCTCCTCTTAGTTTTAAGTCTTGTTCAGATATTATAAAGCCATTATTAGTTTCTCTCATTACTGTTAGACGTTCTTTTGCTATTTCTCCTATATTTTGATTATATAATAATATGCAAATGGATTCTTTTGTACCTCTTCCAATTCTACCTCTTAATTGATGTAATTGTGCCAAACCAAATCTTTCAGCATGTTCTACAATCATTATCGTAGCATTAGGTATATCAATTCCAACTTCTATTACCGTAGTGGAAACTAAAATACTTTTTTCATTTTTAGAAAATTGATTTAAGGCTTTTTCTTTAGTATCACTATCCATTTTTCCGTGTACAAGAGTTACTTTATTAGGAAAAATTTTATTCAAATATTGCTGTCTTGTTTCTGCTGCAGCTAAATCTAATTTTTCAGAATCCTTTACTAATGGACATACCCAAAATATTTGTTCTTCATTTTTTATAGCTCTTGAGATTGCTTTAACTACTTCATTCATTCTAGGTATACTAACGCTAATAGTTTTAATCTCTGGTCTGTTTTTTGGTTTGCTATGTATTATTGATATATCCATATCACCATAATCTGTTAAAACTAATGTTCGAGGTATAGGTGTTGCAGTCATAACCATAAAGTCTGTATTGGGTGACTTTTTTGATAGTTCTAGTCTTTGATAAACTCCAAAACGATGTTGTTCATCAATAATAGCTAGTCTTAAGTTTTTAAATTTAATATTAGATTGAATTATAGCATGAGTTCCAATAACAATATTTATTTTTCCTATTTTAATATCATTTATAGAATTTGTTTTAATATGTTTTTGCATTTTACTTGTTAGAAGACATATTCTTATATCTAAAAGTTTTTCATAATTTTTAAAGAATGTATAATGCTGGTAGGCTAGTATCTCTGTAGGAGCCATTAAAGCCCCTTGAAAACCATTTTCTACTACATGAATTATTGATAAAAACGCGACTATAGTTTTTCCACTACCTACATCTCCTTGAAGAAGTCTATACATTCTTTTATCAGAATTAATATCTGAATAAATATTTTCTAAAACTTGTTTTTGATCTTCGGTTAAATGAAAAGGTAAGTTTTTTATTAGTTTATGTTTTAACTTATTAATATTTTTTAGTCTTCTTTGTGCTGTTCTATGTTTATGTTTTCTAATTAGAGATAAGGCTAATTGTCTCGATAGAGCTTCATCAAAAGCTAGTCTTTCTCTATATAAATCATTATTTTCAATATCCTGCATAGTTTCTGGAAAATGTAAGTTATGTAAGGATTGATTAAAATTAAACCAGTTATATTTTTTTAATAAATCTTTATTAATCCATTCGGTAAAATTTGGTACAGCTGAAATAGAATAGGTAATGGCAGTTTTAATTTTTTTATGAGATAAACCATTAGTTAATGGATATGTAGTTTCATATATTGGTATTATTTCTTTTGAATTAATTAATTGGATATGATCTGGATGAATTATTTGCCATTTCTTACCTTTTTTTGTTAATTCACCACTTATTATTATTTCTTTTTCTTTTATAAAGTTTTTAGAAAACCAATTTTTATTAACATTAAAATATATTATTTCTAATATTTGATTATTAACCTCTATAGAAACAATTGATATTTTTGGTCTTTTGTAGCTAAACCAACTATTTTTAACTTTACCGCTAATAATTATTCTTTTAAATATATATTCTTCTTTAAGTGACTCTACTTTTAATCTTTTTATTAATGAAGTAGGGAGGTGAAATATTATATCTAATAATCTATTACCACATATTTTTTCAAATAAAATTAAGTTTTTAGGGCCAAAACCTTTTAATTCATCTATTTTATTATATAGACCATCTAGTAATTTTAGAGACATTATGTATTTTGCTCCTACATAGATTATAATTATTATTTATTTATAATATAGTGATAATTGAACTATATAAGTATTAAGGAATTTATAAAAGTGAATAAAAAACTTAAAAAGCTAAAGTTTAGGTCTTGGCATCGTGGTATGAGAGAAATGGATATATTAATGGGAGGTTTTTTTGATATGTTTGAAAATGACTTCTCAGAAAAAGAGATTGATGATATTGATGAATATATTATACCTTTATCCGATAACGATTTATATAACTGCTTTATAAATAAAATAAGCTGGCCAAAATCAATATCAAATACATTACATAATAAATTAATAATTTATTCAAAAAAAAATGGGTTGAACAATTCTTAAATCATTCTTTCAAGATAAAACTACTGTAAATATTGGAGGTATTTTAGAAGGATTAGACGTCTTTTCTATTATAGACACATTAGTAAAAAATGAAGATATATCAATAGTTTACGTAGTTAAAAATGAAGATAAATTATATAAAACAACACAATTAATTGATGAACTTTATTCAGATATAAATTATGTAACTATTCCCGCCTGGGATTGTTTACCATATGATAATTTGTCTCCTGGAACACGTGTGACTGGCGAGAGAATTAATAGTTTTTTAAAGATATTAGATAAAAATAATCCTATTCGCTTGGTACTAATAACTGTTAGTGCATTAATACAAAAAAATATACCGCTCGAAAATTATCCCAAAAGTGTAAGGAAAATAACTATTGGTAGTGAATTAAATTTATCAACCTTTGTTAAAAATGCTATAGATTCTGGTTATCGAAGAGCTGGTAATGTAATGGACATTGGAGAAATTGCAGTTAGAGGAGGAATAGTAGATATCTATTCTCCCAGTTATAATAAACCTATAAGAATAGATTTTTTTGGTGATGAAGTAGAAGATTTAAGGTTTTTTGATCCTCTAACTCAACTAACAAATGATTTAGTTAAAGAAATAACTATTTTACCAATATCTGAAGTTCTTTTAAATGATAATAATATAAGTACTTTTAAAAATAATTATAGAAAGAATTTTGGAAATATATCTACTAATGATGAATTATTTCAATCAATTTCAGAAGGAATTCGTTATCCTGGCTTAGAACACTGGTTAAGTTTTTTTTATCCAAAGTTAGAATCAATATTTGATATTTTAGACAATAATTATTTTTTCGTACTAGACTCCGCATTTGATGATTTTTGTAATATGCGTTTTGATGATATAAATGATTATTTTAATACTAGAAACATTTCTTATTTAGAAGCAGTAAAAAATAAAAAAATTGTAGACTGTTATAAGCCTATTGATTCATCAGAATTATATTTGAATAAAGATGAGTTATATAATTATATTTCAAAAGTACCTTCTATAAAAATTTCATCTTTTAAAAACCCTGAAATAAAAAAAAATTTACTATCTAATAATGTACCTAATTTTTGGCTGGATAATAAAGTTAAATCAATAGATTTGTTTGAGAATTTAATTGCATTTATTAAAAATAAAAAAGAATTAAATTATAAAATTATTATTGCATGTAAGTCTTATGGAAGCAGAAAAATATTTTCTGAACAATTACAGAAATATGGTTTTTATAATATAAATTTAGATAAGTCATGGATTACTATAGATCAAAATTCACATAATAATATTTCTCTTATAGTAGCTAATTTTCAAATAGGTTTTGAAATTAATGATTTTATAATTATTTCGGAGACAGATGTTTATGGTAAGAAATATTCGCGAATAAATAAATCTAAAAAGATAGAAAATGCACTTCAAGAAGCTGATTCATTTACAGTAGGAGATTATTTAATTCATTTAGAATATGGAGTAGGCAGATATAATGGTCTTAAAGTTGTAGATATAAATAATGTGCAACATGATTGTCTAGAATTAGAGTATTTATCTGAAGATAAATTATTAGTACCTGTTCAAAATATCAATCTTTTAAGTAAATTTTCTAGTAAAAATACTCAACCCTTACTTGATAAATTAGGTAGTAAGACATGGAGTAACAAAAAAAGAAAAACAAAAGAAAAAATTAGAGATGTAGCGGAAAATTTAGTTAGGATTGCATCTGAGAGAAAACTTGGTAAAGCTTCTAAATTATCGTGTAATATAAATGACTATAATGATTTTATTTCTAAATTTGAATATTATGAAACAGATGACCAACTTGAAGCTATAAAAGATGTTTTAAAAGATATAAATTCTGAAAAACCTATGGATAGACTTATATGCGGTGATGTAGGGTTTGGTAAAACTGAGGTTGCAATGAGAGCTGCATTTATAGCGGCAAAATGTAAAACTCAAGTTTTAGTAATCGCTCCAACAACTATTTTGGCTCGACAACATTATGAAACTTTCTCAAAAAGATTCGAAGATGAAAATATTTCTATAGCTCATTTATCTAGGTTAACAAAAGATAAAGAGAAGAAGAATATATCCTCTAAACTTAAAGATGGTACTGTCGATATAGTAATTGGTACTCATAGTTTGTTATCAAATAAGATATTATTTAAAAATTTATGTTTAGTAATAATAGATGAAGAACAAAGATTTGGAGTTACTCAAAAAGAAAGATTAAAAAATTTAATAGTAAATTCTCATATTTTAACTTTAACTGCTACTCCTATCCCTAGAACTTTGCACATGGCTTTATCAGGTATAAGAGATTTATCTATAATAGCTTCAGCGCCTCAAGAAAGATTACCAGTAAGATCATTTGTTACACCATTTAATAATTTTAATGTTAAGGAGGGTATAAATAGAGAATTACATAGAAATGGCCAAGTCTACTTTATAGTCCCAAGAATTAGAGATATTAAAAATCTTCATGATAAAATTTCAATGTTAATTGATGGCGCATCTATTTCTTCTGTACATGGAAGAATGACTCCAAAAGAAATAGAAGATACTATGATGAGTTTTTATGAAGGTAGTTGTAATATTCTAATTGCAACTTCTATAATTGAAAATGGTCTAGATATTCCTAACGCAAATACAATTTTTATTTATAATGCTGATATGTTTGGGCTAGGGCAGCTTTACCAGCTTAAGGGTAGAGTTGGTAGGGCAAATAAAAGAGCATATGCATATTACTTATTAAGTGATAATAGGAAAATATCATCTACAGCAGAAAAAAGATTATATGCTATTCAATCTATAGAAGGTTTAGGTGCAGGATTTAGTTTAGCTGCCCATGATTTAGATATAAGAGGCGCAGGAAACTTATTAGGAGATGAACAGTCTGGTCAAATAAAAGAAGTTGGAGTTAGTTTATATCAGCAACTATTGAATGAAGCAGTATCTGATTTAAAAGGGGAGTCTAAAATTAAAAAAAGTATTATACCTCAAATTAACTTACAAACTCCTGCTCTAATTCCTGAAACGTATATATTAGATCTAAGTATAAGATTGCAAACATATAGAAGACTAGGCAATTTAAATAAAAACGATGAATTTGAAAATTTTCGAATAGAATTGATAGATAGATTTGGAAATATACCTAAACAATTAGATTATCTAATTAAAATAATGAAAATAAAATTAAATTGTGAAGACTCTGGTATTCATAGAATTGATAGTGGAATTAATGGTGCAACTATAGAGTTTATCAATAATGGATATATAGATCCTAATAAGTTTATAAGTTGGCTAGAAAAATCAATATATGACTTAAAACTTAGAAATGACCAAAAAATTTTTATTGCATATAAATGGAATAGTATTGAAGAAAGACTTGATATAATTGAATCTGTTACTTCTGAAATTAAGGGGTTAGTTTATAATTAAGTAATATTTTCTAATAAGCATGTTTCAAATATTTTTTTAAAAACTTCGCTTTCTTGAGCTCCAGATATGGCATAATTATCATTGATAATAAAAAAAGGTACGCCACCAATTCCTTTGGATCTTGATGTTTCATCAGACATTTGAACTTTCTTGGCTAAATCTTTACGGGTTATAAAAAAATCTTCAGAAAAGTCTTTAATATTATTTAGTTTTGCAATTTTATTTAATTCAGCGAATTCACCTATATTTTTTCCATGGATAAAAAATGCTTCAAATAATTCTTCACTTATTTTATTTTGTATACCTTCTTCTTTACTATACTCCAATAACATATGGGAATAGAATGAGTTAGGCATGATGTTAATTTTATCAAAGTTAAACAATATATTTGAAGATTTGCCGGCATTTTGAATTTGATCATATATACCAATGGCTCTTTCTTCTCCTCCAAACTTTGTTGATAGATATAATTGTCTATCAACTCCTTCTTTTGGCATTGTTGGATTTAGTTGAAAGGCATGCCAGTTAATATCAAAATTTTGATCTCTGTATTCTTCTATTGCTTTATCTAATCTTTTTTTTCCAATGTAACACCAAGGACAAACGGTATCAGATATTATATCAATTTTAATCATAGTTTTGCCTTAAAAAGTTATAATACTTATGATAGGAATTATTATATTAATTACAAAAAAAATAAAGGATAAAAATATGACTAATTCTTCAATTTTAGACAAATTGAATCTAAAAAATAAAACTGCACTGGTTACAGGAGCTTCTAGAGGATTAGGAAGAAGATTTAGCACTGTATTAAGTAAAATGGGAGCAAATGTTGTATTAGCCGCAAGAAACAAAGATAAATTAAAAGAGACTGAGCAAATTATAAAAAATTTTAATGGAGAATGTATTACAGTTGATATTGATGTTAACTCTGAAGAGTCTATTAGCAGAGCTTTCGAAAAAGGAGAGAATAAATATGGCGAAATTTCTATTTTGATAAATAATGCAGGTATAGCAGTATCTAAATCATCGCTTAAAACCTCTATTGAAGATTGGGATAATGTTATTAATACAAACTTAAGGGGAGTTTTTGCTTGTTCTAAAGTATTTGCAAATAATTTAGTAAAGCAAAAAAAATCAGGTAAAATAGTTAATATTTCCTCAATAGCTGCTGAAATTGTACTAGGCAACTATTTATCTTCTTATTGTGCATCTAAGGCTGCAGTTAGTCATTTAACTAGAACTATGGCATTTGAATATGCAAAATATAATATTCAAGTTAATGCTATTGCTCCCGGATATATTTTAACAGATCTAAATAAAAATTTTTTTGATACTGATGAAGGTAAAGAAATGATTAAAACTATTCCTCAAAAAAGACTGGGTAAGCCAGAGGAATTAGATGGAGCATTACTATTATTATGTTCCGAATTAGGGTCATTCATGACTGGAAGCATAATTAGAGTTGATGGAGGTCATGTAATTGGTTAAGATTCTTGAATTTAATGGTAACTGTTAGCCCCGGGTTATTATTGCTAAGTATAATAGGGGCTTCATGAATATTTAATATAGCTTTAACCATACTTAAACCAAGCCCATTTCCTTCTGTTTGCCTATGTTTTTCTAGTCTAACGAATCTATCAAATACTCTTTGGAAATCTTTTTCTTCTATTCCTTCACCATTGTCTATAATTTCAATATGGATTATATCTCTTAAATTAAAAGATTTTATTTCTATAAGGCTATTTTTATTATTTTTTGCGTATTTAATTGCGTTATCTATAATATTTGTAAAACATTGAGTTAATAATATTTTATTGCCAAATATTTTAAGGTCTTTTTCAATATTACTTTTAAATATGATATTTTTTTCTTCAATTACTGGTTTATATATTTCAATTATAGAATTAAGAACAAGAGATAAGTTTAAAACTTTAAAGTCTTGTTTTTTTTCGCTTTCAAAACTAGCTATATCAAGCAAAGCATTAAATATTTTAATAAGATTGTCTGCTTCTATAATGGCTTGATTTATATATTCAGAGCTATTTTTATTTTTTACATTTAAAGATACTAACTCAAGATTAGATTTTAATTTTGTAAGTGGTTTTTTTAAATCATGGGCAATATTTCCAGAAATATTTTTTGAATTATCAACTAATTCATCTATTCTTTCTAACATTCTGTTAACATTTGTTGCTATTTGTTTGTACTCATTATTAATAATTTTATTATCTATTCTGCCATTTAAATCATTATCTGTAATGTTTTGTATAGCATTATTCAAAACATTAACTTTAGCTAAAGTATATCTTCCTAAAAATATACTTCCGAACACTCCAGAAATAATTATAAAAATAATTGTAAATATAATAAGATTTGTAAGAGCCTTAGAAATTAAAACTTCTGGTTGTATATCTCTTCCAACCAATAGTTTTGGTCCATTTTTAAATTCTATAATTTTAGCTCTGCAATTATGCGTAATAATTTCTGATCCAAGTGCTCGGCTAATTTCAAAATTAATAAAACCGTCTGTTCCAACTTTTTCATCTGGCCAGGAATTTAAATTTCCTGCAATTTTTTCGTTAAATGAGTCTGCAGCAATATAAATTGCGGTATTTTGGTTTTTTGACCTTTGGTTAATTGTTAAATATAATTGTTGTGGTCCATATTTCAGATAGGTTTTTATTAAATATTCATATTCTATATTTATAACTCTATTATTTTCTTTCTTCATCACTTTATATGTGAATTCATAAACTGAAACAGATAAAACTATTATTATAAAAATGAAAAATAGTGAAAATATTAGGACTGTTTTTGCAGTTAATGCTTTAAAATAGTTTAAAAACATCACTAATCTATATCGGATTGGATACTGTATCCAGCACCTCTAATTGTATGAAGTAACTGTACATCATGATCTTTATCTATTTTTTTTCTTAATCTACTTATGTGAACATCAATTATATTAGTTTGAGGGTCGAAGTGTAAATCCCATACCTTCTCAAGAAGCATAGTTCTAGTGATAACTTCATTGGAATTTTCCATTAATACTTCTAATAATTTATATTCTTGAGGTTGTAGATTTATTAAAACTGAGTTTCTAGTTACTTTTCTAGTTTTTTTATTTAAAAGTAGATCATTAGTTCTCAATATATCAATATCACTTTTAGGGTTTTGTCTTCTATTTAATGCTTCAATTCTAGCTATTAATTCAGAAAATGAAAAAGGCTTAGTTAAATAGTCATCTCCTCCTGCTTTAAGTCCTTTTACTCTATCATTAACTTCCCCTAAAGCAGATAAAAAAAGTACAGGCGTGGTTATTTTATTATTTCTTATTTTAGTTACAATCGTTAATCCATCAATTTCAGGCAACATCCTATCCAATATAATAACATCATGTTCTCCTAAATAGGCAGCATCTAACCCATCATTACCATTAGTAAAAGCATCAACTATATGGCCAGACTCCTTTAAACCTTTTTTAATAAAGTTTAAAGTTGATAAATCATCCTCTATAAGTAATATTTTCATAATAAATTTCTTAATTAATTATTTTATAATTTAATCTAACATTTAATAAATAACCCAGCAATAGAAGGATTACTGGGTTAATTATTAAACTTATAATAAAAGAGGTATATGTATAATATATTTAAACTAAACAATTTATAGTTGCAGGATGATTGCTAAAATATTAAAAATTGTTAATAATTCTTATTTTATTTAAATGTTTAATACTGGAGTATTTTAATGAATTTAACATTTAGTCAAGAAGACCTTAAATTTAAAGAAGAAGTTAAAGATTTTATAAGTAAAAACCTTGATAAAACTACACAAAAGAAAATTAATAATGGTCATCATTTAAGTAAAGATGATTTAGTTAACTGGCAAAAAAAATTATATGAAAAAGGATGGATGGCTCCAAATTGGCCTAAAGAGTATGGAGGAACTGGATGGAGTATAACTCAAAGATATATATTTGATGAAGAATGTGGAGCGGCTGCAGCACCTTCTGCATTGCCATTTGGAGTTACAATGGTGGCTCCTGTTATTATTAAATTTGGAACTGATAAGCAAAAAGAAAAATACTTGCCAAGAATATTATCAAGTGATGATTGGTGGTGTCAGGGATATTCTGAGCCTGGCTCTGGGTCAGATTTAGCATCTTTATCTACAAAAGCAGAAAAAACAGATGGTGGTTATATTATAAATGGAACTAAAACTTGGACTACATTAGCACAGCACGCAGATATGATGTTTATTTTAGTTAGAACTAATTCTGATTGTAAACCACAAGAAGGCATTTCATTTATGCTACTTGATATGAAATCTCCTGGAGTATCTGTTAAACCTATTATTACGCTTGATGGCGGACACGAAGTAAATATGGTTTATCTTGAAAATGTAAAAGTACCAGACGAAAATTTAATATATGAAGAGAATAAAGGTTGGACAGTGGCAAAATACTTATTAGGTCATGAAAGAACATCTATTGCTGCAGTATCTCGGTCTAAAAAGGCATTATCAAAAGTTAGAGAAATTGCAAAATTAAATATAAATGGAGAATCTAGTCTTAACGAAGATACAAGATTTATTGATAAAGTAACAAAGTGCGATGTCAGATTGCAAGCTTTAGAGTATGCAGAATTAAAAAGTATTTCTGACGATGTAAAAGGTATTCCTCCTGGCCCAGAGGCTAGCATGTTAAAAATAAGGGGTTCAGAAATCCAACAGGAAATAACTGAGTTAGTTTTGGAGGCTAGTGGATATTATGCTAATCCTTATCAACCAAATATAATGGATATTGGAAATAATGAACCTTTAATTGGACCGGAATGGTCATCAGCAGCAGCTCCAAAATATTTTAATACAAGAAAAACTACGATTTATGGTGGTTCTAATGAAATACAAAAGAATATTTTAGCTAAAATGGTATTAGAACTGTAAGGAGGTATATAAGTGGATTTATCATTAACAGAAGATCAAGAGCTTATAAGAGCCTCTGTTGAAAAGTTTATAATCGAAACTTATGACAGTGAGAGTAGAAGAAAAACTATAAAAAGCAATTTAGGCTCAGACGATATTATTTGGAAACAATTTGCTGAGTTGGGCTGGTTAGGATTACCTTTTTCAGAAAAAGATGGAGGATTTGGAGGAGATTTTATGGATCTTCACATTCTAATGGAATCATTTGGAAAAGGATTAGTAATAGAACCTTATATTTCTACAGTTATTTTATCTGGTTCTGTATTATCACTCTGTCCAGATAGTAAAATAAGGTCTCAAATTATAAATAATATTATAGAAGGAAGAAACAAAGTATCTTTTGCTTATGCGGAGCCTAATTCTCGATATAATATAAGTGATGTTACTACTAGTGCTAAATTAGAAAATAATAAATGGGTTCTTAATGGCCATAAATCTGTAGTTTTTGGAGCTGGACAATCAGAGTATATTATCGTTTCAGCAAGAACTAATGGAGATAGATATGGAGAAGATGGAATATCTTTGTTTGTTATAGAGAAGGATAATAAAGGAATTGAAGTTCAAGACTATCCAACAGTTGATGGCTTTAAGGCTGCAGAAGTTATATTAAATGATGTTCATATTTCAACTGATAATTTAATTAGCGATGAAAATCAGGGCTACAATATTATTCAAAAATCTATTGATAGGACATTGGTGGCTATAGCTGCTGAAGCTTCTGGTATTATGTCAAAAATGTATGAAATGACTCTAGAATATATAAAAACTAGAAAGCAATTTGGTGTTCCCATTGGAAAATTTCAAGCAATTCAACATAGAACAGTTGAAATGTTAATTCTAAGTGATGAAATGAAGTCCTTAGCTTCTATGGCTGCTTTAAAAGCAGATAATTCTGATGGTTTAAA